>OGVN01000086.1_pt1 | contig 10023 bp, 7 predicted proteins | sample 1575751 | NCBI WGS metagenome assembly OGVN01 (sample SAMN07581530, study PRJEB24739) | freshwater metagenome | place: Singapore | collected 2015-01 | reverse complement strand
AATTGATCAGCCAGCGATTGATTTGAAAAGTGTGAGTGTTGATGATATCGATCCTAATTTATTATTGGGTCAGATTTTAAAAGATTTGGCGGATGTATTAGGTCAATTTAATATGTCGAAATTTGCACCTGTTTGTTTGGATGATTGAATCATCAGCCTTAGATTTTTTTCTGTTGCTTGAAGTTGCAAACCCCGTAATGCATCATTTGCCCCTAGTTCAATAATGACAATTTGAGGCTGATGAGTTTTGAGTAAAGTGGCTAGACGGGTTTGGCCGCCTGCTGTTGTTTCACCGCTGATGCTAGCGTTAATCACTGTCCAAGAAAGTTGATTAGACTGTAGACGCTTTTCTAGGAGTGCTACCCAGCCAGTGCCACGAGATAAGCCATACTCAGCAGAGAGGCTATCGCCAATAATTAATAACTTATGGTTATTGGCATAACTATTGGGCATGGCCCAAGCGGATAAGCCCAATAAAGCAAAGACCATTACTATGTGTCTTAAATGAATCCTGTTGATTTGATTTAAAAAATTATTCACTGTGCCTGCCATGTCTATGAGCTTATCAAGAAGTGTTTTGAATGTAATGCATTTAGGTAAAACCGTCCCAACGGTCGATGGTCCACTAACGATTTTGCATGATATTTGCTTTTCTGTTGATGAGGGCGATAGCTTGGCGATTGTTGGTGCTAGTGGTTCTGGCAAAAGCACCTTATTGGGATTAATGGCTGGTTTAGACACGCCTACTGTTGGGCAGATCTGGCTGATGGATAAAGATATTTCAGGAAGTGATGAAAATACTCGCGCAGCCATCCGAGCACATCACGTCAGTTTTGTATTTCAGTCATTTCAGCTGATAGATCACTTGAATGCTCTGGAAAATGTTCAATTACCTCTTGAACTTGTGGGTATGCCAAGAGCCGAAGCTGCTGCTAAGGCGCAGGTATGGTTAGAGAAAGTCGGGTTGAAAGATCGCTTAAAACATCGACCGAAGACTTTGTCGGGTGGTGAGCAGCAGCGAGTGGCTTTGGCTAGGGCATTTGTGACAGAACCTGATATTTTATTTGCCGATGAGCCAACAGGTAGTTTGGATGAGCAAAATGGTCAAAAAATCATCGATTTGCTCTTTCAGTTGAACCAAGATATGGGGTCAACCTTGGTTCTGGTCACTCACGATACAGCCTTAGCTAAGCGATGTAAGCGCCAGATGGTTTTAAATGCTGGGCAACTGATTTTGGCGACCTAAATTCTGCCAAAAATAGCTTTAAAAACAAGAGGTCTTATCCCATTCGTTTTATAATCTTGGGATGCCTGCAAATCGTCGTTTTTTAAGCCTAAACGGGGCTGAAGCCCTTTCTCAATTCCGCCAACAGCGCCTTTTAAGCTCATTATTAGAGCAAGGTGTTGAGCTCACCCAGATACAAGCGCAATTTGTGCATTTTGTTTGGTCAGATTCTGAATTTTCAGGTGACCAAATGAATGTCTTAAAAGGTTTGTTGAATTATGGCGAGCCATTTAGCTTGGAAGAGCCTAAAGGATTGTTTTCTGGCAAGCAAGATCAAGCCGTAGTGGCTCCTCGAATTGGTACGATTTCTCCATGGGCGAGTAAAGCAACTGATATCGCGCACCATTGCGGATTAAACATTTTAAGAATTGAACGTGGTATTCAATTCTTTTGGACGAGTAAAAAGGCTTTAAGTGAGCAGCAGCGCCAATTGGTATTGGCAGCAATCCATGATCGCATGACGGAAATCACTTTGCCAAATATTGATGCAGCAGCCCAGTTGTATCAAACCTTGGCTGATAAGCACTTCACCCGCATTGATATTTTGAAGGGTGGTAAGGCAGCTCTGGAAGAAGCTAATACATCAATGGGTTTGGCATTATCTGATGATGAAGTAGATTATTTGGTGGATAACTTTAAAAAGCTCAATCGCAATCCTAGCGATGTGGAGCTCATGATGTTTGCTCAAGCCAATAGCGAGCATTGTCGTCACAAGATCTTTAATGCCACATGGACTATTGATGGTTTGGAGCAAGACAAATCTTTGTTTGCCATGATTCGCAATACCCATCAATTGCAACCGAATGGTACGGTCGTGGCTTACTCAGATAACTCAGCGATCATGGTGGGTTGTGAGGCAGAGGTTTGGGCTCCGAATGAACAACAAGAGTATGTGAAGAAAACCAGATTGACTCACACGCTCATGAAAGTTGAAACGCACAATCACCCCACAGCGATTGCTCCATACCCTGGTGCATCGACTGGTTCTGGTGGTGAGATTCGTGATGAAGGTGCGACCGGTATTGGTGGTAAACCAAAGGCCGGTCTGTGTGGTTTTTCTGTATCAAACTTAAACTTGCCTGGTAGTCAGTTGCCGTGGGATCAACAGCCTTACGGAAAACCTGAACGCATTGCTTCACCGTTACAAATCATGATTGAAGGTCCCTTAGGTGGCGCAGCCTTTAATAATGAATTTGGCCGTCCTAATTTGGGTGGATATTTCCGCGTCTTTGAGCAAACCATTGATGGTGAGCGTCGCGGTTATCACAAGCCCATCATGATTGCTGGTGGTATTGGTGCAATTGATGATGGACATACACACAAGAAAGAAATTAAAGCTGGCTACCTATTGGTTCAATTAGGTGGTCCTGGCATGCGTATTGGTATGGGCGGTGGTGCGGCGAGCTCGATGGCCACAGGTGCAAATACGGCAGATTTAGATTTTGACTCAGTTCAGCGTGGTAATCCTGAGATTGAGCGTCGCGCTCAAGAAGTCATCAATGCATGTCGTGCATTGGGTGACAAAAATCCGATTGTTTCAATTCATGATGTAGGGGCGGGTGGCTTATCGAATGCATTCCCAGAGTTAGCCGATGGTGCTGGCTTAGGTGCCATATTTGATATGCGCAAAGTGCCACTGGAAGAAAGTGGTATGAGTCCTGCTGAAATTTGGTGTAACGAATCTCAAGAGCGTTATGTATTGGCGATTGCTAAAGAAAGTCTACCGATTTTGCAAGCGATGTGCGAGCGTGAGCGTTGCCCAATCGCTGTGGTTGGTGAGACAACCTCTGAGCGTCAATTACTGCTAGTTGATACCAAAGAATCTGAAGGTAAAGATGAGCGCTTACCGATTGATATGCCTATGGAAGTACTCTTAGGTAAGCCTCCTCGCATGCATCGGGATGTCAAACGTGTTGATAAGCAGTTGCCAGAAATTGATTTAACCGATGTTCAGTTAGATATCGCAGCAAGCTTGGTCTTGCAACATCCAACAGTGGCGAGCAAATCATTCTTGATCACCATTGGTGACAGAACAGTGGGTGGTTTAAATGCTCGCGATCAGTTTGTAGGTCCTTGGCAAGTGCCTGTGGCAGATGCTGCTGTGACTTTGATGGATTACAAAGGGTATCGTGGTGAAGCGATGTCCATGGGTGAGAGAACTCCATTGGCGGTCATGAATGCCCCAGCTGCCGCCAGAATGGCTGTTGCTGAATCGATCACTAATATTCTTTCTGCTGATATCGACAAGATTGAAGATATCAAGTTATCGGCTAACTGGATGGCTGCCTGTGGCAATCCTGGTGAAGATGCCAAGTTGTTTGATTCGGTTAAGGCAGTCGGCATGGAGTTGTGTCCAGCATTGGGTATCTCGATTCCTGTGGGTAAAGATTCTTTGTCGATGCGCACACAGTGGGCTGATGAAACTACCCAAGAGAGGAAAGCGGTGACATCGCCGGTTTCTTTGATTATTTCTGCGTTTGCTCCTGTTGTTGATACACGCAAAACATCAACTCCATTGTTGCAGCTGAAAGATACGCAAGGTCAAACTCTTGATACAGAAATCGTTCTGATTGATTTAGGAAGATCAAAGAGCCGCATGGCGGGCAGCATCTTGGCTCAAGTGATAGACCAAGCAGGTCAAACCACTCCAGATTTAGATGACCCTCAAGATCTTAAAAACTTGGCTGCGGCGATCATCAAGATGCGTCGAGAAGGACTATTGCTTGCGTATCACGATCGTTCGGATGGCGGTTTATTTGCAGCCGCTACTGAGATGGCATTTGCGGCTCATGTTGGCGTTTCTTTAAACGTAGATATGTTGGTCTTGGATAAAGATCATGAGTCTGACTTTGGTGATGCCAAGAACTGGGCACAGCAAGTCTCTGGTAGAAGAAACGATTTAACCCTAAGAGCTCTCTTTAACGAAGAGTTGGGTGCATTGATTCAGGTGAAGCGTTCTGACAGAGATGCCGTATTTGCTATTTTGAAAGAGCACAATTTGTACGCTTGTAGCCATGTAGTGGCTAAGCCGAATACAACAGGTCAAATTGAAATCTGGCGTGATGCAAAGAAGATTTTGGATGTGCCACGTCACGTGCTACAAAAGTTATGGCAAAGCACCAGCTGGCAGATTGCGCGTTTGCGTGACAATCCAGCATGTGCTGATAGCGAAAATGATCTCGTTGATAACTTGGCGGATCAGGGTATGCAACCCAAGTTGACCTTTAATCCTAGTGAAGATGTGGCAGCACCTTATATTGCCAAAGGGGTTAAGCCTAAGGTGGCTATTCTCAGAGAGCAAGGTGTTAACTCTCACTTAGAGATGGCTTATGCGATGGATTGGGCTGGTTTCTCAAGCTATGACGTACACATGAGTGATCTTATTGCGGGCAGAGTAAACCTCAAGGACTTCCAAGGTTTAGTGGCTTGTGGAGGTTTTAGTTATGGCGACGTTTTAGGCGCTGGTGAAGGTTGGGCAAAGTCTATTTTGTTCAACGCATCTATCAAAGATCAGTTCCAGACTTACTTTAATCGCACTGATACATTCGGTTTAGGTATTTGTAATGGTTGCCAAATGATGTCGAACTTGGCCAGCATTATTCCTGGTGCAGAAACTTGGTCTAAGTTCACGCGTAATAAATCAGAGCAGTATGAAGCTCGCTTGGTGATGGTTGAAGTGACTGAGTCACCATCGATATTCTTGCAAGGCATGGCAGGTAGCCAATTACCAATTGCAGTTGCGCATGGTGAAGGTTTTGCAAACTTTAGTCAGCAAGGCAACCAAGCAGAGACTCAAGCGAAGGGTTTGGTGGCACTACGATTTGTTGATAACCAAGGTTTACCGACCGAAACATATCCATTGAATCCGAACGGTTCACCAGAGGGTATTACTGGTCTAACCACGCCGGATGGACGCTTCACCGTTTTGATGCCACATCCTGAACGTGTCTTTAGAACTGCACAAATGAGTTGGGCTCCACAGTCATGGAATGACATCACTGATGGTGCTAGCCCATGGATGCGTATGTTCCGTAACGCTAGGGCTTGGACTAAGTAAGCCCACCGAATCAATTCATGCCAGAAAATATGAACCAGGCTCAAGCGTTGAGTCTGGTTCTTTTACATGAGGCTGCTATGGCAAATGCAAAAAACAAAAGTAATCAAAAGCAAGCTAAGACATCCAAAAAACCTAAAGTGAACAATAAGCCTGAGTTTGCACCAGTAACTTTCTCTGAAGAGAAGGGTGTTCGCTTCTTGCATTTTGGCACTTGGTGGGTTCAGGGTGCCATGCGTATCGATGATCCAGATTACATAGAGCTTGAGTATGCGCAGCAAATGATGGCAGGTTTGTTATTTCTGGATCCAAATGACAAACGACTCAATCAAAACAAGAAGACACCATTTCATATGGTTCAGTTGGGCTTGGGAACTGGCGCATTAACTAAGTTTGCCCATAAGCATTTTCCTAAAGTAAAAGTGACGGCAGTGGACTTGAACCCTGCGGTGATTGTTGCGGCTAGGGTTATGTTTAATCTGCCTGCACCGAATAAGAACCTGGAGATTTTGCAAGGTGATGCGCTCAAATATGTGACTTATAAGAAACATCAAGAAACGGTCGATTTACTGCAGGTTGATTTATATGACGCCACAGCCAGAGGTCCCGTATTAAGTTCTGCAGAGTTTTATCAAGGTTGCTATGACACCCTTAAGTCACCAGGTGTTATGACAGTTAACTTGTTTGGTAATCACAAGAGTTTTAAAACCAATATTAAGAATATTTGTAATGCATTTAATAATAGGGTGATGGTGTTTCAACAAGTGCATGACTGTAATGTGGTTGTATTGGCATTCAAGGGACCTGACTTGGAAGTTGATTGGAAAATGGTGCAGAGCAGGGCTGGCTTCCTGGAGAAAACCTATGGTTTACCAACTAAGTCTTGGGTGCCAGGGTTAAGGTCAGAAAACGTCAGACAAGATATTCGACTATCTATATAGAGGCTGTTGTAATCCAATCAATGCCATCTTCGGATGGCATTTTTTATGCCTGCTGTTTAAATAATTCGCGATGGCAAACATTACGTTAAATTTATTAAAAGTAACTTAATTAACTAACGTAACAAATGTAATTAGCCCTATGGCTAATTTACCAAGATCAAGGTAACGCTGAGAATCGCGCTTAACGTAACCAAGTATCTGAGGACCACATGTTTAATTTAGATAACTCAACAACACTTAATCTGACAGGCTTGATATCTATAGGCTATGGCTTGATTCAGTTGGCACTATTTCGTAAGAGGGGTATAACTGTTGTGGCATGGAGCGCCAGTCAGGTATTGCTGGGGGTAGGGCTGATCGGTGTTCTTTACCTTAATAAGTTACCCTTAACTAATCAATGGATCTTGGCAGCCCTTTGTATCCTGCTCTCAGCCTTAGTTAATTTAAGTGCAATCAGTATTCGTGCTGGTTACCCTTTACCTAAGAAGCCTACATTAATTTGTCTTGGTGGGGTTTTCTTAGTTGGAGTGCTATTTGAGTTCAGTAGAGGAGTTGGTGCTCCACTAGGAAGCTTAGAGGCAATATTGTTAGCTCCGCTGGCTGCCACTTATATATATACAGCATGGTTTTCTGGGTCTGAAGGTAAATTAACTGGTTCTAAATATATTTACGTCATTAGCGGTATATATTGGATCAAGGGCCTGTTTGTGTCTGGATTAACTTTAGGAGCATTAGCTGCAGTTGGTGAGCAATATATTATTGTGACATCAGACATTGTTAATGTAATTAGCTTAGTTTATTTACTATCTGCTATTTTAAATAATATGACTTGGTCTATTCAAATTTCAGAGGACCTTATTCTTAATCATACTAAACAGCGTAAGTCAGTATCCATCGAATCTACTAATTCTCAGTCTATTAATATTCATGAGGCTAGTGGTAATGATTCAAAACCAATTAAAGAGAAAAAAATATCTAATAGAGTACCTTCATCTGATATTCAGATTGTTAACGTGGACAGTCTATCTAAGATTGAGAAGTTATCTCTGTTAGATAAGTTAACTGACAAAGAGAAGGAGGTATGCATCTTAGTTGCTGAAGGAAAGAAGAACCAAGAAATCGCAGCATTACTTAACTCTTCTGAGTCTAGTGTGAAAGTTCATAAGTCACGCTTAACAGCAAAATTAGGTGTTAAACGACCAGAGGATTTAAAAAAGTTAATTAGTAATGATGCGGAAGTTTCCTTAACCACGTCGCATATAGATGACTTAACTATATCGGAGCCACAAAAAAGCCTCTTAACCTAATTTATTGCCAATCTTAACCATTATGAGGCCACTTATTGTGGCCTCGTTATTTTTGTTTGATGGATAAAAATTTTCTCAGCTGCTAGTACTCGCAATACCCATAAACCAGGCAACCAGTTGATGTCTTAATCTCAAAATCTATGTAAATCAGTGCATTAGATAAGCCTGATTAGCCTCTGAGCTAATACCCAATTATTAGCCTAATTCTTACAATTCAAGCGTGCAAAAGTTAGCTACTTTTGTTGTTTTTCAGTTTTGTAATAAATCTAGATTAATCAAATACATGGCTGTTGTGCGTTATCGATCGTTATTGCTTCTTGGGCTCTGCGCCATATGGGCTCACGCTCATGCGCAAACGCCAGACGCAGGAGCGTTGCAGCAGCAGTTGCAAAAGCAAATCCCCAATCCTCAAGTTTTGCCAAAGCCTACAGCGCCTAGCAAGAAGGTCAAACCGACTGAAGCGAAGCCTGGAGAGGTGAAGGTCACTATCCAAGGTTTTAGAGTTGATGGTAATCGCAGCGTTCCTGAAGATGCTATCCAAAATACGCTAAAGCCTTGGCTGGGTAAGACAGTTCCATTTCAAGAGCTGCAGAAAGCTGCTGACGCTGTTGCAGCTTTGTATCAAAGTTATGGCAAGTTAGCTCAAGTCTCGGTGCCACCTCAAAAAATCAATGATGGCGTGGTTATTTTGAAAGTTTTGGAAGCAAAACTAGGGGCTGTTCATATCGATATGCCTAATGGTCCATCACGTTTCGGTGAGGATCGTGCAAGACGCTACATCACTGATGCAAATAGGCTTTCAGAGATTATTCAAACTCAAAATATTGAACGATCTATCTATATTTTGAATGAGACACCGGGTATTGCCGTTGCAACTCAGTTAGAGCCAGGCAAGCATGATGGTGATGTTGATTTGAGGGTTACTCTTAGCGATACAAAGCCATATCGTGGCAAGCTAGAAGCGAACAATTACGGTAGCCGTAGCACAGGGGTAATTCAGAGGGTTGCTAGCGTGACTTTTGACAACCCGGGTAGTTATGGAGATCAGTTATCTCTTAGTAATATCAAGTCTTTAGGGTCAGATTACTCATTGGCTAGTTATTCCTTGCCAGTTGATACTAATGGCCTAAGAGTAGGCATGACTGCCAGCTATTTAGACTACGAAAACGTAGGTAAGTTTGCCTATCCAACAAGCTCCGCAGCTGGTTTTGGCTATGCCAAAACTGTAGGCGCTAATCTGACGTACCCCATTTTGAGAAGTCCTGAGGCTAATGCTAATTTCACGGCAGGTGCTGATCGCAAGCTATACGCCAATAAAAACGCAGCGGATGGTACCTACACGAGTGATTATCGTATTGAAAACATGGTTCTAGGTCTGTCAGGCAATCAATTCGATAGCTGGAATGGTGGAGGGGTCAGTTCAGGTTCTGTAACCCTAACAAAGGGGCACATCGTTGTTGGTGGTGGAAGGGCCGATTATGACGCCAATATTCCCAAAACATTTACTAAGTACAGCTTTAATCTCTCTAGGAACCAACAAATTGTTCCGGATCAAACTATTCTGACTATCTCAGCAAATGCTCAGTTAGCTTCAGTAGATTTAGACTCTGCTGAGAAGTTCTATCTGGGTGGACCCAATGGTGTCAGGGCTTATCCTAGCTCACAAGGTGGTGGCTCTCAAGGTGCTTTGATTAATATTGAGTTGCAACAGCAACTAGAAGACAAAGTTATTGCCACAGCTTTTTTTGATGCTGGCTTGGTGCAACAGTACAAAGACAAGGCTCTTTATGACACTAACAAAGGTAGCACTAATGCTAATAACTCCTACATCCTTAAAGGGGTTGGTGCTGGTCTCAAGCGCGCGGATAAGGACATCATATGGAGTGCAAGTATTGCTTGGAAGTTGGGTGCTAATCCTCTATACAGCGCCCAAGGTGTCGCCGTAAATAATGACAAACGTTCTAATAGCGCCTATCTGTGGGCTCAGGTTCAGTGGACTTTCTAATCATGAGATTCACTGGCAAAAACCTACTCATTCTTACAACCATTTGTGCTGCAAGTGGGGCATTTGCTCAAAATAATTCATTGCCAACTGGCGGTAAGGCTGTGGCTGGATCTGCAACAATTATTCAATCTGGTAATACTCTCAATGTAGTTCAGGCATCTCAGCGGGCTGTGGTGAACTGGGACAGTTTCAATGTTGGAGCAAATGCCAAGGTTGAGTTTGTGCAGCCTAATGCGCAAGCTGTTATTCATAATCGTGTAGTTTCGGCGACGCCTAGTCAAATTGACGGCATGATAAGGCGAACGGTCAGGTCATCATCTCTAATCGTCATCGGCTTATCGTGACTGGGAAACAGATCGGAAGAGCACACGTCTGAACTCCAGTCACTAATGCGCATCTCGTATGCCGTCTTCTGCTTGAAAAAAAAAAAA
>OGVN01000085.1_pt1 | contig 10031 bp, 11 predicted proteins | sample 1575751 | NCBI WGS metagenome assembly OGVN01 (sample SAMN07581530, study PRJEB24739) | freshwater metagenome | place: Singapore | collected 2015-01 | reverse complement strand
GTTTCCCAGTCACGATACGAAGAAGTGAACTCACGCTCCTGCATCAATGGCAAAGCCAGTTGAAGGCAAGAAGGAAGGCGACAAGGTTCAAGGTGGCAAAGTAATGGCTCCGTTTGCGGGCGCTGCAAAGCCAGGCAAAAAAGTTAAGAAGGGCTAATTAAGAATTATGTGCGAGAGGTGCCGGATGGAAAACAAAGATAATGTACGCCGTCCGGTACGTCTTGCCGATTTCTTTGTAGTCGGTGCAGGATTCTTACACAACATAGCAAGTTCATTTGATGTATTAACAGAAGAACTTATGGAGTTAGCAATCTATAACGCTAACCGAGAGACAGAACTGAACAATGTATGGAATCAGTTCTCAACAGATTTAGAAACAATTACGGAGGATACGGATGGCACTACAGGATTCAACTAATCCTATGCAGGGCGTATCTGGTCCTGGATCATTTTCAAAACGTACAGATTTAGAATATCAACCACCAGCTTATGGTGATGGCGTAGCATACGCAGATCAAAAAGCAGGCGCTCCACTGGCTAAGTCGCCAGATGTTCGAGGCGCTACCAATACTGCAGTTCGTGATGCTGCACAGCAGGCTGTTAATGCACAGCCACAGCAAGCACCTGTATCTTTATATGCACCAACACAACGTCCTAATGAACCTATTACATCAGGCGTAGATGTTGGTCCTGGTCCTGGAAGCAACGCTCTTATGATGAATGCTAATCAGGTAGACGGGCAATATCAGAATGCCTACCAGTTGTTTAATAATTTAGCAGCAAACCCAAACGCTTCACCAGCACTTAAGTATTTAGCGCAACGTATTCAGCAAGGATTCTAATTTGGCTGGCAACGACTTTTGGGGTAACTGGGTAACACCAGACCTCGCACGTAACCCTGGACTTGCAACTGATGCAATTAACTCGAAGCAACCTAATGTTGTTGCTCCTATGTTATCTCTTGCCGCCAAAGGCGGAGCAGTATCTGATGCAATCAATGACAATACTGAATCACGTCAAAACTGTTTCCCAGTCACGATAGAAGTAAGGTGGAGATATTTCTGCTCCATTGGGTTAATAAAGAAGCTTTTCTGATTGGGCCAATAATTGGAATGCGACACAAGAAAAAATCAACTTTCTTTTGAATTGGTATGTAGCGTCGCCAAATTTTGAAAAATACCAACACCAAAGCAATAGTGCTTAAGCCAATCATTATCCAAAATTCTTTGAACCAATGGGATGCGGCAATCAACATCAATGTTGGTTTTGGTAGTTCTGCCTGAAAGTTAGTAAACATTTGTTCAAAACTTGGTATGACCCATATGAGCATTGCCCAAAGGATGGCGAACGATGTGAGTACAACAATCGTCGGATAGTGAAGTGCTTTCTTTACCTTTCTATTAATATCAATTTTTTTCTTGGTGTATGTCTCAATTTGCTTAAAGCTATTGATGAGCGATCCGCTAACTTCGCCAGTGTGTATCAGTCCTACGCAAAACATATCAAAACCTAGCTCTTGAAATGAAGCAGATAAGGTGCGTCCTTTTTTCAAGTTATTGGCAACCTCGGGCATTTGCATCAGGTTGATGGCATCAAGTAGCGGTAATCCAGCTCCAAGAAGAGTTGAGGCTTGCTTACTCACAATCAGTTGCTCAATTGAGTTTAATTTTTTCATGCTGCATATCTCATGGCTTCGGCCTGACTAGTGATTCCTTTCTCAACCAAAATTTGAGCGCTATCTTGTAGGTCGATAATTTGATTCAAGCGACAATAGTCGTTGATAGTAGTGAGTGTTGCTCCTGATTCAATCAAAATTCTAAGATCAAGATTAATGGGTAGTACTTGATGTATGCCAGTCCGACCTTTAAATCCAGTGCCATTACACACATGACAGGGTTGTTCATTTTCAAGAACTGATTTTCCTGCGCAGCAAGAGCAAAACAGCCTGACTAATCGTTGTGCAGTAATGCAAATTAAATTGTTGGCGAGCTGATCAATGCCAACGCCTAATTGTTTTAGGCGCCATATAGCACTAGGAGCATTATTGGCATGTAATGTTGCTAAAACCAAGTGGCCAGTTTCGGCAGCTTGAAAAGCAACCTCAGCTGTTTTTAAATCACGTATCTCTCCGACCATAATTACATCAGGGTCTTGCCTCATGAGTGCCCGAAGTGCAGTATCAAATCTCAATCCTGCTTTTTCATTGATGTGAACCTGATTTACACCTTTAAGCTGCACTTCCACGGGATCTTCAATACTGGTTAGATTTTTGCTCCCGTCCATTAATTCTCTTAAGCAGCTATAAAGCGTATGTGTTTTCCCGCTACCAGTTGGTCCTGTTACCAACATAAAGCCTTGTTGACGAGATAAAGCACGCTTTAAGTCGATTAGCTGTCTTTCTGTAAAGCCAAGCATATCTAAGTTAAGACCATCGGTGGATTTATTCAAGATTCGCAAAACAATCTTCTCACCGTGCAAGGTTGGCAGTGTTGAGATGCGGCAATCAATGGTTGGCGCGCTTTCTTGAAGCCCAATTAACATTTGACCATCTTGAGGCAAACGTTTTTTGCAATATCTAAGTGAGCAAGAATCTTGATTCTGTTGGCAATTCTTTCATGCCAGTTGCTTGGTGAGCTTGTAAGATGTTTTAGATGGCCGTCAACACGTAGGCGTATGTGACTTACGCCATTTTCTGGCTCAACGTGAATATCACTGGCTCCAATTTGGAGGGCTTGATTAACAACGTTTTGCCAGAAATGAATAATGACATCATCTTGGTCAGACATTCGGTTGATAGATTCGAACGGTCTTAATGATTTGATCGTCAACCTGAATAATTTCCATCACAACATCATCAATCTTGACGCTGACGTTGTTATCTGGAATATCTTCTAGCGTTTCGATAAGTAAGCCATTTAACGTTTTAGGGCCATCTGTTGGCAGATTTAAGTTAAGCAGTCGATTCAAGTCTCTTAAGCTAGATGATCCATCGGCGATGTATGTGCCATCTGCTAGCCATTTTGTTTTGATAGCTAGATCAGGTAGTGAGGTTGTGAACTCACCAATCAACTCCTCGAGAATATCTTCAATGGTAACTAAGCCCTGAACAATTCCGTATTCATCAACAACTAAGCCAATACGCTCTTGATTCTCTTGGAAGAATTGAAGTTGTTGTAAAACTGGTGTTCCACTTGGAATGAAATAGGGTTCACTGAGAAGGTCTCTAAAGTGTTGATGTTCCAGTTCTTCATCACCCAACAAGCTCAGAGCTTTGCGCACAGCTAGGATGCCAATAATTTTGTCTGAGTCTTCATCGCATACGGGTAATTTGTTGTGATAGCAGGTCTCTAATTGATGAATAACATCATCAATTGGTTTTGAAAAATCTAAAATCTCCATTCGCGCTCTTGGAGTCATCACGTCATCAACCTGAATGCTTTCCAAGTTAAATAGGTTCACTAAGATGCTGCGATGTTTGTTGGGAATGAAATGAGTTGACTCAAGCACCACGGAGCGAAGTTCTTCGGGCGTCATTTGTTGATTGCTATTAGATTTAGTATCCACTCTGAATATTTTTAATAGACCAGTTACAAACAAATTAATTAGTAACATGGCTGGCTTTAAGATCACAATCAGAGGTTTGATGATCCAGCTCGTGACAATAGAAATCTTTTCTGGGTACGTGGCGCCTATTACTTTAGGCGTGATTTCGCAAAAAATAATGATCAATACTGCGGTGATGCCTGTGCTAATCGATAAAACAGAGCCATTGTTGCCAAACGCATGAATAGCAATTGCTGTGAGCAAGACTGGAACTACAGTATTGACAACGTTATTGCCAATTAGGATGACAGAGAGCAACTCTTCTGTTTTACCCAAAAGATCTAATGTGTTTTTCGCGCCACGATGACCTCTATTGGCTAAGTGTCTAATTCTGTGACGATTGGCTGCCATCATGCTTGTCTCTGTGATAGAGAAAAATGCTGAGATAGCAAGTAACAAAATAACTAGAGCTAACTGCGCCCACCACGGCCAATCATTAAGCCAAGAATCCATGAATGCTTTCCAAAGCAAAGAACATGAAAGTGACTATAGCAAACTCATATGAATTTGTATGGGAATGACGTTACAAAATAGGGTAATAAATGCTGAAAATGTTGTAGGAAGTTTCTTACAGTGAAATTGAATAACCACTCTAATAAGAATAGTTCTCATCTGTGATAAAGTTTTTATCAATGCTTAATTAAGCATTTCTGACACAAGCAAGCCTGTTAATCGCCAGCCAGTGTATTCAATTGAAAGGCTGTTGTGTCATTTAGTAAACCCCTTTATTGGCTCGCCATTGTTCTTTGCGCCACATTTCCCATAATTGCACCTGCATCACGCATGGATCAAGTGCTGTATGCAGAATTAAACGCTTTAGAACCAATTTCAGTTATTGCGACTAAGGGAGATCGCTTGATCTCTGATGTGCCACATTCTGTGACCCTAATTGATAACAATGAAATTAATCGCAGAAATAGCAAAGATATCAAAGAGCTATTTAGTGAAGATTTAGATATTGAAGTTAGATCTCAAAGTTCACGTTTTGGGGTTTCCTCAGGGGTTGGCCGTACAGGTCAAGAGGGTATCAACATAAGGGGTTTAGAGGGAAATCGAGTGTTAATGATGATTGATGGCATACGCATGCCTCACTCATTCGATTATTCCTCTGCCTCTGTTGGGCGTGGAGATTATGTTGAGTTGGAGGGTGTTGGCCAAGTTGAGGTGCTAAAAGGGCCCGCATCAACTCAATACGGTAGCGATGGCTTGGCGGCAGCTGTTAACTTTAAAACAGTCACAGTAAATGAGTTATTAAAGGGGAGAGAAAACTCAACTCTGCTTAAAGCTGGTTATCGGTCTGTGAATAATTTGTCATCTGGGGCTATACATTGGGCAAGAAAAGACCTCGATTGGAGCGCCTTATTGATTTCATCATTAAGTTCAAGCGGTCAGATGGGAAATCAAGGAAAGATAGACACATGGGATGCCAGTCGCACAACACCAAACCCAGAAAGCAATCATCAAACATATCTACTGGCCAAGCTAGAGGGAAAACTTAATGCCAGTCAGAGCATGTTGTTGACTTTAGAGAATGTCGCTAAATATCGTCACACCAATGTATATACCGCTAGAACATCTAGCATCTTTGATCATCAAGCAAGCGATCACTTAAAACGCCAGCGCTTCTCAGTAGATTTATTAACCAAGAAAACCATTTTTGGTTTTGAGGATGAATCATCAATCAAGATATGGTTGCAAAGAGCAGCAGTTAATCAGTTATCAGTTGAAGATCGACTGATTGATAGAAGTAGAGATAACAATCTTTCTGACCGTTCTGTTGGCATAAATGTTAACTGGGTCAATTATCAAGACGGCATCATTTCACAAAAGTGGACTTATGGTTTTGATATTCAGCAATCTGATATCAGCCAAGCAGTTAAGCGATTGGGTGATTACTTTGATGAGCTCAAGTACTTTCCAGATACCAGTAGAAATCTAACGGGTTTGTATGGGCAATTGGAGCTAGATGCTGCTAATTTCAGCATTATTCCTGGAGTTCGATTGGATCGATATCAATTTAAGTCATCTCAAGACGGCTACAGCTTACCTGTCGTTGACTTAAAGGACTCAGCAATATCGCCTAGTATTTCTGCAGTTTGGAAATGGCAACCAATTGCAAAACCTTACTTTAGTTGGTCAAAAGGATTTCGAGCACCTACACAAGATCAGGTAAATAACGGGTTTAGTAATTTGCGCCATGGTTATACGAGTGTGGGCAATCCAAATCTTCAGTCTGAAAAAGCCAGCAGTCTAGAAGTTGGCATCAAGGGTAGGCTAACGCAGTCACGCTATACGATTGCCGCATACAGTAATCAATATAAAGATTTTATTGAACAACAAATAATTGGTGGAACTGCCAGGCCTGGTGATCCATTAATTTATCAGTATGTGAATCGTAGTCAGGCAAAAATTAAGGGTCTAGATTTGAGGTTCGAGACTGAATTTGACCGCAACTGGCTAATGACTGCTGGATGGGTTTACTCAAGAGGACAAGCTTTATCAAGTGTCGGTGAAAGACGACCTATCGACACAATCCAACCTATGCGCGCATCTTTAGGGTTGAAGTATAGGCGACATAATTGGGGCATTAACGGCCAATGGCTTCATACGTGGGCTAAAAAATCTACAGATGTTGGTACGGTGACAGACGCGCAAACAAGAATGCAAGTCGCACAATATGTGGCGCCAGCATATTCGGTATTTAATTTAAAAGCTCAATGGCAACCTAGAAAAGATTTAAGTTTAAGTTTTGGTATTGGCAATTTATTTGATAAAAAGTATTGGCGTTGGTCTGATGTGAGAGGCATAGAGGCGGCTTCACCAATTATTGATGCTTATACCGCACCAGGTAGAAACATATCTGTTGGATTAAGGTATGACTTATGACAATCTTTTCAAGAAGAGATTTCTCAAAAAGTATTTTAGGGCTAGGTTTATGCAGTGTTATCAAGCAAAGTCATTCTGCTGAAATTTTGAGCCGTGCGCCAAGAATTATTTCATTGGGCGGGGCAATCACTGAAATTATCTATGAGTTGAATTTACAGAAATTTTTAGTTGGTGTTGATGCAACTTCTAACTATCCACTTGAGGCAAAAAAACACCCAAGTGTTGGGTATGCAAGAACCTTATCAGTTGAAGGAGTTTTATCTTTAAAACCCACTCATATATTGGCTACTGAAGATGTAGGACCGCCGGCATTTATTCAAGCTATCAAACATGTTAAAAAAATTAATTTTCAGATATTAGATTCTGAATATAGTTTTGATGGATTGATCAAAAGAATTCAACAAATTTCCAAAATTTGGGATACAGATGGCCGTCAAGAAAGATTGATCAAGCACTTGAATCAATCGTGGCGCGCGGCATACACAAATCAAGCTCACAGTCAGCATCAACCTAAAGTTCTATTCTTATTATCGCATCAGGCCTCGCGTATATTGGTGAGCGGTCGTGAAACCGGTGCTGCAGCAATGATTCATTATGCTGGCGGCATCAATGCAATGACCTCCTACGTTGGTTATAAACCATTAAACATTGAAGCCTTTATTCAGGCTAATCCAGACTTTATTCTGCTAACTAAGCAGACTAGTGACTTGCTAGGAGGTGCGGATGGATTGTTAAAGCATCGTGCGCTAGGAGCGGTGTCGGCACTTAAGCATCATCGATTGATATCTATAGATGCAAATCAGTTGTTAGGCTTTGGACCACGTTTGCCTCAAACTGTAGATGAATTAAGGCGGTCTTTAAGTGCTTAATAAGGCTAATAACCAAATTTGGTTGATAGGTCTTGCAAGCTTGTTAGTGCTATCCGTCATTATTTCTACAGCGATTGGACCAGTTGAAATTAAATGGATTGATCTATTAGGTTTATTGAATGACGATATTGGTTCTGAAAATTCACTGAATGTTTTAATCGATATCCGATTACCTCGTGTGCTTTCTGCAGTTGTTATTGGAGCTGCTTTGGGTTTATCTGGAGCATTAACTCAAGCTTTATTTAGAAATCCGTTAGCTGACCCAGCGCTACTAGGTATTACCAGTGGGGCTGGACTTGCCATAGCTATGTTGATGATTGTTATTCCGCTCTTTAATCAAATAATTGATTTGCACAACTCCATTTTGCAATGGTCGTACTCAGTTGCTGCATTTTTGGGAGCTGTTTGCATGTGCCAAATCTTGTTATGGCTCTCTAGATTGATGTCATTGGTATCAATATCTAGTCTATTGCTGTGTGGTCTTGCGCTAAATGCCTTAGCTTCAGCTTTGATTGGAATCTGTATTTATCTGGCCAATGATCAGCAATTGAGAACTTTCACATTTTGGACTTTGGGTTCTCTATCGGGCGTGACTTGGGGTTCGTTCTGGATATTGTCAGTTGGGTTAGGTCTTGGAATTGCCATGGTTTTAAGGTTGGCGCCTCAGTTAAATGCTTTAGCAATGGGGGATGGTGTTGCTAAGCACTTAGGTGTTAACTTGCCCCGTATTCGATTTATGAGCATTTTATGTGTTGCATTACTTTGTGGCCTATGCGTGGCTGTAAGCGGCGTAATTGGTTTTATTAGTCTGATTGCGCCACAAATGATTAGAGTCTTGATTGGGTCAGATCATCGCATGGTGTTGCCTACTTCAATGTTAACGGGTGCTGTTTTGCTGGTGATTGCAGATACGCTATCTAAAAATTTAGCCCCTCCTACCGAAATGCCAGTAGGTATTTTTACTGCACTAATAGGTGCGCCTTACTTTTTATATTTATTAAGTAAGAAAAGTCATCAGGAAGTGCATTAAATATGAATCATGTTGTTGAGCGAGATAGGTATCTTTGGGTTTCAGGGATTAATAAAACTTGGCGTAAAAAACAAGTTATCAATGAGCGGGCTAAATCAGGTATTCAAATTGCTGATTTATATATTGGAAAACGCGAGCGTATTGCAGTTCTCGGTCCGAGCGGTTCTGGCAAGTCAACTTTTTTAAAACTACTGGCAAAAGATATAAATGTCGACGCCGGTAGTATCTATTTTTTAGATAAATCACTTGATGACTGGTCTTATCAAGAGCTTAGTTGCTATCGAGCTGTATTGCCACAATCTCAAGAATTAACTTTTGATTTTTCAGTGGACCTTATTGTTGAATTAGGGTGCGTAAATCAAAAAAATTTACCCAATCTAGAAGTTAGGCAGTTGATCAAAAATTCTCTTGAATGTGCTTGCGCGTCACATTTGGCTGGTCAGTTATATACAAACTTATCAGGCGGTGAAAAAGCTCGTGTTCAATTGGCAAGAGTTTTTGCTCAGATGTGGGGTGTATGTGAAGGCCTTTTATTAGTGGATGAGCCTTTTGCTGCATTAGATCCATATTTGCAAATTGCTTTACTCTCGAATTTAGGTGAATTTGCAGAGCAACGAGACTTAACTGTGATTGCCATCTTGCATGATATTAACCATGCCGTTCAATATTTTGATAGGGCCCTATTTGTGAGCGCTGGACAGGTGTCTTTAGATAAACCTATGAATCAGGTTAGCCGTATAGATTTAGAAAATCTATACGGAATAAAATTCTTTGAGTTACTGGCTGACAATGGAAAGACATATTTCTTTCCCCAAAACTAGGGTCTTAAGTTGATCGCTTGAGTGAGTAATCACAAAGATCCATCAAGCTTTGTGTGGCTTCATTTTTAGGGAAGCACGCCAGGGCATCTTTAGCGAGTTGAGCCTCACGCTTTGCGGTCTCTTCTGTGTACGTAATGGCATTTGACGACATGATGGCTTGATACACCTGTTGAAATAAATCTTCTGGTAATTCATCAGCCTGCTCAATGGCGTTACGCACCAATTTCTTCTGCTCTGCGGTACCGTGATCTAGTAGATAAATGAGCGGTAAGGTTGGTTTACCTTCTCTTAAATCATCGCCAGCATTCTTACCCATTTGCTCTGCACTAGCGGTGTAATCCAAAATGTCATCAACAAGTTGGAAGGTTGAGCCAATGTGTCGACCATAAGCTTCTGCAGCGGCATATTGCTCTGGGCTTGCTTTGGCTAGAAGAGCCCCTAATGCTGCAGATGCCTCAAATAATTTACCGGTTTTGTAATGAATCACCTGCATGTAACGTTCTTCGTTTACATCTGGATCATGCATATTCATGAGCTGTAAAACTTCACCTTCCGCAATCGTATTGGTGGCGTCAGCCAAAATTTGCATGATTTTCAATTCATTGGGAGCAACCATCATTTGGAAGGCTCTCGAATATAGAAAATCTCCAACAAGAACACTAGCGGCATTACCAAATGCAGCATTTGCTGTTGCCCGACCTCGACGTAAATGAGATTCATCTACGACATCGTCGTGTAATAAGGTGGCTGTGTGAATAAATTCAACCACGGCTGCCATATCTAAGTGATGTTGAACTGGGGGCCATATCGTGACTGGGAAAC
>OGVN01000084.1_pt1 | contig 10185 bp, 11 predicted proteins | sample 1575751 | NCBI WGS metagenome assembly OGVN01 (sample SAMN07581530, study PRJEB24739) | freshwater metagenome | place: Singapore | collected 2015-01 | reverse complement strand
TTTTTTTTTTTTCAAGCAGAAGACGGCATACGAGATGCGCATTAGTGACTGGAGTTCAGACGTGTGCTCTTCCGATCTGTTTCCCAGTCACGATACAGGGCAGCAAAGAATTAGGAGCAAAGTTATTCAGGTCTCCCGACTTGCCACAACTTTTCATTGACGGCGACGGGTTTTTGAGAGATAAATTTTATAATATTGTAATCCTATGATTTTAGACACAAACGAGCGTTTCACAGTCTTACGCCCTGACAATTTACAAGGCTGGCTAAAGGAAAGAACAAGTGGTATCGGTGCATCTGAATTGGCCTCAATTTTGGGGTTAAACAAGTATTGCACGCCGTTGCAGTATTTTGCGAAAAAACAGAACGAAATAGAATGCGCCACCGCTGGCGTGGAAATTGAAGAAGCCCAGAGTGACGAATGTTTGTGGGGGCATCTCCACGAGCCGCTTATTGCCGAACAGTTCGCCGCCGCAACTGGTTGCAAAGTAGATCCCGACAGCGCTGGCGACTGGTTGGCGGTATACAACGCAAACCCTATTTTGCGCGTATCTCCAGACAGATTATTTATCGACAGAGATACGGGGGAAATCTGCAATCTTGAAATAAAAACAGTCGAAAACGAGCTAATAACGAAAGCAGAGGATTTGCATTTGTCGTGGTACATCCAGGTGCAGTATCAAATGCACGTTTTAGGGATTACAACCACTTACATAGCTGTGCTATGTAAGGGTTGCCACCTACGTTATTTTAAAGTGCCGTATAACGCAGAAATAGCGGAGGATGCTATCAAAAAAGGGTTAGAATTTTGGGAAAAGTATATCAAGACGAACACCGCTCCCGAAGATGTAGCCCCACAATATGAGGGCGAGAACGCGGCTGTAGCCAACGAGAAATGTATCAACCTAATAAAACAAGTCAAGGAGACAGACGAGCAAATCAAGGCATTGAAAGAGGACTCCGACAAGTTGAAAGAGGAGATAAGGGCGTATTTTGGGGACGCTGAGAAATTGACCTATTTCGGAGACACGGTGGCGACATACAAGAACAGCACAAGAAGAACGTTTGACAAAAATATGTTATTTGTCGCGCATCCTGAATTGGTAGCAGAGCAAGAGCAATTCACGAAAGAGAGCGAAACGCGCACGCTTTTAATCAAACTGAAATAATTTCAATTACAATTATATAAGACGCACACCGAGCGAAGAGGCGGAGGGGGAGGAAAACAAAAAAATTAGCATTATGATAAAAGTCGTAAAAAAATGGTATGAAAATGACAAGCGAAAATTGATAGAGTACATTAAGAAAGGAGGATATTACAAATGAAACTTACAGAGTTTGAGGAAACTATAAAGAAATTCAGCGAGATTCATAATTACGCGCCGTTTGTAACTTTCTTCTTTTTGAACGGTAGCCACCTGACATTAAGAACGTTTAAACAGTATGTTGTGAAACACTCGTCAGGTAACGAAAACGTGGCGATTTTCTCATTTGGCATTAACCGCGGTGGCGTTGAGCGTGAAAATGTTGCTATCTCCATCAACGCGGTGAAAGCAATTCAATTTTTTGGTAATAATCCCTATAAAAAGAAAGCAGATGAATAACACACAAGGCGCAGAGCTGACAATAAGAGAGCTATTGCAGAAAAGAGACGTAAATGACGGAGACACCCAACGAGCTGACGGGCGTATTTATCAGGCGGTTGTCGATTCGCAGAAGAACGCAAAGATAGTTGAGTGGGTAGAGATAAGGAGCGATCGCACGGACGCGCAAGAATTTAAACATACTTGTTTCTCAGCTGCATCTATTGTGGTTTGTCTTGTAGTTATAATCCTTTTGTATTTTGTAGTTAAAGCAATAAACAAATAACGTGGGACGAAAAGAGAACAATATTGACAATTTGGATTTAAATCTTGAAACAGATTTTAATCTTGATTTGGATTTGGATGAGAATAAGGATTTAGTCTTTCCCGATGGAAATGAGTATTTCAAAAACGAGGATTCGCGGAAATACCGACTAAACACCAAAAGCGTGTTATTTCGGCACGCTGAAGAGGGCGCCAAGATATGCAACCCGAGAGAGTGCGACCGATACGACTGCATTGTATCAGGTGACTTCGTTTTTGGTGACTTTTTGGAGGCGTGGATGAACACGCACCAAATCGGAGCGAAACGTGTGGACCTTTGTACGCTTTCGCTTGACAAGTAGAACGTGGACAGTTATTACAATTTGCTGAAAGGCGGATTTATCCAGCGATTTAACTTGATTGTCTCCGACTATTTTGCGGCGCACGAAAGGAACGCTTTAATGAAGTACATTGATGAACGTTTGTCGGAATATATCGACAAAGATATGGTAACCGTGTCGGTCGTCGGCTCTCATTGTAAGTATAAAACTATTGAGACATTGGGCGGAAAGCCTTTTGTTATTTGGGGCAGCGCTAATGAAAGAAGCTCCGCGAATATTGAAATGTTCACCTTGGAAAAGAATTTTCAACTTTTTTCAAAACTGAATGAACTGGATGATAGAATAATTGCTAACTTTGCCAAAAGCAGTAAGGCATTGAGAGCCTCACGACTTTGGAACGAATTAAACAAGTAGCAATATGGCAGATTCACCAGTCAAGGAGGGGGACAACCCCAACGCACCAAGCGACACACAGAGCAGCACCCCAGCGCAGAGCCGCGAACCTGAATTGCAGTTTTCCGAAAGGAACGGCGATTCGCATTATTAGTAGTACATTACTTACTTTTTTTCTAAAATAGTTGATAACAATTCCATTTATTGATGTTGGCGGTGGTTCGTGAGATTCGCCGCCATTTTTATTTAAATTCTAAAGATATGACGAAAGCAGAACAACCAAAGCGGAAAGCAGGGCGACCAAAAGGATCGCACGACAAAAAGCCGCGTCCGAAAATGAACCCAGCCGACAAAAAGGAAAGCGGCCACTACCAGCCGCACGGCATCAATCCCAAGGTTTTAGAAAACCTTAATCGAGGTAGAAAAGATTACGCCGAGCACCCCAGCGGAAGAAGCAACAAGGCGCTGAAGTTTTTGCAGGAAAATGTTTCAAAACTTTGCCGCCGCGAGGGAATGACAAAAGCCGAAGTTCAGACCTGGGAAACATTTTGTTTTTCTTGCAACAAGTATCAGTTGAAGAAACTTTCACTTTGCAAAGATGTTCCGCTTTTTGTGTTAAACCTTTTGTCGGCGATTAATCACGATACGATGAACGGCGACACGAAAGTATTTGACAAATTGCGCGATAGGATTTATGGGAAAGACGAAAGAAAGATAACGCTGCAAAATGACAGCAATTCGGCAAAAAATGAAGTCCGATTTGTTATTTCCGACAGCACAAAAGGCGCATTAGAATACATTTTGGGTCAGAAAATGACGGAAGCCGAAAAGCGGAAAGCGGAAGCGATTGACATAGACAGCGACTTGTTTGACGAAGAAATTACGGAAGAAGAACCGGCCAAGGAGAGCGCACCCACCGAGATAATCGAGGTCAAGGCAACCGAGGTGGATTCAACCAAGTTGGAGGACAAGAAAGATGAATGATATTGAGACGTCACGGGTATTCAGTGAGACGGCGGACGCGTTCGCAAAGGGATTCAGGTATATAATCAACAAAGGCGGCGCGAGAAGCGGAAAGACTTTCAGCATTTTACAGTTCTTCCTTTTTCTATGTATGTATCGCAGTTTGAAAATAACTGTCACATCAAGAGACTTGCCGCATCTGAAAAAAGGAGCGCTTTCGGATTGGAAAACTATCTTGACTAATTCAGGAGCGTACGAGCTATTTTCAGAAAACAAAAGCGACCATATTTTTATAAATAAGACGACTGGCGCGATGATTGAGTTCACCCAGTTCGCAAGCGCGGAAGTCGCAAGAGGACCTCAGCGAGATATTTTATTTGTTAATGAGTGTAATAACGTTCCGTTTCCGATTTGCGACCAGCTCTTTACCCGAACCAGCAAGGCGATATTTTTGGATTACAACCCAGTAGCCGCTTTTTGGGTAGATGATAACCTACTTCAGTTCAAGCGCGACAAATGCAAAGTAATACATAGCACTTACAAGGATAACGTGTATCTTTCTCCCGAGCAAGTCTACGAGATTGAGAGCCACCGAGCTGACAAAAATTGGTGGAGAGTTTATGGATTAGGCGAAATAGGATTTTCAGAGGGTGCAATTTACTCAAATTGGGACGAGGTGGAAGCGTCAGCCGCCGCCGCAGATTCCGAAAGGACCTTTGTCGGGATCGACTTCGGCTATATCAACGACCCCACCGCAATTATCAGGGTGACACGCCGCCACAACGATTTGTATTTGGATTTATTGGAATATTCTGCAGGTCTCCAAAATTACGATATTGCCAAAATCCTCAAAGAAAATCATTTTGACCGAGCAACCTCTATTGTAGCAGATTCCGCTGAGGTTAAGAGTATTGATGAAATAAATTCTTTTGGTTTCCACGTTATCCCCGTGCAGAAAGGCAACGGCTCGATTTTGGAGGGCATCAATATGGTCAAGCGATTCAACTTGCACGTTATCAAGTCGGCAAAAAGTAATTATCTTTGTCGAGAGTTGCGGAATTACGTTTGGTTAAGAGACAGAAATGACAGTGTCACAAATCGGCCGTTGGACGCTTTTAATCACGCATTAGACGCACTCCGATACGTTTGTTTTACTTACTTTTCCGAGATACGAAAAAATACGACTTCATTTTTGAGCGATATATGAAATATAAGGACTTTAAAAAGATAGAAAGCATAGTAGCCGATGAAACTTTGCAGCGGTTGGAGCACACACCCGTGCCGACGTTCGTAACGCGCCGAACATTTGGGATATTTTCAAGGAGAATTGCGATTCCTAAAAATTTAGGTGAAATTCCATTGGGTGCGTTTCTTCTTGCCAGCCCCCAAAATGATGTCTATTCACTTTTCAATTTGTTTCTTAAAATAAACAGAAGCGAAGATGTCGATTTGTTGCCAGCGGCTAATGTACTTTCAATTCTTGCTTTTTTCAAGCGTGAGATTTTACGACTGACAAAAGAGCTGAACGACACCACCCCACCGCAGACGCCAGAAGAACGGGAAGCGGCTCAGGGACTTACCAACGTTGGGCTATTTGGTTTGATAGACGTTATTTCACAGCGGCAGCATATCAGCACCGAAGAAGCGGCGCGTTTGCCGATTTCACTTGTCTTGCAGTTCTTGAAAATTGATAAAAACAAAGTACTTTTTCAAAAAAACCTGAATAACATTTATAAATCAAAAAAGATATGAAAGACGAAGAAATTATAACAAAGTTGGCGAAGCAATACGATTTTATCTATTCTCCCAACGTAGCGGCAAGCGAAAACTTTGATGAGGATAAGTACGCTAATACGACCGATGTAACTGTGTGGAAAGATTTGGTCGAGGACGGGAAAATCCAGCTTACAACTGGTTCACTTGTCAGAAATATAACGCTTAATTTCTGTCAGCCGTTCGCCATTGGTGACAGCGGTGCGATGTTGGATATTTTGCGCGACGGATTAATCCAAAAATCGGCAAAATTTGTTAGAAACTATATCAAGGGATTAGCCGATGAGAATATTATCAGGACCACCACCCAAGAGCCAACGTACACGGCGCAATATTACAAAGAGGACACTAATGTTATCATAGTAAGTTGGCTACTATCTATCAACTCCGATTTATCTCGCTGCTATGAAAATTGAAGAAATTAAGCTAATTGTTTCCAAGCAAATTCAGGTCGGTAAGAATGAGATAAAGTCTAATTTGCGATCGCACGGGAAAGTTGTGTCAGGACGCACGCTACGAAGTCTAAGAAGCGAGACCACCAACACGCCGACAACTGTCACGGGGCGCATCTGGTCTACTGTCTCCTACTTCCCAGCGATGGAACGAGGGCGAGGACCATTCAAAGGAGGTGCAGAGCGTGGACTATCAGAACGTTTATATAGTTGGAGCAAGCTAAAGGGCATTTCATTTCAGACAGACACACAGCGTTGGGCATTTTCATACGCTTTGGCGAGGAAAATAAACAAAGAGGGCACGCGATTATTCAAGCAGGGAGGACGCACCGACATTTACACCCCAGTCGTGGCGAGCATCAAAAAGAACATTCTTTCAGCTCTGAATAAGTCGAGCGTGTTAAGCGCCGCCGATGTCGTAAAGTTTGAGCACATAGATTTAAAAATGACAATATAAAATGAAATCATTTCAGATATTTAACAGCGTCAAGGACGCGACAATATTAGCCGCAGACACTTCTGGACTACTCAAAGACGCGAAAGTAAAGGTATCTTTTGAATTTGTGCAATACCTCAGAAACGGCGTGTTTGTCGTTGTAGAGGACTTGCCGAATTGGGTGCAGAATACCACAACGGGCAAGTATACAGCCAACTATCTGTATGATGATGGGCAACCCGTGTCGTTAATATTCTACGAGGACGCGGCTGCGTCAACTGGTTATAGCCATTTTACCGTGACGCGCAAAATGTGGCACCATAAATGCGTGTTCGACATTACCGAGGTAGTAAGGCAGTTCCAAAACATAGATGAAAATTTCTTCTTCCCGTTGAGTTATGAGATGATGAGGCGACACAATTACGGAGACAAGTCAGTCTACTTTGACGATGAAACAGTGTCAGAGCAACGCTCTTTTTTTCATAATCTTTTTGTAGATAGGTTGTATCAAGCGAGACTAAACCCTTTTAAGTTTTTCACCGTTGAATTGCACCCATATAACAGCAGCCACACCGATTTGCCAACGCTCTCTTGCCAGTTGGATTATAACTTGTACGTCAGTCACGGCGATAACTCAAAAAACGAGCTGAACAAACTTTCAAAAGGTCGTTTGCATCTGTTTCCCGTGCATTTTCCCTACTTTCTTTCATTTTTCCCAAATCCTCAAAAATTGGCAGACGCAGAAGCTCCGCTAATGACGTTTTCGATTAACCAGGACGGAGATGAAGCCATTTACAATTACCGGAGCATAGCCGGAACAGACGCCGACAACATTTATATTGCAAGCATCTATCTCAATAAGTACTTTGATAAACGACTTGCACGCACCGCACACCGATTTGACGTTAATATCCCCGATGTATTTGCAGAGACTAAAGCGCAAAGAGCTATTTATGATATGTTCTATTTAAACGCAACAGCATCAAGTGCAAATTACGACCAGCGAATAAAGGCGGTTGGATTATTGGAAGAGCATTTCATAATTGACAGCAGAAGCAAGGGCGTTTATTTGGGTTTTGTCGATTCCAGAGGTTTGCCAGCCTATATTCTGTTAGACGAATTGGAAGAAACTCAAACGTTAGACTATTCAAAAGAATACAGCACGGGAGAGAGCACTAACAGAGAGAGCCAAGCCCTGTTTTACCCTGTTTCGGTTGCAGGAAATACCAACGAAGATATTTTCAAAAAGAATGTTTCGTTTGTCGATAGTGCAACCCCTCAACGGGAGATAACAAGCCGCCGCGTAATTAAGTGCATTTTGGAGGACGCTCCAGAAGGCATTTATGATGATGTGCGCGACTTGCTCACTTCTGAGTATGTCGTAAGGATTGACACGTCCGAGTATGAGGAGGATCAAGACACAACCGAAACGAACACGACCAGAAAGCAATATATGAGAGATTACAACAATATCAAGTTTTATCCCGTTTCTGTGGATTCTGACGGCGTAACCATTAACCGCCAAGCGCACACTTTTACAGCAAAATTCAGTATTTCGTTATCAAAAGAGGAAATAAGATGAAACAGATAATAACCATTCAGGGCACACCCATTGAGACGTATGACGATTCAGTTATTCAGCTTGATTACAAGTCGAATATTTTGGGTGAAATTGACAAAATAGAAACTTGCCACAGTTACACTTATGCAATTCCGAACACTACCAAAAATAAGACTCTTTTCAGGTTGTCAGATGTGTCAGACAGCGAAAAGAAAACAAACCAGTTCATTCCCGATGTCGAGCTATTTTTTAACGGCATCAAGATAGCAGACGGACAAATCTATATTGCAGACGTTACTCCCGATGAGATTTCTATTGTGTTTCTTTTCGGTATGTTCTCAGCTCTGAAACGAATTAAAGACGACGACAGAAAATTGTATGAATTGGCCTACAAGTCGGGGGACGATATGCACGCATATAACTACGCTATGCATGCAGGCGGAGACATAACCCGAACGCCGACAAAAGCAGAAGATGGATTTTCGGCACTTGATTTTTACACCTTTTTTTGTTGGGCACAGGGGACAGCGCCAACACCAGACAAAATAGAAGCAAAATATTTTCCGCTGGCTATAAAAATCAAGACGCTAAATAACAAAATTCAAGATTTATATAAGTGCATGATTCGGGGCGGAGAAATAGCGGATAATATCCCTGAGTATATGATTTATAAGCCAAAGTCAAGAAAATATTTTGAGTTTTCTATGTCTCCTAAAAATATGCAGAGTGGAAAGAGTTCCAGCGGAGAAGATATGTATTTTCTGTATAAAAGCGTTAATTGGGAGATAACGGACCTTTATGGTAATGTAACTACTCAGGACTATAACAGCGGAGACGAGCCTTTTTCAATGACTTTTAAGGCAGATGTTGAAATAACTAATATTCGTATTTCTTTCGCTACTGCAACGCCGTTTTATGTTTTGGTTAATGTCGGTCACCCGTCCAGCTATATCTCCATGCTTAATTTCGTTTCAAGAGAGCCAGATGTAGCGCACCCCGATATTTTCAGAAAACAATTTGGCGATGATGCTCCGCTAATCATCAAAAAAGGTTGGGGTATTGCAATTATTGTGAATGCGTTAGATGGTTCAACAGCTCTTAATCCCCAAGGCTTTGCGATAACCGTCAACGGAAGAATGAGAAACACAGAAATAGCAAGCACGGAAACAACCTATATAGATGCGTGGAGCACGCTCCCCGATTGGTCAATTTTTGACTATCTTACTTCGTTGGCGTTTACTAATAATAAGCGTTTTTTCATAAACTCCCCTACCGACCAAAATTTGTTACAAGCTGTTTCGCTGAAAGAAATTGCAGCAAATTCGGCAAAAAATTGGTCTGACAAAATAGATATTGATAGCGTCAAACACATTTACCGAGATGATAATTTAGCGCAGACAAATGTAATTCAGTACGCAAAAGATGAAACGCTTTCGGGAGAGATAAACAATATTTTTTCATACTACGACACTAAAGATGAAACACTTGATGCAAAAAAAGAGTTTTTCACCTCAAAATTCAGGCACTCCCCCGATGACGGATTTTTCCCACCCGTACAGAACAAAGGCACACAAATCCCGATGTCTTTTTTTTGCGATAAAGAACCCGTGCCCGGCCTTGTAACCACAGCGGTAAATAATTCGGTTTGGAAAGATGATACCCAGCAATATTGGTCAGCCGCCGAAACGACCTATTTGACCGACAAAGATGATGATTATTTGACTTACACGCTTATGAACCCGCACAAGATTGAAGCCAAATTCCATTTAAACGTCTTAGATTTGTACGAAATTGATTTCACCCACCCTATTTTTTTAGCGCAATTTGGTCAGATTTATTACATTGAAGAAATTAAATTCAACGCAGAGGAAAGCGAAGTGACTTTGGTAGAACTAAAAAATACAGATTATAGATAATGAGTAACACGGAAATTATAAATATCGAGGTTGATGCAAACAAGGCTTTGCAGGCAATTTCAGAAGCTAATGCAGCGATTAAAGAGCTGACAGACGCTAACAAGCAATTAGCCGCCGAAATGGAAGCGGACACGTCAAAAAAGGCTGAAAATACCGATGCTATCGAGGTCAATAACGCCAAGATACGAGTACTTACCGAAAGCGTCAGAACGTATCAAAAAGAGATACGCAACTCTATCAAAGAGCAGCAAGGCGACGGCACCAGCCTTAAAGAGCTAAGGGCAACCCTCAGCAACCTGACTAAGCAATATGATGAACTTTCAGCGGCTCAGAGAAACGGAGCGGAGGGAAACCAGCTCCAGCAACAAATCCAAAAGACAATAACCGAGATTTCCAGCGCAGAGCAAGCAACTGGCAGATTTCAGCGGAGTGTCGGAAATTACGCCAACGCTCTGAAAGATTTGAGACAACGATACAAGGAAAACAGTATCGTGACTGGGAAAC
>OGVN01000081.1_pt1 | contig 10297 bp, 17 predicted proteins | sample 1575751 | NCBI WGS metagenome assembly OGVN01 (sample SAMN07581530, study PRJEB24739) | freshwater metagenome | place: Singapore | collected 2015-01 | reverse complement strand
TTTTTTTTTTTCAAGCAGAAGACGGCATACGAGATGCGCATTAGTGACTGGAGTTCAGACGTGTGCTCTTCCGATCTGTTTCCCAGTCACGATATTACCGAGCTTGAAGAGGCGGGTATTGCAGTAGAGGTTGTGCCTGGTATTACTGCAGCCTTGGCAGCAGCGGCGACTTTAAAACAGTCTTTAACCTTGCGAGGTGTTGCTAGAAGTGTTGCGTTTAGTACGCAAGCTAAAGCTACTGACTCAACAGCTTTGCCTTTGCCAACGGCTGACACTGTTGTTATTTATATGGGGCGTGATGAGGCTGTCACGATTGCTCATCAACTCATGCAACAGGGTAGGCCTGCAAATTTGCCAGTCCGCATTATTGAAGCGATCAGCACAGATAAAGAAAGAAGCTTGGCACTTACCTTGGGTGAAATGGCGTCAGGTCAGGCAACTGATTGGTTTGATGGTCAGGCGCCAGCACTTTTATTAGTTGGTGCAGTATTTGGCAATCGCCTCGAGCACTCCGAGGTCCTCACCAACAGCAGGCTTAGCGCTTAATTGAATCTTGGGGTGTTTGCTTCGGCAAGCATCCATGATTGCTGGAAAATCTTTTCTGATGTGACCGCCCTGACCAAAAAATACTGGGATGATTTCAATCTCATGAAATCCATCTGCAACTAATTGATCAACAACCTCAGGTAGGCTAGGGCTCATTAATTCTAAGAATGACAATTCAACTCGTAACTGACTACTTTGGGTAATCAAAGTTTGCAGTTTGATAAAAGGTTCTTTCCAGCGTTCGTCTCGTGCCCCGTGCCCAAATAGAACCAATGCTTTTTCTTGTGTCATTTTTGTCATAAAAAAGAAAAACCCCAGTAGATGTATTGTATCTACTGGGGCCCTTCGGTTGAACTAAAAATTACTTCTTAGCTTCTGGTGCAGGAGCTGCTGGAGCTTCTGCTGGCTTTTTGTCTTCTACGTGAGTTGCTTCAGCACCATGCTTCTCGCCACCCATATCGATGTCGCCGTCACCCTTAACCAATAAGTAGCCAGTAGCTACGATCAAAACTAATACTGTGATTGCGATTGCGCGATTGCTCATATTTACTACTCCCTTTTAAAAAACTAGTTATAAAAAAATTAATTAAATTCTCTGTAATTAGCGTAGATGTTAGAAACAGCAGAAAAGCCAAGGCTGACTAGACCGCATGCCAATACATATTCACCAGTTAAGTTAAGTGCAGAGCTAATTGCTGGCACCAAAATCACTATTGCCATGGCTGCTACTAAACCCACGAGAACATACAGATACTGTTTGATAAACAAACCAATTGTAATCGCCACAATCACTAAAATTAAATTTGTGGCTAAGTCATCAATCAATTTGAAAATATTTTGAATGTCATCGTTGCCGCTAGCTCTAGCAAAAATAAACATCATCACTATGCTTGATAGAACAAGCAGGTTTGGTAATATTTTTTTAATAAATGTCATGCTGGGTTACTAAAAATAAAAACAAGTTGAAAACATACAAACAATAGAAAGCCAGTTGTTAGAAAAACGGCTGCTAGTTTTTTTAAGTAAATAGAAAGGTAGTCATTGCTATCAATCTGAGCAGTTTTCAAAAAAATCCTATCAAAGTTTTTCCAGACCCAAACACCTGCTGCGACTGGTAGAAGGATGGCAATGATGCCTAAAAGAATTGTCATGTCTTGATACGTCGTTTGTTTATATGAATGGAGGGCATTCTACCTTGAACTGCTTGCAATAACCTTATCAATATCAAGGCTTTTGAGCATACACATGCACGCAAATAGTGATAACTGCATCTATATCTAAGGGGTAACCCTAATCATATGTATTTAAACCTTAGGAATTACCCTCATTAAAACAGTTGTGTAAGAAAAATGAAGGATTTTCCAAAGCATAATCGCCCTGCAGTTTTATTTTTAATATTTTTTGAGGAGCCTTTATGTCAACAACTAAAGCCGCACCGATGACAGCTGAAGAGCGCAAAGTTATTTTTGCCTCATCACTGGGCACGGTATTCGAGTGGTATGACTTTTATCTGTATGGATCACTTGCAGCTATTATCGCTAAGCAGTTCTTCTCTGGCCTAGATGCTGGTTCTGCTTTCATTTTCGCTTTGTTAGCGTTCGCAGCTGGTTTCATCGTGCGTCCATTCGGCGCTCTAGTGTTTGGTCGTTTAGGCGACTTGATCGGTAGAAAGTACACATTCTTGGTAACAATTCTTATCATGGGTGGCGCAACTTTCGTTGTAGGTATTTTGCCGACTTATGCAACGATTGGTGTTGCAGCTCCAGTGATCCTAATCATCTTGCGTATGTTGCAAGGTTTGGCACTTGGTGGTGAGTACGGTGGTGCTGCAACATACGTTGCTGAGCATGCTCCTAACGGTCGCCGTGGTGCTTACACTGCTTGGATTCAAACTACAGCTACATTAGGTTTGTTCCTTTCATTGTTAGTGATTTTGTTCACAAGAGAATTCACAGGCGCAGACTTCGAAGTTTGGGGCTGGCGTGTTCCGTTCATTGTTTCAATCGCGTTGTTAGCCATCTCTGTATGGATCCGCTTGTCAATGAACGAATCTCCAGCTTTCAAGAAGATGAAAGAAGAGAACAAACTATCTAAAGCTCCTTTGACAGAGTCATTCGGTCAATGGAAAAACTTGAAGATTGTTATCTTGGCTCTTTTTGGTCTAGTTGCTGGTCAAGCTGTGGTTTGGTACACAGGTCAGTTCTATGCATTGTTCTATTTGACACAAGTGTTGAAAGTAGATGCTAAGACAGCTAACTTGTTGATCGCTGCTTCATTGGTGATTGGTACACCTTTCTTCATCGTGTTTGGTTCACTATCAGACAAGATTGGTAGAAAGATCATCATCATGGCTGGTTTGTTATTGGCGATCATTACTTACATCCCAAATACACCAGTATCAATCTTCAATGCATTGACACACTTTGCTAACCCAGCTTTGGAAAAGGCTATGAAAGAAGCTCCAGCAACTATTACAGTTGACGAAGCTGAATGTACTTTCCAATTCAACCCAACTGGTACAGCTAAGTTCACAAGCTCATGCGATATCGCTAAGCAAGTGATGGCTTCTAACTCAGCTAGCTACTCAACAATCCCAGCTGCAGCAGGTACTGTTGCTACTGTTAAGATTGGTGAAACTGTTATCGAAGGTTACTCATCAAAAGGTTTACCTGCTGATGAAGCTAAAGCTAAAGATGCAGCATTCAAGAAAGCAGTTCGTGATGCGTTGAACGCAGCAGGTTACCCAGCTAAAGCTGATCCTGCAGCTGTTAACCTACCAGCTGTTCTTGCATTGCTAGTAATCTTGGTGATTTATGTAACGATGGTTTACGGTCCTATCGCAGCGATGTTAGTTGAGATGTTCCCAACACGTATTCGTTACACATCAATGTCATTGCCATACCATATCGGTAACGGTTGGTTCGGTGGCTTGCTACCAACTATCTCATTCGCCTTGGTTGCTCAAAACGGTAACATTTACTACGGTTTATGGTACCCAATCGCAATCGCAGCGATGACTTTTGTAATCGGTATGTTGTTTGTACGTGAAACAAAAGACGTGGATATCTACGCAAACGACTAATTAATAGCTTAGTTATTAACTAGTAAAACCCAGCTCTTAGAGCTGGGTTTTTTTATTGCCTGATGAAATTGCTTTAAAAGCTGAACACTCTATAAGTATCCAGATAGCTCATGAGTTATTGCCAGCAATGCTACTGGCTCTGACCAGTCATTTCTTCGATCAGTTCTTTGATTAAGTCCAAGCGGATATGAGGATTTTCAATGCCTAGAAGATGGTGCTTTTGCGCAGGCGTGAGGGGAAGAATTTCGCACCACCGATTAGCTACCCAGCCACATTGATCTAACAGGTAGGGTCTAGCAAAAGGCATTTGATCTTCTCTGACGCCTTTTTTTTGCAATGAAGCAATAATTTTCCCTACGTCATCCGCTAACTTTTGATGCTCAGCTTCAATATTGGATTCTGAGTCATTGGGTAAGTATTGAACGTCCCCTATCCATAAGCCATTCTTTTGACGTTGACTGTGATGAACTTTGAAGCGTTGCCCACCTTTACACTTGATGTAGAAAAGGGTGGGTTGTGGGGCGTCAAAGTAGGTAATTTCTGCAATGGTGCCAATTGGCATAAAGATAATGTCTTCCTGCCCAGGGGTTCTGACTTCTGAACCCTGATCAAGGGTAACGATGCCAAATGATGTGTGATTTGCAACACATTCTTTGATCATATCTAGGTAGCGTACTTCGAAGATCTTTAGGTCAATTGCACCGCCTGGGAATAAAGTTTGTCCCAGAGGAAATAACGGGATGGTTTGTAAATCAGCGACCATGAACCCATTGTATTCAAGAAATGACTTTGATGTGTTGGTGGTGATGTGACTTAAGACCATTAGGGGCACATGGTTTTGCATTTAGTTCGTATTAGTACTAAAATAGTACTAATACGAACTAAATGAGTAGGCTTTAATCATGAACTTTTTGCCAACCCTGAAAAGCTTGGTGCTCACCTATCAGTCATTTGAGCAATACTCTGCGCCTCATATCAAATCGATGGGGCTTACCATGACCCAGTTTGATGTGATTGCGACATTGGGTAATCAACCTCCCATGACCTGCAAGGATTTGGGTGATAAGACATTGGTGACAAAAGGTACCTTGACAGGCGTACTTGAGCGATTGGAAGACAAGGGAATCATTCAAAGATCAGTTAATCAGGCCGATGCCCGCAGTCAAATGATTGGTCTTACCAAAAAAGGGCAGCAATTATTTGAAAGGGTATTCCCAGAGCATTTGCAACATCTGCAAAAAGCATTTGGGCAGCTTAGTAAGCAAGATTTACAAGATTTGACTCAGTCACTTCAAAAATTAAGAGAAGTATTTATTCATTAATCATCAATTAAGGAGACATTGATATGACAAAAGTAGCAGTTGTATTTCATAGTGGTTATGGTCACACAGTCAAACAAGCTGAGGCGATTGCTAAAGGTGCGCAAGGCACATTAGTAGCTATTGATGCGGAAGGAAATTTAACCGATGCGCAGTGGGACACCTTGCAGGCTGCTGATGCGATTGTCTTTGGTTCGCCAACCTATATGGGTAGCGTGACTTGGCAGTTTAAGAAATTTGCCGATGCCAGCTCCAAAGCTTGGTTTACTCAAGCGTGGAAAAATAAAGTATTTGGCGGATTTACTAACTCTGCCACGATGAACGGTGATAAGCATTCAACTATTCACTACTTCATGACTTTAGCTATGCAACATTCAGGAGTCTGGGTTGGTACAGGTTTGATGCCATCAAACTCAAAAGCAGCTAAGCGTGATGATGTGAACTATGTGGGATCCTTTGCTGGCGCCATGATGACCACGCCTTCAGATGCGGGTGTTGATGAGGTCAATACAGGTGACTTGGAAACTGCAAGACTGTATGGCGAGCGTATCGCTGAAGTGGCTGGACAATTCAAAACTAAATAACATATATGTTAAAGATTAGAAAATCTGAAGACAGAGGTTATGCCGACCATGGCTGGCTAAAAACTCGTCATTCATTCTCATTTGCTAATTACTATGATCCAGAATACATGGGATGGAGTAATTTGCGCGTGATCAATGATGACTATATTGCTGCTGGCTATGGTTTTGGTAAGCACGGTCACCGCAATATGGAAATCATCAGCTATGTATTGGCTGGTGAGTTGGCCCATCAGGACAGCATGGGCAATGTGAAAGGGATACCTCCTGGCGATATACAGCGTATGAGTGCAGGTACGGGGGTGATGCATAGTGAGTTCAACCACGCAAAAGATCAGGAAACGCACCTGTTGCAAATTTGGATTGAGCCTAGTGCGCTTGAAATACCGCCTAGCTATGAGCAAATCACTGTGCCTACTGAAGAAAAGAAAAACACCTTGCGATTAGTCGCATCACCTGATGGTGAGCAGGGTGCTGTAACGATATATGCAGATGCAAAAATGTATGCCGGTCTTTTTGATGTAGGAAGCTCATATCGCCAAACCTTAAATCCACAAAGAAAGGCTTATCTGCATTTGGTGCGTGGAGTAATCACCGTTAATGGTCTTGCTATACAGGGTGGTGATGCAGTCATGATGGATGGTGAGTCTGAGTTAACTCTCACCGATCCTGAAGATGCTGAAGTTATTTTCTTTGATTTGGCCGCGTGATGATTTGATGACACCAGAGTCTTTAAATAAGTTGGTGAGTATGACCATGCCATTTGGTAAGCATGCTGGTAAGTTGCTGTGTGATTTACCAGCTAATTATTTGGCATGGTTTGCAAGAGAAGGCTTTCCCAAAGGGGAGATTGGGGAGCTTTTAGAGCTCATGCATGAGATTGATCACAATAATTTGCGAGATCTTCTAAAACCGCTTCAAAAGTAATCACTTCACTTGGTTGAGTCTTCGTCAGACATTTCTGTATCAAACTCAGAAATGGCTGACCCCATAATCAGCTCCACAAACATTCATTTACCTTCATCATGATGACTTTAGAGGAGGTCATGCATGGAGTTTATTTTGAATCAGTTTGTTAAAAAATCATCATCAAGAAGTGGTGGGCGCGGCCCAAGGTTAGGCGCTAAGCGTCTAATTAAGAAGACCGTACACGCTAGTGCTATCAAAAAATCTAAAAGAAAAATTGGAGCAACAATCGTTCGCAGTGCTCGCTATGCGACCAAGTTGGCACTTGGTTCTGCTTTGGGTCTTGGCAAGTTGGCTACCTTGATTTTGGTAGGAAAGCTGTGAGGTGCGTTATGAGTCAGGAGGTTTGTGCATTACTGGTTGATAAATTGGTGAACTCTGAAGAGTTGGGTGATATGGCTCAAACTATTCAGACGGGCTTAGAGTCTGGACAAGGTATTTGGTACTTTTTGTTAGATAACCCTATGGCTTTTGGCATGCTGATTGGCGGTGGTATTGCCACATTCTTGCGCCATTGGTTTTATAAGCAAACATCTGCGCGGCGCTAACTTCATTCGAAGTAAATAGATCCTGGGGTATAGGATTCTCTGGGGCGCATGCATATATTGATGTCATAACCAAATTGAGACAAGGCATGCAACAGCATATAGGTGCTCAACCTTTTTAGATCTCCTTTGTAGATGGCTAATGTCTCTTTGAGTGGTAATTGTGTTTTGTTAGATAAGCTCTGTGGGTCACTTAGTTGATCCATAGAGATTTTTCTATATAAATCTTCAAACAGTGCGGCTTTCAAATCATTTTCTTTTTTATTGATATCTAGGTATTTCATATCAATGAGTTTCATGGGTTTACTTTTGTATTGATTGCTACCTATACCGCTATCTTTGACAATTGTTTTTTCATTGGATTGATGGCATGTCAGTGTGAAGACATGATGGTCATCTGTATTAAAGATGAGTTTCCCTTGGCGGGCTGTTGATTCAGATAGTTCTAAAGGGTCTAATGATTCAAAGCGAGTAGGCATGTTTACTTTCTAAGGAGTTAACTTTGTGAAAGCAAGAGCTTGCCTTAAATTGATCTTTCTGAAAATCAGCAAATACTTATTTTGTTGTCAGAAATTTCCTACGAGCTAATATTCACGTAGGTATTCTGGCTTTTACATGTTCTAGTAAACCGTCGCAGGCATCTTCTACTATGTCTAGCACTTCTTCAAATCCCTCAGAACCTTTGTAGTAGGGGTCTGGCACAATCGAAGCTTCGATTGTTTTGCAGAACTCGGTTAGACGCCGAATCTTATGTTTTTTATTGTCTGGGCACATTTGTTCTGTGAGCGCGTAGTTGTCCCAATCCATGACTAACAGCAAGTTATAGCGCTCAAAATCTTGACTGGTCACTTGCCGTGCTTGCAGGTCTGATAGGTTGTAGCCTCTTTTGATGGCGTGGGCTTGAGACCTGGCATCAGGCTCTTCTCCAACATGGTAAGCATGTGTACCAGCCGAATCAATCTCTATTAGATGAGCTAAACCAGCATCCTCGACATATTGTCGAAATACGCCATGGGCAGTAGGGCTTCGGCAGATATTGCCCATGCAAATAAATAGCACTTTAAATTTCATGTGTTTGTCTGGGTGCGAGTTCTTTGACATTGATGGTGTCATGATATAAAAAAACTGGGAACAGCACTTGCTGAGCCCAGTTGAACGTCACTTGCGTGACTAGGGAGTTACACAATCTTTACTGTATGCCAATAATCTTTTTGGCTTCTGCTAAAGCGGCCATTGATTCTGTGTGTTTACCTGCTTTATGAAACTCTTCACCTTTGGCGCGCAAATCTTTTACCTTGGTCATATTTTGTGGGGTGAGTTGAGTGACAAGCATTGCGCTATCAATTTTCTTCATTTCACCAGGGCAGCCATGAGCAAAAGCGATGCTAGAGGCGCCAATCAGTGTTGTTGCAATTAACCATTTTTTCATGAGATGTCTCCTCGGAATGACTTGCTAACAATCTACCCTGAAACGACATTTATTGCTAATTGATCAATAACCCTATGGTAGAAATTGTTATTGCATCGCACCAACAGGGTGGACTTTTAAAACAAATCTTTTTGTTGCTCCTTGCGCAATAAAAAGACGTTTTGCATATCAATATTGGTTTCCCGTCTGCCTGGTGTGACGATGATCCTATCGCCAGCCTTCATGGAGCCACCTTGATGAACTTTGAGGTACCAGCCAGAGCGTTTTGATTGAATCATGGCTTTGGCTGATCCTTTATAGCCCATGCGTGCATTGAATTTAAAGCATGGTTCACGAAGTTTGACTACCTCAAGTTCAACCTCACCAATTTGCCAAATATCACCCACCCAAACATCAGACTCAATAAAGCCCTCAACCGTTAAGTTTTCACCGACAAAACCATGACCTATAGGGGTGGCTCTCTTTGTCTCCCTAGCCAGGAGTTCATTCCAAAAGGCATAGTGTTCTGTAGGGTAGGCATAGATAGCTTTCTCAAGTCCGCCATGAACGCTGAAGTCGGCTTGTTCATCACCATCAATGCCAATCCTTCTAACTAAAACAGTATTAGGTTGTTCTAGGGAGCTCACAACATCTTTTTTAATTGCTGAGTTCACTACTTTGTGGTCGGGATGATCAATGCCAAACAGAGGGCTGATCTTGCCTGTGGAGATGGATAGAATGCGCATGCCATAATTAAAGCACTTTATTGATTCTTGAGTCGTTATTCATGCCACGTTTTGCTGCCAATTTGTCTTTGCTGTACACAGATCTGCCATTTTTAGACCGTTTTGCTGCGGCTAAAGCTGATGGTTTTGAGGCAGTGGAATGTCAGTTTCCTTATGAGTGGTATGCGCAAACAGATCTAGAGACTATTGCAAAAACAATGGCGCAGTTAAATTTACCCATGGTGCTTCATAATTTGCCGGCAGGGGATTGGGCTAGTGGTGAGCGTGGTATTGCGTGTGATCCCACTCGCATGGATGAGTTTAGGGCAGGGATTCCACTGGCAATTAAATATGCCAAGGCACTGCATGTTCCGCGTGTTAATTGCATTGTTGGCATCTTGCCAGATGATTTGGATCCAGGCATAGCGCAAGCTACTTTGGTGGCGAATTTGACCTATGCCGCAGAAGAGCTAAAAAAAGAAAATATCAAATTACTTATTGAGCCAATTAATACATTTGATATTCCTGGATTTTTCTTGGCAAGTTCAAACCATGCGGTTGAAACAATCATGGCTGTGAAATCTTCAAATTTATATTTGCAATACGACGCTTATCACTTGCATCGTATGGGCGAAGATATTTTGGAGATTGAAGAGCTCATGCCGTTTATTGATCACATTCAGATTGCAGACCACCCTGGTAGACATGAGCCCGGCACTGGAGAAATACTGTATTCAGAGTTCTTTATGTTGTTAGATGATCTAGATTACCCAGGTTGGGTTGGTTGCGAATACAAACAACTGCACAAGGCTAATTTTTTAAAAGATTAGGCAATTACTGAATTTATTGAACTGCCATTTTTACCTGTTCGCCCACTTCACCATCAGTGACATCGCGATTGCCCAAATTAATCCAAGTGCAATCAATGTGTTTAACTGGTTAGGCATAGTGCCAGCGCCTAGCTTAATGCCAGCCAAATAGGACAATGGCCCTGTGATGCCACCTAGTATGGCAGCCAACCAATAACTTTTCTTTAGCCAAGTTTTATCGTGACTGGGAAACAGATCGGAAGAGCACACGTCTGAACTCCAGTCACTAATGCGCATCTCGTATGCCGTCTTCTGC
>OGVN01000079.1_pt1 | contig 10340 bp, 16 predicted proteins | sample 1575751 | NCBI WGS metagenome assembly OGVN01 (sample SAMN07581530, study PRJEB24739) | freshwater metagenome | place: Singapore | collected 2015-01 | reverse complement strand
GGGGGGTCGGTCAAAATACAGTCAAAACTTTTTTCGGGAAACTGTTGCATATACTGCAAGCAGTCTCCCAGGATAATACTATTTTCTATCATAATAAAGAGATAAGACTCCAGCGCTATTATAACGCAACGTCAAAATCTGTCCAATCTTATCTCATTTTCGCCATATCTGATGGTGGGCAAAACACCCTGCCTATGGTCGCAAAGGCTTCAACCACCACGGACGGGAATCGTAAATGGCGGAAGCAATGCCAGTAGAAAGGGTCTCCTCAGATAATCGATGAACCGCTGTGATGCCACGAAAAACAATTTTGTCACCCCGCCACCAAACTCTAACCCAGACGGTATGACGATAAACCCTGGTAATTTTGCCTGTGTAGGTATGCCCCCAATCGATATCTGAGTAGTAACGATAAAATTGCACCCAATCTCCAATTTGAAGGGATTGGGCAGAGACAGGGCAAAATTGCACGTCAGAATAACAGCAACTGCCCTTGCTTTTGGCGCTTCTCATACTTGCCTGATTTGCGAGATTGAACGTGTTGGGCAACGTCATGCCGGAGATGGCATGGGGCGCACAACGCTTTGAGGTTCTCCACACTGCAATCAGCAGGGTTCCCGTTGACATGAGCCACTGTCAACGTAAAACGGGTTGGATAGGATTTGAACCCGCCGGTAGGCAGTTCCTCAATCGCTTGATCAAACCAGGGAGCCATCACATCATGGAGTAGATAGGCTTCAAACTCATCCCATGATTGTTTAGGACGACGGCATGGTTTACCGCATTGCTGACACTGCCAATTGGCGGCGTCCTTAACTTGTCTTGCCAGAGCTTCCCAGTCTTTAGGATATAGGTGCTTTTTCATCGGCATGAACTTTATCCTTTTGCTTTACCTGTCACTATTCTACCATGTAGATTAAGTGTTGTCTAGTGGGTGGGAGGGACTAATCCTGGTTGCCCTCCCATCTTCTCGCTGGGTTGACCTAGTTCCTCCCTGGTAGTACCTGCCTACCCAAGGTGTTCCACATCTCAAAGCCAACCACAGAGCGGCTTGTGGGATACCGGGAACACTTGGGGTGGAAAAACCTTTTCAGGTTCGAGGGGAGTTCATTTCTTTTACAGATTTTTCCTGAACCACTTTTTTTTAGAGTAAAGTCCCTACCAGTCCTCCCACTCAAGTCTAGGCAAGGGTTCCAGCCCTCCCACCCCTAAAAAAGAGGTGTTCCCAAGTCCTCCCAGTCCTCCCACTTTTTCTTGGTTCTGTATCCGCCAGATACAAGATTTTAGTCGTAACACGGAGTCGCTACGGATAAAGACAAATCAGATGTTTTCCCCCGATAAACCCTCCCAACTAAGGCAAATCTTAAGCGTCTATCGCTTAGATTGCATCTGGCAATAGAATCCCGCCAATAGAGACAGGCAACCGGGGAATTTGTCCATGTTGCAATCACGTTACCATCGCCAAGTGTGGAGGGAAACTAAAACCGCATTGGGCGCATAAATCCATCAAGGATTGCGACAGTTGGTCAGAAATGAGTGCTTGGCATTCTGACTGGCAAATGAGATTCCCTAGGCATCTTAGAGAGATTGGGATATTTTTTAGTATCAACAAATAACGGGATGTGGATTTGAACCACAGACCCCTAGGTTATGAGCCTAGTGAGCTACCAGACTGCTCTATCCCGCTTTTTTCATTATAGCCAAAAAGACTGGAGTTGTCAAGTCCTTCTGGGAAAATAAATCAAAACCTATCCGGGTAGGGCTGGGTACACATGGCGCGAAAAGCAAAATACCGTTCTAGTCCAGCAAATCGACTTTCTCCCCCATATCGATGCCAGCACCGAAAATCGACAAATCTAACCGCCAACCAGGGAATGCCGATAGCCAATATCAAAGTCAACCCTGCAACCGTTGCGAGCCTTTTAGCTGTCATACCTACTCCTCTCTGTTTTCAATCTTAATCCGAATCGAATCAAAGTTGGAATTATTTTGCTCATGGACAAGGTAGCGCCTTCCGGTCACAGCAGTAAGTTTTAAAAATCGCTTACCAGAAGCGGTTTCTACTAGCATATAGTTGGCAATGTCTTCTAGATTTAGGGACTCTTTTTCTGGTGCCATCAACCCATTCCAAAAACTAATCACGTAACACCTCCGGTGGGTCAAAATAATCGTCGCCTGCATCCGTTATTTGACTATCAAACAACGTATTCTCAAATAACAGGTTAACAATCCTATCAAAAATTTCTGGGTTGTCTTGCCTGTCGATTTGTGGGTATAACTCTCCTCGCATCATTAGCAAACTAACCCGGTTGGGCTGGTACGTAGCAGACACTAAGAAAGCCGTGTTGACAACCGTCAGGGCTTCGGTGTTATGCTCAACGAATTTGATGAATCCCATTTTAATACTCCCCATGAAAAATTTGGCTTAGCACTCGATTGCCGATTTGTGATTCCACTATCTCATCCCCCCATTGCCGCCAGAACTCAGCATCGTAAAAAGAGGGAATGTAGGCAGAGATAAAATCTTTGATGTCATCATTGGTTAGCTCTGGGTCGTTATATTCCCAAACATAGGAGAACCAGTGTAGGTTATCAGAATGTCCCCATCGATGGGGAGTGGTGCAAAGTTTAATTTCTGCTGGTAGCCTTAGCTCGTTAGGAGCGTACAAGCTAATGAATTCGTATCTCATATATGCAGCAATCACAACATCTAAATTCTAGCTGAAAATGGTGATAAAAAGATAGCTGTTTTTAATGGTTTAACCAAATAAATATAAATTTATCCGATAACTTTTTATCTCAAAACATGAGATTATAAAAGGGTAGGCAAACAAGGACAAGATATGACCACAATGAAATCTTTGCTTCCCCGTCAGCACACAAATGCGGATGTTATTATCCAGCCCCGTCGAGGAGGTTTTACTGCCATCATTCGTAACAAACAAGTTGTAGCGTCAGAAGCCTTATACAACTTGGCGGTTGACAAAGGCTGGAAACTTATGCGAATTGCCAATGGCGCTTACAAGATATGGGAAAGGTCGGGAGAGAATCCCGAAGCCTTGAGCAACGCCGTTGCCCATTATTTGCAAAATGAACACACCCTGTCTGTGACCATTGAAGACTAATGACCTCTACGTAGTCCTTACGTGACACTTATAAAAACCGTGTTACGTAGGGACTTCATACGTTCCGTCTAAGTATCATATAACCAACCATGAATACCTATATCCTTTATCACGCAAGCTGTTACGACGGGTTTGGAGCCGCTTGGGCAGCATGGAGAAAGTTTGGTGACGATGCCAAATATATCCCGGTGCATTATGGTAAGCCTATGCCGGAGCTACCCGATGGCTCTGATGTCTTTATTGTTGACTTTAGCTACCCCCGCCAAGAGCTGTTGGCGCTCAAGGCTCGGATGAATAGCCTGGTAGTGCTTGACCACCATAAGACGGCTCAGCAAGACTTAGCAGGTCTAGACTTCGCCATTTTTGATATGGACAAGTCAGGCGCGGTACTGGCATGGAAGTATTTTCACCCCGCCAAGCCAGTGCCTAAGCTGCTGGAATACGTGCAGGACAGGGACTTGTGGCGGTGGAACCTTGCTCAATCACGGGAGTTCTCAGCGGCTCTCCAGTCTTACAAAATGGACTTTGAGTTATGGGAAAACATGATGAATAAAACCCTGTCACTGATTGACGAAGGTGAGGCCATTTTGCGCTGGCAACAGCAAAAGATTGATGTGGCTGTCAACCATGCCAGACTCATAGATATTGCTGGGTATCAGGTGCCTGTAATAAACGCTACCCAACTGATGAGTGAGATTTGTCATGCCCTGTGTGACAAATATCCTGATGCCCCATTTAGCGCTTATTACTTTGATGACAAAGATGGAAACAGACAATGGGGGCTGCGTTCGGTGGGAGAGTTTGACGTGAGCGCTGTGGCCAAATTGTTTGGCGGTGGCGGACACCGTAATGCTGCTGGCTTCCAAACCCCATCACCAGACAGTAACCTTGATGGCTGGCTGCATTCTCAATGGGCAAGCAAACAGTTTCAGGGAGGCAAGTGATGAAAACCGAAACACTAAAAATAACATTTTCTTTGGTAGAAGAAAATCAGCAGCCCATAATCTCGCTAGTCGATGTTGTCGTTACTGTCACTTACCTCCCAACTGAGGATTATGGGGCTGAATCGGTGTTTGCCCGAATCCAGCCTGATGACAATCCTATGTCCCTGCTTTGGTGCGGGTATGGAGAAAGTAAGCCTGAAGCCATCAGCAAGGCATTGCTAGCGTATATGGGGGAGGGAGAATCCCACAATCTGATAGAGGGTTACAGGTTAGGCCAGATTGAGGATGAAGCTGTCGCCGTTTGGCTACAGGTGCCGGTTGAGACGGTGAAAACATTACTTTTAGATATCTAGTCAAGAATTTAAAAACAACCCCCGGCTACACTGATAACCGGGGGTTGTTTTTAAATTCTTGTAGTTTGAACTATTATCGTGTAATCCCTATCTCTTACCATTTCGACAATTTTTGGAAGCATAGCCCGGTTAATTAAAGACCGAATAATCAGACGGTTGCTATCAGGGTCAGAATCAAAAGAAAACATTTTTTTGTGAAGATACTCAGAAATCAAATCAAAAAGTTCTTTTGATTCTGATTTTATCTCGGCTATGTCTAAATCTGGAACCAGCATAACCCAAACATCGTACTGTCTTATAGTATTTTTTTTGGGTTCAGTAAACAAACTGTCAAACCAATCCAGTATTTTCATTGTTTTTCCCCACTTTTGATGCCCTGGAGGGGAATCGAACCCCCGCTGGTTAGCTATGCCTTCTGGGTAACCCGCTTCCCCGCGCTACCACCTTTTGAGTAGTAACCGACAATTTTAAATGCCGTTAGGTGCTTCTGGAACCTGCATCGGCTGCGTCCCGATTCCGTTTTATCGGCGCGCTTCCTATCTGCGCTACCAGGGCAAAATTTTAATCTACTAGAAAAGAATACCAAGGGCATTCACTGGGATTCTTGGGGACAATAAATTCAGCTCCCGCTACGTCACTTTCCGCCCCTACTGGGGTGTTATGCCACTTATAACCAAAAGCCAACATCCCTAAACATGGGTTGGAAGCCCGGTTACGTTGAGAGCAGGTGTCGCAGAAATGTTCAGTGGTTACAGTCATTTCATAGGTATCACCATTATAAGGATGGTTAGGGACTTGCTGGACTAATTCTACTTTGGTTGTTACTTGGTCGCCGTCAATGTCCCCAACTTGGGGCACCCGGCATCCTTCAACGTGATAAATTTGCTTTTGCATACCTTTCCTTGATTACATTCCTATTCTCCCCCCATTTGTCACGGAATCAAGTGTTTCGTAGTTTTGTTTTACTTATCTAAAGTATAAGATTAACTCATGTTATCTGGCAGGAGTAAGGAATACAATCAAAGAGAGTAAGCCAAGGACGTTATGGATAGCAAACCATTGATTATCCGAGTTAAACGCCAGCACGTGGATGCCCTAATTTGGGAATGTCAGCATAAGGGCTGGCTTGCTGAGATTAAATTCTATGAGTATGGAGAGCCTTGCGTCACCATCTCTAATCCTCACTGGCATCCTCACAATGAGGAAAGTCTAGATGAGTTACTGGAGAGGTATTACCAATCAGGTAAGATTTATCGATAATCTGTTGGCAATCTGTAATTAGCTAAGATTTAACCCCCTCTCACCGGGAGGGGGTTTTGTTGTTGTTATCTTTCTACAGGTTTCCAGGATAAAATCATCCCTTGATATATCCTTTCTTGACAGGATTTGCCATCTACCCGAAACAGTCTTTTACTGGCAAGTTCAGATGGCTCTAGCTCTGGGTCTTCCCAGTAGAGCTTTGGTGGTCTTCTATCTTCTAGCACCAAATAGTAGCAGCCCGGTATCGGAGGTTGATACAACAAATATTCGTCTTGGTCTTTCCGCATTTTGTATCACAACTTTTGCTTACTCTACCAGTATAACCTACCTCAGCCAAGTTGCCAAGTAGTGTATGCAAAATATTTGCATGATGGAGCTAGTAGCCAGCCATTCTGTTTATTCTCTTATTAGCAATCTGCAACTGGCCAGGATTTGAAAGCCCTCTCGTCAGGGAGGGTGTTTGCCTAATTGAGTTTTGCTTATTCTCTAAAGGATTAGCTCAGCTAAATCACACAAGTATTCCAAAATCTCTTGAAGCCCACTGGCGTGTCCATACTCATACGCTAAGAAATAAACCTTACTGGCCTTTGAATGACCGGCAATTCCAGTCACTTCCAATGCCTGTAAGGCAAATAAGACTTCGTTGTTTTTGTAGCAGCCGTCTTTAATGTGCTGTTGCATTAACGATTTAGACATGTCAACGAGATTTTCAACAGCATCTATCACATCTTCCATGTTTTCTGGCGTTCCTTGAACGACAAAAAACTCATTCCCGTTCTTTGCGATAGATGCAGATATCAGGGTTGAGCGAGTAAAGGTAATTAGGTAGTCTCCAGTCACCCAAGTGGCTTTACTGCTTTTTTCAGCAGTTGTCCAAATTAAATCTTTAAATTTCATGCTATAGGCTCCGCTTTGCTTACTTTTTTAGTATAACTCACTTCATCTAGCTTGTCAAGTGAAGTATGCAAAATATTTGCATGATGGAGCTAGTAGCCAGCCATTCTGCCAAATACTCCCCGTGTCTTTAGGGTGTTCCCATTTTTACCCGGTAGCACTCCCACCCCAAGTCCCTCCCACTTCCGCAATCCAATCAGGGCAACGGCTGGGAGGAGGTAAGGATTTTTTTCGTAAAACCCTTGAGAAAGAAGCATGACCTCTTCACACTAAAAAACTTTTTCAAAAAATTTTATCAAATTAAGCCAAATCCCCTCCCACCCTAGACAGGGTAAAGATTTCAGCCTTCCCAAGGGGTGTTTCCAAGCCCTTCCAGGTGTTCCCACCCCTCCCAAAACTTAGGTGTTTGGTATAAGGATGATACCAACACAACCAGGGTTACAGTTATAACTCTATTAAAAGCTAGGTAGATGTAATAATTCCCGTAAGCCAGTCAGGGAATAGGCTTCAAAGATTTTGGGGTAAATAAGCCATAGAATGCCTGAAATTAGGTAGCCAACCAACGGTAAACCAGCCAAGATGTATGGCCAGTAAGGCTTCTGTGAGATGTGAAGCTAAATCTTTGTATAGTGGGATACTAAACAACTTGGATTTTGTTCATGGTGCAGGTGCTACCAAGTCCCTTCACGCTTTGCCCTGTCTAGGCTTTAGCTGATTTGCCGCCTAATCCAAAAAGTTAATCTAAAACCACTTGCTTTTCAGTTGACTTGCATGATATACTAAAGAAATAAGCAGCAAAAGGACAGACAATGAACAGGCAAGACAAGGAATTGCTTAAAGAGTTTTTCAAGGTGCTGACTACACCTGGAATGTATGTTACTTCACCAAAGTATCGTCAGCGACTATCCCATGATGACCCACAAGATGCTATTTACCTTGGGGCGCGTTCCGTGAAATTAGTAAAGCTACTTAAGGCTGTCAACAAGACTTTGGCCAAAGTAGCGGAGATGATGGAACAGGGGACATACATTAAGGTTGTAAACGCTCCTGGTCATAAAGATGGGACTTTTTTTGTTGACCGATACCATGATGTTTCACCTCCAATGGGAGACTATCATTGGGCTGAAGGATGGGAAGTTAGTATTTTTTCCGTGATTGAGGTATGTAACGAATTAGGAATTAAATTACCTGAGTGACTATGAAAACCTTAGAACCCGTAGTTTGCACTAAGTGCCAGTATCTTGACCAGCGCCAAGTTTGCCGGTCTCCTGTGTTCAATGACCTTCCGGTGAAGATTGACAAACCGGACAAGCCGGAGCCCTGTTCTGGCTATCAGCAAAAACAACCTTAAACCTTATTGCCCCCACCTCTGGGGGTATTTTTTTGGTACAATAAAAATACCCCTCGCGATGATGACAACATCCAGGGGTAGTACAACCTAACTAACAGGTAGCACATGACTAATCTTATCAGATTTGACGGTTTTGATGACGCTGAAATCCGAGTGACCGCAGATGGCCGCTACAGTGTCTATGACGTGATTCGGTTCTGTGGGTGCAAAGGTGAGCGAAAAGTCTGGGAAAGGCTTGCGGAGCGGTATTCTGAGGTTGTGACATTTTGCCACAACTTTAAATTTGCCGGAAAAGGACAGAAAGCACAAATCGCGCAAGTTCAGATTGGGATTTTCGCTATCGAAGGACTGATGGATGAGACAGGGACTTTTTACGTAGCCGTCCCTCAAATCGCAGACCGCTTTTCATTCGACAAAAACCAGGCGTCAAGAGACTTCAAAGCCTTACTGGGAGCGGGTTTCCAATTCGACAAGGTTAAGTCCGTACTTCACCCAAAAGCGGTTAACGCTGTAACCCTTCCCGTGTTTGAAAAAATCATGTTTGAATTAGCTCTGAAAGGAAACCAAGGGGCTATCGAAATGTCACGCGCTCTTATTGGTTTATCCCTTCATCAGCTATTCTCCGATGCTTTTGGTCAAAAGTTTGAGGCTGAAGACCGTCAACGCTGGCTGCAAACCAGGTTTAACACCAAACACGATTTCCGCCCCCTTACTGACCAACTCCAGCGCTACGGCTTCAAAGAGCCTTGGGAGTATGCCAAGTACATCAGTGCTATGCAGGCTAAAATCGGACTACCCAATGGCACGCGGGATATGGCAGACTTCGATACTCTCAACAAACTGGAACGCATCCAAACCAAGCTAACAGCCTATATGGAATGCGGTGTTGAGCCCTATCAAGCCATAAACAAACTACCTTAATATAAGACAATCTAATTGATTGCTTCCCCATGTTTCTTCTTAGCTATTGCACCACAATCTAGACAGGATAGAATAGGGGAGTAATCAAGTTAGAACCCAGAACAAAATCCATGTCTAGTTTTTTTGATTCTCCAGAATTTGTAAACAACGAAGAAATTATCGCCACAGGGACGTTTCCTTTTGCCGCTATCTTTAACCCTCCCCAAGGGTCTAAGGTATTTGGGTTAGCGGTGAAATTAGAACAAGCTGCATTATGCGGATGGGATGAACAATTAGGAGCGGATGCCGGTTGGCAGCAGGTGGAATGGGAACACGCCGATGGTGCATTGTCTCAGGTATTTATTACTACAGCCCCTCGGTTTACCGTGCTGAAACGCTCTCCCCTGCAAATCAAATTTTTAGCAAATGGACAAGACCCACAGTATCTGAAGTATGACCAGCAGGTTTATAAGCAGCTAAAAGAGTCGCCAGAAGTAAAGGCTAAGTTGTGGCGAGTAGAAATTTTTAGCCGCTCTCTAATCGTTCCTTTTTCTGGTTTCACTCCTATCACTTCCATGCCGCTAGCTTTAACGACTAAAGGCGCTGTAGGGGCAGTATTTGGCAAGGCGCTGACCGACCATTACAAGGCTTGTGTGCCAGTATTGCAACAACTAGAGAATAGCAACAAACGCATCCCGTTGACAGCGGCGATTATGTCTCACGTCATCATCGATGGCAAGTTTGTCAAAGACATGGCGGGGACGCCGCCAGAAACCAGCACCATCGCTAAACTGACAATCGCTCCTCCTACTGTCGATTCTTTCATCATCCCTGAACAGCATAGCGCCACATCTCAATCTTTGTTGGCATGGCAAAAAAGCTACACCGATGTGGTCAAACCCTATGAGCTGTCGCCCAAAGAGCAGCAAGCTCAATTGGCTGGTGACGATGAAGAACCCGTGTTTTAGGAAGGGGTAGTTATGAAAACAGAAATCCAGGTATTAGATGAATCGGGAAAGGTTATTCATTCAATTGATGTCACCGGCAAAAGTGACCGCACCGTGCTACGGACGGTTGCCGGATTAGAAATCAACCTTAATCCAAAATATCGCACCACTGTTGTTACCAAATAGTAGCCTAGGGGGGAATCAATCCCCCTTTTACCAATGAAAACACTGACCAAGCCAATTTTTGAGTTTGAAATTAATACCCCTCCAGCGATGAATGAAATCATCAAAGAAGCAAGGGGTAACGTGTATGCCAGCAATAAGACCAAACAGGAATGGACTACTAGGGTGGCATTGGAATGCCGGGATTTCCCGCCTATTAGCTATCCGGTGGTGTTCCAATTAGACTTCTATCTTTCCAATCGGCGCCGTGACCCCGATAATCTGTCAGCATCTAAAAAGTTCATCCTTGATGGCATTGTAGCGGCTGGCGTGCTGCCATCAGACAACTTTAACTGGGTAAAAGGCTTTATCGAGCTGTATCACCACGAAAAAGGCAGTGATTA
>OGVN01000078.1_pt1 | contig 10363 bp, 27 predicted proteins | sample 1575751 | NCBI WGS metagenome assembly OGVN01 (sample SAMN07581530, study PRJEB24739) | freshwater metagenome | place: Singapore | collected 2015-01 | reverse complement strand
AGTGCAGCCTGTTTGAGCCGAATATCCGTCAACTCTAAAAACAAGATAATAGTTAGTTGATGTTGATGAGAATTTATCGTGACTGGGAAACAATGGATTAGGATTATTTCAAATACAGATGTATGGGACGAACCTATTAACGGATGGTCTGAAATATGGAACCTAACAAGTGGTGAAATGACATATCGACATCTAGACGGGAGAGAAATAAAAAGCAAGCCATACTAAGTTAGCATCGACTTACTTAGACCCGCCGAGCGCGGGTTTTTCTTTGCCCGTTTTTAAGCCCTTCAAGCCACTTTAAGCCACCACCCATGCCGAAACCCTGAATTAGACCCCTTCTAGGCCGTTTAAATGACTTTGTTGGCCTATTCGTGCGGGTGTTGATCAGTGCTCGATACAGTTACAAGTCCGATACAGTCCAAATTCATCTCATCAGTTAGCCCTAATTGATAAAAATGCCCTGCCCAGGTGATCGACTGCCTAAGCCCTTCGCTTAAGTTACCGCCACCTACTGCCCTCAAAATGCGGGTTTCGGTATCGGTTAAAAAGACTGTTCGGGGTTTGGCATTGGCTGGTCTGTATTGCCTTGCCTTTGGCTTGGCCTTGGGTTCGGGTTCTGTCATGGTTTTATCGCCCTTTTGCCCATAATTTGGCTGCGCCAGTATTCCCCGATTAGCAGGGCATCGGCTAGGTTATGGTCTTTTTTACGCTTTAGGGGCGCTTCTGGCCAAAACATACGGGCTACGTCTAGGCTTGCGTCTTTCCCTTTGTCTAGGTTGAAATATGACCGCCACACCTGCGGCCTGACCATGTGGCAGGGATAGTTGGTCAATTCGCATATTGCGGTTATTGCACCGACTGCCCTTGCAAATGTCCACATGGCTGATGCCGATTGACCTGGGCGAGCATAGAGCATTTCGATAGCTATTTCTCCACCTTCCTTAGGGTCTATTGCCCTTAGTAGGGCATTTTTGAGCACCATTGCCCTAATGTGCTTGTCCTGATGCTCGATCATGAAGCACTCGATGTAATTTCCAGCAGAGTCTAGGACTCCGATAGCACCTGTGGCTGACGCAGGGTCACAACCGACGAACACAGTCATTCTTTATCCCTTTTCTTCCATTGTTTCTTTGGCTTGGGTTCAGTCAAGAGTATTTCTTGTGTTTTGAACCTGTGCAGATTGAAGCACTCCCTGATTCTTAGCCCATCCTTGGTGTGCTTAACATCAGTTGGGGCTTGGCAAAGTGGGCACTTCATGCGTCTTTCCAGTCATTCAAGGCTTTTTTACCCATCTCTGTCAACACACTGCCTGAGTTAACCAAACCCCTACGCCTGAGCGACCAATAGGTATTCCAAGAGCCAGGTTTCTTGTTGACTAGCTTGAACTTCCACCCCAAAGCAAAATGCTTGAGCATAAAGGCTTGGTGTGGGCTAAGTTGAATCTTTGCCATAGGTTTTCAATACAAGTATTCGCCACGGTCTTTTTGTGCCAAGGCATAGCCGACCATCATGCAACCCCAAAGGTATGCACCGCTTGGCTCTATGCTGAAACCCGCCGCGCCACGCCCGTCCTTGAATTGCTCATCTTCTTTTACGGAAACCCCATCAAGGGATATTCTCAGGGATTTCTCATCATGCCCTCTGTCAAGGTCGATTCCTACCTTGACCTCTCCCCAAACCTCATTGCCAGGCAAAAAGCTGAATTCGCCTACATACCTGAAATACTCATCGTTGAATAGCACCCTGAACGCCTTAATAAGCTCTTCAGGTGGGGTTATTTTTGGTTCTTTGCTCATGTTGTCTCCTTAAGTTGTTTCAGTTTTTCTGCTGTCAAGATACCTAGACCACCCAATTCGGGTATCTCTTTCTCGTATTTCTTCACCATGTAACGCGCATGGTCGATGGTGGCATGGTTCATCGCCAACAAAGCGTAATGTCTCGCCATGTGCTGCTTCAGATGCTCGAGGTCTGGGCAAGTCGCCAGTGGCTTGTAGGGCTGAATTTGTGATAGCCAAGGACAAGGTTTGGCCTGCTCTGATTCTGTCAAGTACGTCATTGGCTTGTTTCTTGTTCATTGTTCACCCTTAATGCCGTGGGCGGCTTCGATGGCTCTGGCATATTGCCGGTCGGTAGATGATTTCATCCCGTATACCTTGTAGCCAATCTCATCAATCTGCTCATCCGTCAGCGGCTTGCGCTGTGGTGGGGTGGTGTAGAGCCTTGTGCCAACGGTAACGTCAGCACTCATGCGCAGCGCCACAGCACCAACTTTGTTGACCTCAATCACAATCGCCACAGGCTCCTGCTCTGGCTGTGCCAAGGCTTCTTTGATGGCGGTGATGGATGTTTCAACGCTTTTGAAATTACAAGTAAGGTAATCGCCATCGTTAAAAGAATTTACCCATGTAATTGATTCCAACGCCTCAAGCGCCTGTTTCATTGCTTCAATGCTCATCATCAGTCCAATCCTGTAAGTTTCGAGAAAGTATCTCGTTAATTGTCTTTGTCACATCACCATTGTTAGCGAACACTAACTTAACGCAAGCTGTTCTCTCTGCTTGTAGTGCTTTCCTGAAGGCATTGGCAACAAAGCTGGATTCAATGTAAACCTTGTCATCGACTGAGGTGGTGGGAATCATGACTCAGTCTCCTGCAAGGATTCGCCAGGCTGTTGCAGCACACAAGGGAACCTGCCCATTTCCAATGGCTTTAAGTCTGTCCATTCCAGCGGCCACCCCATCAACCACTCGACCCACGTTGGGTTCAATTTTCCAGAAGTCGGATGAACCGATTGACTCAACATAATTTGTTTGCCTTTTTGAACCCGCCTTTGAATAGAAGGATTGCTCATGTTTCCCCTGTCTCTGTTGTCCGATGCTTGAGGAGTTGGAAACATTCTGTCCCTCACCGCTTGATTGATCGTGTACTGTGCTGGCTGACCCGATTTGCGTTTTGGTGTCCAGTTCGGTTGCGTTCCTCGTTGACCACAATTCGCATCTGGCGTTGGCCATTTCACCTTTTCCAAAAGGCCTTGCTGTTTGCTGTTCGGGCCTCTTGCTTTCCAATCCGATGCCAGTGGGGTCGGCCACTTCTCTTGACGTTTCTTGAGTGCTTTCCTGCTGTTGCTCCCACCGTCTAATCCTGTCGTGTTGGGCGTGTGAAAGCTGTCCACGCCATTTGGCGACAATCCAGATTCTGTCCCTCTGATGGTTTGCTCCAACATCCGCTGCTCCCAACACTCCCCATCTCGCATCAAACCCCATTGCGGCCAAGTCTCCGAGAACGGTTCCAAGTCCCCTAGAAGTGAGCATTGGTGAGTTCTCCACAAAAACGTATCTGGGTCGTACTTCGTGAATGATGCGCGCCATTTCTCTCCACATTCCTGATCGCTCTCCGTCAATTCCTGCGCCTTTTCCTGCGGCGCTAATGTCTTGGCATGGAAACCCTCCAGATACAACGTCAACAATTCCTGCCCACGGTTTTCCGTCAAAGGTTTGTACGTCATCCCAAATCGGGAAAGGCGGGAGAAGACCGTCATTTTGTCGGGCGCACAATACGCTTGCTGGATAGGGTTCCCACTCAACGGCGCAGACTGTTCGCCATCCGAGAAGTTTTCCCCCAAGTATTCCTCCACCAGCGCCTGCGAAAAGAGCCAACTCATTCATGCCACCTTTCCTTTCAATAACTCTGCAATTTTCGCCCTGATTTCTTCTGGCATGGGTGCGGCCTTTTTCCTGTCTTCCTCAATCTTTGCCAAAGCATCGTCCTTAAACTGGCTTGGCGGTGGTGGTGGTTCTGGCACTTCAGCACCATCCCAACGCATCTGGTTCAGGTAAACCAACGGGGCGGGGATAAAAGAGCCGTTTCCCTTTTTCCACTGCTCTGTTGTCTTGAGCCACTCAACGTGCTTGATGATCTGATCTGCCTGTAAGTCAAACCCTTGTTTGTCCCATTTGGCTTTACAGCTTGACTTAGCCCCTTTTCTTGGTGAACTAGGCCATGCTTGCCAGAAGTGTTCAAACCCTTTTGACATAAGTTCTCCAAGGGTGGATAGACTCTCTATCCTTCCCTCTCCATGCTGATTAGTGTTCATTCATTTACTCCTATTAACATTGAAAAACCAAAAAGCACCAAGTGCGCTTGACGGATTAGTTCGCTTATACAACTGGCCTTGTTTCCACCGTGTACCAGTTGCTTTAACAGTCGCCTAATCAACGCTGTTCGCCTTTTGCTCTCGGGTGTGTAAGAGTGCGGTGTATTCTGACTTGGCAGCCCATGCAGGCCCTGTAACGTATCGTGAGTCACACGGTCAGTGCCAAAACAAAAACCCCCAAACTCTTTTGGTGATCTTGGCCTTGGCGAGGCGGCAAGTAAACGATCGGCGCTAACCAAACATTCATTCACTGCTTTGCAAGACCACAAAAAAATTCGGGGGTATCGATGTTAGCGCCTTCGTCCTGATGCCACTCAAGACGGTTTGGATTATACATGGTTTTTTGCCTTGTCAAGAGATTTTTCTAAATCAATCAACATTTCAATGTAGTGCTTGGCTTTCTCAAGATCAGCAAGTCCGTTTTTCTCCCGCCATCTTGTAATATATTTCACTACATTTCCTTCGCAAAAGCCCATTTTGTTGGCATGGATGTACTCAATAGGTTGGATGGCCTTGTCCTTGTAGTGACTGCCACCCACCTGCTTCATCAAAGCCCCGTTTTGGTCGTATTGAAGCTGTCTCATAGCTTACTCAAACCTTACGATAAACAAAGTCATCACCCATACGGCTAGGGCAGGTAAGGAACTGATACGCACCTGGGCGCACCGAGTTATTCCTCAACTCAGCCCCGTCATAGATTCCCTTTGACGTACCCGCAGAAATGCGCTCATAAGCCTTTTTAGCCACCTTCTCACGTAAGGCAGACAATCCGCTGTGGGTGATATGCCAATGCTCTTGTATCTCCACCACATAGCCACCCGCTTGAAGCTCGTTCAGGTAGCGTTCAAAATGGACAGCAAGGTGGGCGTTCTCGTCTTGGTGGCTGAAAGAACGGAGGGTTCTAGGGCCTTTTTCTAGCCGTTTCAGGATGTTCAGATGGTGTGCTCTCAGTAGCATTCCAGCCTCATTTGGTTGTTGACAGACAAGGATAAGCCAAAACAGACCGCCTGAATACTAGGGTTTGTCCTAGTTCACAAGCCTTGCAAAAGCCACCAAAATCAAGGCTCATCAATTCAACAGGAGTGACTTATGAGCGTGAAAGTGACAGACTTCAAGCACAGCATTGAGGTGCATTTGTATGGTGTCGGAGAGTGTGTGGTTGCCTTCGACATCATTGAGGAAGATGACCACGGTGGGCCAATGGTTGACTTTGCAGTGTTCTGCCAGGACAAGCACGTAACCTACGACATTGACAAGCGCCAGTATGAGTACTGCGAGCACAAAGCATACGTCGAGATGGAAGACATCTTGACCGACTGGAAAAAAGATTGGGAAGAGAGTTTTTATGACCAAGGAAGAGATGATCGTGAGTTTGCGCATGGTAGCCGCTTGTGAAAACACAATTAAAGCCATGTGTAACGCATACGAACTTGGTGAGGAAAATGAGCGTGACATTATCTGCACACTCATCTTCAGCATCATTGATGACCACGCACTGGCAAACAAGCTGGTGGACACAATCAGGGTGCGCCAATGACACAAGATGAGATTATTGAGATGGCTAGGCAGGCAAAGTTACCAAATTCTGATATTTACCACGGGAACCTTGAAGTCTTTGCCAAACTGGTAGCAGCTAAAGAGCGTGAGGCGTGTGCAAAGACTGTTGAAACGATTGAAACATACGAGAAGATTGAGAAGGCTTGCTTTAAGTTTGCGGCAAAGACAATCCGAGCAAGAGGTGAGCAGTAATGGGAATGACAAGACAAGAAGCCGAGCTAATCACGGAGTTGTCTGAAACTATGGCAAAGTCACTTAAAGATGTGACAGAGGCAATGCTAGAGCGCATCAAAACTTTAGAGCAAAGAGTCGCTGCGCTTGAGGCAAAACCGAGAATGTCTTTGGCGCAAAAACTCCGAGCAATAGGTGAAGCATGACAAGAGATGACATTATCCGTATCGCAAACGACACAGAGTTGTTTCTCAGCATTTGGATTGATGAGGAAAATAGCCAAGAGATCGACTCTATCGAACGCTTTGCCGACCAGATATTAGAAGAGGTAGCGCAAGAGATTGCAAAGTTGCCCTTTGGAGACACTGCATCAAGTTTTGCAGTGTTTGTAAGACAAATGAAAGTGAATAGGAGTGACAATGAATCAGGACGAAGCCCACTATCGGCTACATCAACATCAGCAGAATGAGATGCTGTTACAGCGTATCAAGATGCTAGAGGAAAAGGTAGCCCAACTGCTACACAAGATCAATGAACTGGAGAGGCGTTATGAGTGAACTACTGCAAGAAATCATCGAACAACATGGAGAAACAAAGTATTTCTTCCAAGACGTAGGCTTTGTCAAACTCAAAGAACTTGATGACAAAACCCAACTTCAACTTGCACAGGAGATTCTTGAAAATGTTTAATCACAACCACACCACACGCACTTTCCCACGCACACTGGAGGAAGCATTCCCACAGGAATACCTTGACCAGAACGTCATTGAAGGGCCGTACTACTCAGCCCCTCACATCAGCGATTACTCTGTCTTGTTTGGCATAATCGTTACCTTTTCAATCTGCGGCTTCATCATGTGGAACTATCTATGAACGACTACTCAACCATACTAATGCGTATTGAACAATCAGTGAAATCCCTAGATAAAAAATGCTTGAATCAGCGTTATGATGGGTTCATCCAAGACATAAGCAGCATCAATCAAGACTTGACAATGCTTAGTCATTGGATAGGTGAACAGCAAATCAAACAGAGTCAATCAAACAGGAGTGAATAAATGTCAGTTAATGTGTATCACAAGCTCAACGAAGCTAGACAGGTGTTTCATCAACAGAAGTTATCAAAGTCAGGCCACAACAAATTCGCAGGCTACAAGTACTTTGAACTAGGCGACTTCATAATCCCCGCACTGAAGATATTTGACGATGTAGGACTGGCCTCGGTCATCCGCTTTGGCAAAGATATTGCCGAGATGGAAATCATCAACATTGACAAGCCAGACGATAAGATCGTCATTACCTCGCCCATGTCCTCTGCGGCATTGAAGGGCTGTCACGAGGTGCAGAATCTCGGCGCTGTACAGACCTACCTAAGACGCTATCTCTGGGTGGCGGCATTGGAAATTGTCGAACACGATGCTATTGATGCCTCTGAAGGCGTACAACAGTCAACAGCAGACCCAAAGATCATGGCAGACCACCTAGCGGCTATTGAAGTAGCCACAACTATGGAAGAACTGAAAAATGTCTACATTCTTGCTTACGCTGCTTGCGATGGTGATAAAGCATGGCAGAAAAAGGTGATGGATGCCAAAGAGAAGCGTAAAGGAGAGTTGAAATGAAACCACATCCACACGCTGAACTAATCAAGGCTTGGGCTGATGGGGATGAAATTCAACTTCTTGATGCCAATGGAACATGGATAGATTTTCGAGAAGGAGATACACCTGCTTGGAATCCTGCATATAAATATCGAGTTAAACCACAACCAAAGCATAACGATATTGAGTACACAACTCATATTGAATATGACTTTGGATGGAAGTGGGTAAGCACTACATCAACTAAGCAGCCAAACCTAAAACTTAACTTTGACGGTGAAACAGGCAAACTTAAATCAGCGGAGGTGCTATGAGTGAAGAAATCGTACAAGGTAGTGAAGCCTGGTTCGTTGTGGTTTATAATACGCTTATAAACCATTACAGGGAATTCACATGAAGTTATCTTTTCTTTCTGTATCTGAGTCAAGATCAAGCGATGGGCATATCAAATGGTTATGTCAATGTTCTTGTGGAGATATATCTGAATATCTTGCTACAAGAGTTAGGAACAATCGTGTTAATCAATGTAAAAAATGTGCTTTAAAAATTATTTCAGAAAAAATACGATCTCATGGAATGAGAAACACAAAAGAATATTCAACATGGGTGTCAATGAAAGTTAGATGTTTACATAAAAATGCAAAAGATTTTGATAGATACGGTGGAAGAGGTATTTCGGTTTGCGATGAATGGGTAAAGAGTTTTGAGGCTTTTTTTAATCATGTAGGACGTGCCCCTACAAAACAACATTCAATTGACAGGATAGACAATAGAAAAGGATATGAGCCAAATAATGTTCGATGGGCTACTAAATCTGAACAACAAAGAAACAAAAGTAATTCTATTTATGTTTCTGATGGAAATACAGTTTTACATATAAATGATGTTGCAAAACTTCTTGGAATCAGTAGAGGTTCTGCATTTTTAAGATTAAAAAGAGGAAAATTAAATGGTTATTCAAGAGTCTGAAAAAATAATTCAGGGTACGGAGGCATGGCATCGTCAGAGAATTGGCAAAGCCACGGCTAGTCGCATCAAGGACATTGTTGCAAAGACAAAGACAGGATATTCAACTAGCCGAGACAAGTACCTGACACAACTACTGCTAGAGCGTCTTACAGGCACAGTAGCAGAGTCGTATTCAGATGCGGCAATGGCGTGGGGAAATGATACCGAGCCGTTTGCCAGAGCCGCCTACGAAGCCCAAAAGGGCGTGATGGTCGATCAGGTGGCATTTATCAACCACCCAACAATCGAGATGGCAGGCGCATCACCCGATGGGCTTGTTGGTGACGATGGTTTGGTAGAGATCAAGTGCCCAATGAGCCACACACACTTGGAGAGCCTTTTAGGTGGTCTTGACGATCAGTACAAGGTGCAAGTACAGTGGCAAATGGCGTGTACAGGGGCTAAATGGACAGATTTGTGTTCATTTGACCCAAGGTTTCCCGCAGACTTGCAGTTGGTCGTTAAGCGTTTTGAGCGTGATGATGCCTTTATTGCAACGCTGGAAGAAGAGGTTATCAAGTTCCTTGCAGAGCTAGATGACAAGTTAAACAAAGTTAAATCAAGAGGTTAATATGGAACAACAGGCGAGAAATAACAGCGGGGTACTTTTCCGCAATGACAAGAAGGAAAGTGAGAAGCATCCTGACTATCGTGGAAGTATTCTTGTGGATGGCACAGATTACTGGCTATCGGCTTGGATTAAAGAGGGCAAGAGTGGCAAGTTTATGGGCTTGGCAGTGTCTCCAAAGGAAACGCAAGCACAGCCCGTAAAACAGGCTTCTAAGCGCATAGAAGACATGGACGATTCTGTGCCGTTCTGATGTGTGAATAACGGAGGGAAAGCGGATGCTTGCACAACAGGTTTGGACTCCCCAAATGCAGGATGTAGCGAGTACCTCCACCCAAATTAACAGTTAACAGGAGTGAATGATGGATAAATTAGACAAAATTTGGTTCGGTGGTCAAGTAGAGAAATTCTTTGGCTCACCTATCTTCAAACTACACCGCAAAGACTCGCCAAGCACCTCAGTGCAAGCGGCAGAGAAGCTAGACTCACAAAAGCTAGAAAAACTCGTCTATGAGGCTATAAAAGGCTTTGGTGAACATGGTTGCATCAGTGACCAGATTCTTGAGATGTTCCCTCAAATGCCATACTCTTCCATCACTGCCCGTTACAAGGCATTGTTGGACAAAGGCTACATTGAGATTACAGGCACACGGGTTGGCAAGTCAGGTCGACAACAGAGAGTAATGGTGGCACGATGAAACCAACAGAACAACTACGCTTTGTTGAGCGAGACAGTTATTCACATAATGGCGAGCATTTTGCAACACCCCACAAAATTCGTGTTCTTCAGCAACTTTGGATTCCAACTAACGAGCCATACGGAGAGTGGCTTAAAGTAAAAGATGGAGAATGGCGTGACGTACCTTTGGAGAATGAGCAATGACAGACTTATTCATGCTGATTACCTTGCTTGTCATAGGCGCAGTCGTGGCAACAGTTGTGTTTGTGGCTTTGTTGGCAATGTGGAGTGCATCAAATGACTGAAAGAGAAGCATTGAAGCTGGCGCTTGAGGCGTTTGAAGAGATTGCATGGAGCAATAGCACAGATTGGCAAAGAGATAGAGCCAAAGTAGCCATCACCGCCATCAAAGAAGCCTTGGCACAGCCAGAGCAGGAACTTTTAGCATGGAAAAACGCTGCTTTGCGTGTCGGTGAAGATTTGTCATCTATCGGACCTAAGGGGTATTACAACATGACAGCACAGCAGTGGCTTGATTGGGCAATGGCGCAACAACCACGAGGCAATAATTCTTTGGCACAGCCAGAGCAGGAGTTTGTGGCTTATATAGATATGAGCGAAT
>OGVN01000077.1_pt1 | contig 10566 bp, 17 predicted proteins | sample 1575751 | NCBI WGS metagenome assembly OGVN01 (sample SAMN07581530, study PRJEB24739) | freshwater metagenome | place: Singapore | collected 2015-01 | reverse complement strand
TTTTTTTTTTTCAAGCAGAAGACGGCATACGAGATGCGCATTAGTGACTGGAGTTCAGACGTGTGCTCTTCCGATCTGTTTCCCAGTCACGATAGGCGGCGTCATACCCTATACGTCCACTTTCGTGTTTGCAGAGTGCTGTGTTTTTAGACATAAAAATTGGAGACACAACCCATACAGCCAGAATCAATAACAAAACACCAAATATTCTTTGTATCAAAACCATCCAGGGGCCAGCTTTAGGAACCAAGCCTCTTGCACCTATTGCAAATAACATGAGCGGCAAACCCATGCCCAAAGCCATTACAAATAATAAAGCGCCGCCCCAAGGCATGGATCCTGTTTGTGCGATAAAAGCTAGAACTCCAGCCAATGGCGCCGTAACACATGGGCTTGCAATTAAAGTTGAAATCGCGCCCAAGAAAAAAGCCCCCAACACACTACCGCCCTCTTGCTTGCCAGCAATACGATCGATCTTGTTGTGCCACGCTTGCGGCAATCTCAATTCATAAAAACCAAATAAGCTAGCTGATAATGCCACCAACATGAGAGCAAAAATTCCTAAAACCCAAGGATTCAATAGCCACGCCTGGATATTAGCCCCAAGCGCTGCTGTAATCATGCCCGCCAAGCTATACATGATGGCCATTCCCAGCACATAAGAAATAGCTAAGACAGATGACCTAATTTTTGAAACGCTTTGATGCTGATTATTTTTTGAGCCAAAAACCACACTAGACATAATAGGTAGCATCGGCAAAACACAAGGTGTTAACGCCATTGCCAAGCCAAGCACAAAGAAGGCTCCCAACAACACAAAGGGCGATATGCTTTGTAGCATGGTTGCTAGCAAACCTGCGTCATCTCTTGCAGACCATAAATCCATCAAATCAAAGGATTTCTTTTGCTCAACAACCTCAGCCACATCATCCAACAAAACACCGTCAACCACGGCATTTAATCCCGCCAATGTAAATGTGAGAGTCATCGGTGGATAACAAATACCTTTTTCGGCGCAACCCTGTAACTCCATCTGCAAAATAAGCCCTGACGCATTCTTATTTCCCACTATGGGTAAAGTGATGCCAAACTCTTTTGGATATGTTTCTAAATTTTTGCCAAAGTTTTCATCAAACTTTATTTTTCCTTGTGGAAGCCCAGGAGCCCCTAAGGTAAGCCCTGCTTCTGACTTAGTTATCTGAAACTTTAAAGACTCTTTGTAAACATAGTAGCCTTTAGCTGGCTTTACTGTGATTAGCGCCTCATTCGTAGTGGCATATTCAGCAACAACTTTGAACGCTTCCTCTGGAGGCAAAAAATTTTGCGCACAAGCATTGAGTGAAGCTAAAAATATACCGACGGAAACTAATATCTTTTTAATCATCATGGTGCGATTAATTGTGCGTGAAGCCAGGTTGCATACTCAGAATCCACTTCATCCAATTTAATCGAAATAATTTCTGGAACATCGTACGAATGATGCTCTTTAATGAATTTGATCAAATTACCTTTTTTCGGTTCATTGGTTTTAAAGTGAATTGGATACTCAATTGCTGACTCTAACTGACCTTGCCACTTATAAATTGATTGGCATGGTGCCTGAACTTGTGCGCAGGCTGCCAAATTATTTTCAACAGCTTTTGAGCCAAAGCATTTGCCTCTTCTTGGCTAGCAACTGTAGTTATAAGCAAGTAGATTGAATCCATGACTTATTATCTTCCAAACAAAAAAGCCTGGCAAAAACCAGGCTTTTTTAGATAAGAGCAAAACTTACTCTGCTGAAGCTTCTTCAGAAACTTCTGGGCGGTCCAAAAGCTCAACCAACGCCATTGGTGCATTATCACCAACGCGGAAGCCAAACTTAAGAATGCGCAAGTAACCACCTGGACGTGTTGCGTAACGTGGGCCAAGCTCTGTGAAAAGCTTAGTAACCATTTCGCGGTCACGTAGACGATCAAATGCCAAACGACGGTTTGCCAAGTTATCTTTTTTACCCAAAGTGATAAGCGGCTCTACAACACGACGCAATTCTTTAGCTTTAGGCAAAGTTGTTTTAATAACCTCATGTTGCAACAATGAATTAGACATGTTGCGCAACATCGCTAAACGATGTGAGGATGTACGATTTAATTTACGAAGTCCGTTTCCGTGACGCATGGTGGCTCTTCCTTTCTATTATTTCTCAAGACCAGCAGGAGGCCAGTTATCTAGCTTCATGCCCAAGGTCAGACCGCGAGCGGCCAAAACATCTTTAATTTCATTCAATGATTTACGGCCAAGATTTGGAGTCTTTAACAACTCGTTCTCAGTACGTTGAATGAGGTCACCGATGTAGTAAATGTTTTCAGCTTTTAAGCAGTTAGCAGAGCGAACTGTTAACTCCAGGTCATCAACTGGGCGCATCAACATTGGATCAACAGCTGGTGAACGATTTGGAGCTGAATCACCTGTAGCTTGTGTACCCTCTAATTGTGCGAACACAACTAGTTGATCAACCAAAATGCTTGCTGATTGACGAATTGCTTCTTCAGGTGTCAATACACCATTCGTTTCAATTGTCATAACCAAACGATCTAGGTCAGTACGTTGTTCAACACGAGCTGACTCAACTGCATAGCTTACGCGACGCACTGGACTGAATGACGCATCTAGAACGATGCTGCCAATAGTCTTTGAAGACTCATCTTGATACTTACGTACGTTACCAGGAACGTAACCACGACCCTTTTCAACCTTGATCTGCATATCTAACTTACCGTTCGCAGATAAGTGAGCAATCACGTGATCAGGATTGATGATTTCAACATCGTGTGGCAACTCAATATCTTTTGCTGTAACAACACCAGCGCCTTCTTTGCGCAAGTTAATTGTTACTTCATCACGTTGTTCTAATTTAAAAACGATACCTTTGAGGTTCAAAAGTAGGTTAACGACGTCTTCTTGAACGCCATCAATTGTTGAATACTCATGCACTACGCCAGCAATGCTGACTTCAGTTGGAGCACAACCTACCATTGACGACAAAAGCACACGGCGCAAGGCATTGCCCAAGGTATGGCCATAGCCGCGCTCAAACGGCTCCATAACAACTTTCGCTTGGTTTTCTGCAAGCGCTTCAACAGAAATAATTTTCGGCTTCAGCAGTGTGTTTTGCATATATTTATTCCTTAAGAGGGCGACACATTAACGTGAATAAAGTTCGACGATCAAGCTTTCATTAATATCGCCACCGATTTCGTCGCGATCAGGCGCCTGCTTAAATGTGCCTTCTAATTTAGTTGCGTCTACAGAAACCCAGCTGATTTGACCAGACTGAGCAACAAGACCTAAAGACTCTTGAATACGAGTTTGCTTCTTAGCTTTTTCACGAATCGCTACCACGTCACCTGGACGAACTTGCATTGAAGGAATGTTTGCAACATTGCCATTCAACAAGATAGCTTTGTGAGAAACCAATTGACGTGCTTCAGCGCGTGTTGAGCCAAAACCCATACGATATACAACGTTGTCTAAGCGTGACTCCAACAACACTAACAAGTTCTCACCTGTGTTGCCCTTACGACGCTCAGCTTCTGCGAAATAGCGACGGAACTGACGCTCCAATACACCATAGATACGCTTAACTTTTTGCTTTTCACGCAATTGATTACCGTAGTCAGATGTACGCGCACCAGATGTGCGGCCATGTTGACCTGGCTTAGTGTCAAGCTTGCATTTATCGGCTAAAGAACGACGTGTGCTCTTTAGAAATAGATCGGTACCTTCCCGACGAGATAGTTTGGCTTTAGGGCCTATGTAACGTGCCACGATTGCTTCCTTTCTTTGCCTTCAGTCAAAAACTGAGGGTGAGTCCATTCTTTACTAGCAATGGACGGTGGTCTTGATTAAAAAATTAGATACGACGACGTTTTGGAGGACGGCAGCCATTGTGTGGAACTGGCGTAACGTCCTGGATTTCCGTGATTTTGATGCCAAGAGCATTCAAAGCACGAACAGCAGATTCACGACCTGGGCCTGGACCTTTGATCTCAACTGCCAAATTTTTGATGCCACACTCAATCGCAGCACGGCCTGCAACTTCAGCAGCAACCTGCGCAGCAAACGGTGTAGATTTACGTGAGCCTTTAAAACCTTGACCACCTGATGTAGCCCAAGACAAAGCATTGCCTTGACGATCAGTAATAGTCACGATTGTGTTATTGAATGATGCGTGAACGTGTGCGATACCGTCAGCAATATTCTTTTTAACTTTTTTACGGGCGCGAGCCGCGTTATTTTGTTGTGGTTTTGCCATTGTCAGCTCTTCCTAATTATTTCTTAAGTGCAATACCGGCCTTACGTGGGCCTTTGCGTGTACGAGCATTAGTACGTGTGCGTTGACCGCGCATTGGCAAGCCTTTGCGATGACGCAGACCACGGTAGCAACCCAAGTCCATTAGGCGCTTAATGTTCATTGTCACTTCACGACGCAAATCACCTTCTACAGTGAATTTGCCTACTTCTTCACGAAGCTTTTCTAAGTCAGCATCGCTAAGATCTTTAACTTTTTTATCAATAGCAACACCTGATGCGTCGCAAATTTTGCGAGCAAGTGAGTTACCAATGCCAAAAATAGCAGTTAAACCAATAACGGTGTGTTGGTGATTAGGGATATTTACCCCAGCAATACGTGCCATGTGTAACGTTCCTTTTTATTAACCTTGACGCTGCTTATGACGAGCATCTGATGAACAGATCACTCGAACCACGCGCTTGCGCTTAATAATCTTGCAGTTGCGGCAGATACACTTTACAGATGCCAAAACTTTCATAATTAACCTCTTCTATACAATTAGTTACTACTTCGCGCGGAACACAATTCGCGCTTTTGACAAGTCATATGGAGTAAGCTCCACAGTAACTTTGTCACCAGGAAGAATGCGGATATAGTGCATGCGCATTTTTCCTGAGATATGTCCCAACACTACATGACCGTTTTCTAACTTCACACGGAACATAGCGTTAGGCAAGTTTTCCACAATCTCGCCAGCCATTTGAATGACATCATCTTTTGCCATATAGCTTACGAGTTACCCATTTTGAAGTTGGCCTTCTTCAATAAAGAATCATATTGTTGCTGCATCATGTAAGACTGAACTTGAGCCATAAAGTCCATTGTTACAACTACGATGATGAGAAGTGATGTACCACCGAAGTAGAACGGCACATTCCAACGCAACACCAAAAACTCTGGTAACAAACACACTAAAACCATGTAAGCAGCGCCAACTAAAGTTAAGCGTGTCAAAATCTTATCTACATAACGTGCTGTTTGATCGCCTGGACGAATACCCGGTACAAACGCACCACTCTTCTTCAAGTTATCTGCTGTTTCACGGCTATTGAAAACCATCGCTGTGTAAAAGAAACAGAAGAAAATAATTGCCAATGCATACATCAAGATATAAACAGGCTGACCTGGCGACAAAGTTGCTGCCAAATCTTTGATAAACAAAGTTACAGGATTTGTTGTTTCGCCCGCTGTAAACCAACCCGCAATCGTTGCAGGGAACAAAATAATAGATGAAGCAAAAATTGGGGGAATAACACCAGCCATATTTAGCTTCAAAGGTAAATGCGAAGATTGGCCACCATATACTTTGTTGCCAACTTGACGCTTAGCGTAGTTAACTAAAACACGGCGCTGACCACGCTCCACAAAAACCACAAAATAAGTCACCGCAATGACGATTGCAACAATCAAGATCGCAGAAATTGCGCTCATTGATCCAGTACGAACCAATTCAAACAAGCCGCCCAGAGCATTTGGCAAGCCTGCTGCAATACCACCAAAAATGATGATAGAAATACCATTGCCTAAACCACGCTCTGTAATTTGCTCACCTAACCACATCAAGAACATAGTTCCAGTGACTAAAGTAATCACTGTGTTTAAGCGAAACACGAAGCTAGGATCAATTACCAAACCAGGTTGTGCTTCTAATGCAATCGCAATACCTAGAGCTTGGAATGTTGCCAACACAACAGTACCGTAACGTGTGTACTGAGTGATTTTTCTTTGGCCTGCCTGACCCTCTTTCTTCAACGCTTCTAGTGAAGGAAGAACAATCGTCAATAACTGCATGATGATTGATGCAGAAATGTAAGGCATGATACCCAAAGCAAAAACAGTAAATCTAGAAAGTGCGCCACCTGAAAACAGGTTGAACATTCCTAAAATACCGCCACTTTGACTATTAAATAACTGAGCTAACTGGTCTGGATCAATACCAGGAACAGGAATATGCGCGCCAATGCGATAGACGACCAAAGCCAAAACCAAGAACATCAAGCGACGACGTAAGTCGGCGAACTTGCTTCCTGATTTCAAGCTTGATGCGTTAGGTGTCGCAATGGCCATATTTACTAATTAACTCTTAAGCAGCTTCAACAAATTTGCCACCAGCAGCTTCAACAGCAGCTTTTGCACCTGCAGTAGCTGATAAGCCACGCACAGTGATAGCCATTGATAACTCACCAGTTTTGATGATCTTTACGCTCTTTGTTAAGCCAGAAACTAAGCCACTCTTCTTAAGAGCAACCAAGTCAACCTCTGCTAAACCTAGCTTTTGCAAAGCGCCTAAAGTTACTTGACCATCAAATTGCTTTGTTAAAGAAATAAAACCGCGCTTAGGCAAACGACGATACAAAGGCATTTGACCGCCCTCGAAACCAACCTTGTGGAAGCCGCCTGAACGAGATTTTTGACCTTTGTGACCACGACCAGCTGTTTTGCCTAAGCCTGAGCCAATGCCACGACCTACGCGACGTTTAGCGTGCTTAGCGCCTTCTGCTGGTTTGATTTTATTGAGTTCCATAACTATCCCTAAGTATTACTTGATTACTTTTACCAAGTAAGACACTTTGTTAATCATGCCGCGTACAGCTGGAGTGTCTTGCAATTCAGAAACTGAGTTCACGCGACGTAAACCTAAGCCACGAACTGTTGCGCGATGATCTTGACGTGTAGCAATAAGGCTACGTACAAGTTGAATTTTTACTGTGCTCATATTTTCTTTCCCGGCGATTAACCTAGGATCTCCTCTACAGACTTACCACGCTTTGCAGCGATTTCTGAAGGAGTGCTCATTTTGCGCAAGCCATCCAATGTTGCACGAACCATGTTGTATGGATTTGTTGAACCAAGTGATTTTGCAACCACGTTAGTAATACCCATCACATCAAACACAGCGCGCATTGGGCCACCAGCAATAACGCCAGTACCTTCTTTAGCTGGAGAAATCAAAACGCGTGATGCGCCATGCTCACCAACAACTGTGTGCTGCAATGTGCCACTGCGTAGAGAAACCTTAAACATCTTGCGACGTGCTTCATCCATTGCCTTTTGTACAGCTACAGGCACTTCTTTTGACTTGCCTTTACCCATACCGATACCGCCATCACCATCACCAACAACTGTTAGTGCAGCGAAACCGAGAATACGACCACCTTTAACAACTTTAGTCACTCGGTTTACAGCGATCATCTTTTCACGCAAACCATCATCACGCTCTTCAGATTGAACTTTATTTTGCATCTTTGCCATATTATTTCCCTCTGCCTTCGCGATCAGAACTTAAGGCCGGCTTCACGCGCAGCCTCTGCCAACGCTTTCACGCGGCCGTGATAACGGAAACCAGCACGGTCAAATGCTACTTCTGTAACACCTGCCTTGATGGCGCGTTCAGCAATAGTTTTGCCGATTTGCTGAGCTGCAGCACTGTTACCACCATTACCGTTCAATGCTTTTTTAATGTCGGCTTCCATAGTAGAAGCTGAAGCAAGAACTTTGGTGCCACATGGGCTGTAAAGCTGAGCAAAGATATGCTGATTCGAGCGATAAATCGTCAAGCGATGAGCCAATTGTTCCGCAATTCTGATGCGGGTCTGGCGGGCGCGGCGAACTCGTGTTTCGTTTTTGTTCATATCTAACCCCGATTACTTCTTCTTGGTTTCTTTGAGGCGCACCACTTCATCCACGTAACGAACACCCTTGCCTTTGTATGGCTCTGGTGGACGGTATGCGCGAACTTCTGCAGCTACCTGGCCAACTTGTTGCTTGTTGGCGCCTTTAATAATGATCTCAGTTTGTGATGGAGTTTCTGCCTTAACACCTGCTGGCAAATCATGAATCACATCATGTGAGAAACCTAATTGCAATTTCAATGCATTACCTTGAACAGAAGCACGGTAACCAACGCCCACTAAGCTAAGCTTGCGCTCAAAGCCTGTTGTAACGCCTTTAACCATATTGCTTACCAAAGCACGTGTTGTGCCTGACAAAGCATTTGATTCTGCTGATTCATCATTGCAAACCACTTGCAATACGCCGTCTTGCTGTTGCAAACCAACTAGCGGATGCAATGTGTGTGACAACGTACCCAATGGACCTTTAACAGTCACTTGGCTTGCTGCAATTTGTACCTCTGCGCCTTTTGGCAACTCAATAGGACTCTTACCGACTCTTGACATCTTAGTCTCCCTATTAAGCTACGTAGCAGATAACTTCGCCACCCACGCCATTAGCGCGAGCTTTACGATCAGTCATCACGCCTTGTGGCGTTGAAATGATTGCTACACCTAGACCATTCAGCACTTGCGGAATGTCATGGCGGCCTTTGTAGATACGCAAACCTGGTGTTGAAACGCGTTCAATGCGCTCAATTACAGGACGACCTGCGTAGTACTTAAGATTGATCTTCAATACGGGTTTAGCCGCTTCTCCAGCAATCTCAAAGCTGTCAACATAGCCTTCGTCCTTTAGAACGTTAGCAATTGCTACTTTAAGTTTTGAAGAAGGCATGGCAACGAAAGGCTTCTGCACCGCTTGCGCGTTGCGGATTCTCGTCAACATGTCGGCGATTGGATCGCTGATACTCATGTGTTCTCCTAATCTTTCGCCGCTTACCAGCTGGCCTTGGTTACACCAGGGATCTCGCCACGGAAGGCGATCTCACGGATTTTGCTACGGGCCAAGCCAAACTTGCGGAACGTGCCGCGTGGACGGCCAGTTAATGCACAGCGATTACGCTGGCGAGTTGGACTTGCGTTACGTGGAAGCTGTTGTAATTTCAAACGAGCTTCATAACGTTCTTCTTCGCTTTTTGAGACGTCATCGATGATCGCCTTCAATTCTGCACGCTTACCAGCGTACTTAGCGACAGTCTTGGCACGCTTCTTTTCGCGTTCAATCAATGCTAATTTAGCCACGATGACCTCTTAGTTGCGGAATGGGAATTTAAAGGCCGACAAAAGAGCTTTTGCTTCATCGTCGGTTTTAGCTGTAGTGGTAATGCTGATATTCAAACCACGAAGTGAGTCGATTTTGTCGTACTCGATTTCAGGGAAAATAATCTGCTCTTTAACACCGATGTTGTAGTTACCACGACCGTCGAATGCTTTACCAGAGATACCGCGGAAGTCGCGTACACGTGGCAATGCAACCGTAATAAAACGATCAAGGAATTCGTACATTGTTTGACCGCGCAAAGTAACCATTGCACCAATTGGGTAGCCTTGACGGATCTTGAAACCCGCAATAGCTTTACGCGCTTTAGTAACAACAGGCTTTTGACCAGCAATCTTTGTTAGATCGCCAACCGCGTGCTCAATAACTTTTTTATCGTTAACCGCTTCACCCAAACCCATGTTTAATGTGATTTTTGTGATGCGTGGAACTTCCATAACAGATTTGTAACCGAACTTCTTCATCAAGTCGGCTGCAACTTTTTCTTTATAGAAGTTATGTAGACGTGCTGACATATTTAATAATCCTCGTCTTAGGCAGCCAATACAGCGCCAGTTGTCTTGAGGTAGCGAACCTTCTTGCCGTCAGCTTCTTTAATGCCAACACGTGAAGGTTTGCCGTTAGCGTCAACCAAAGCAACGTTTGATACATCGATAGGCATAGTCTTATCAACTACACCACCAGTTGTACCAGCTGCTGGATTTGGCTTAACGTTTTTCTTGTATACGTTAACGCCCTCAACGAGCAACTTGCCCTCGAGGATTTGCGTCACAGTACCTTTTTTACCTTTATCGCGACCAGTAATAACTACTACTTGATCGCCTTTACGAATCTTGTTCATATCGACCTCTTAGATAACTTCTGGTGCGAGAGAAACGATTTTCATGAAGCGCTCAGTACGCAATTCGCGTGTTACTGGCCCGAAAATACGTGTACCAATAGGCTCTAGTTTTGCGTTAAGCAAAACAGCCGCATTGGAGTCAAATTTAATAAGTGAACCGTCTGGACGGCGTACACCCTTGGCAGTACGAACTACCACGGCGTTGTAAATATCACCTTTTTTAACACGACCACGCGGAGCGGCGTCTTTAACCGTCACTTTAATAATGTCACCAATGCTGGCGTAACGGCGTTTTGAACCACCGAGCACCTTGATGCACAATACTTCGCGGGCACCGGTGTTATCGGCAACCTCTAGTCTGCTTTCAGTTTGAATCATCTTTTTATCCCCAACTTGAGCGCCATAGGCATTCAGTCTTGGTTCCGTTGAGGGATCCCAG
>OGVN01000076.1_pt1 | contig 10697 bp, 10 predicted proteins | sample 1575751 | NCBI WGS metagenome assembly OGVN01 (sample SAMN07581530, study PRJEB24739) | freshwater metagenome | place: Singapore | collected 2015-01 | reverse complement strand
ATACATATGTTCTACGCAACCATTTGTGATGGCAGTTACCTCCACCTTTGTATTTAAAAATGTCGTATGTAGCAGCTCCGTTAGGGCCCCATCCTGAATTAACTGGTTGATTGCTCATTCTAACGATGTCTTCTTTACGATAAACCTTATTTGCAGTAGTCATCTTCTTGCAGAACTCACGAGATTTCGCAGATGTATTACCTGAATAAACATAGCGAGTAATGAATTGGAATCCATCGATAACTTTGTCTTGCTCTGATTTTGCTTTAGGATTCGCAGTTCCTGTACTTACGAAGTTGTAAACTTTAGATAAAAGAGATTGCTTAGGTTTACTTGCCATTTCAATTTCAGCGTCTATTGCATCCTCTTGTTCAAGGTCAACCTCAAACTCATCAATCAATATCCACTTGTCATCAGGCATCTCTCCACACTCAATAAGTGCATCAGCTATTTCTTTGTCAAGAGGTTCGTGTTTGCTTAGTTCCGTTCCTGTTTCCTCAGCTACTTGCTCTTGGTTTTGAGCGTTTTCTAAATCCGTAAATTCAAGAGGTTTAAGTGTCTTAAAGAATAAGTTAAGGGATATTCCGTTAAATGATAAGATAGTGTCTAAGGCCTCAAGTATTTCGTCTTGGAGTGGCTTAATCACCATATTATTAAATAGGATAAACGAGTTTTGAAGCTCATCAGCGTTAGACGAGAACCCGTTAGCACCTGCAATCCCGAAAAGTAGCGGAGAAGTTACGTTGTGGCCAAGCATAATCTTACGCATACACTCCTCAGATAAGTAAGTGTAATGCTCAGGAGCGTCATTTAAAGGCAAGTCATCAACCGTAGTTTTTGTATCCATATTGTCATTGAAAGCTACAATAACTTTCTGACCTTTAGAACCAGTTAATTTGCTTAAAACCTTGTTTGTAATGATTGATTGTTGCTCATCAGTAGGCACTCCGTTGTTGAAGTTAACTACCTTCGTTCCTGAGAATCCGTTTTGTACTTCGTTAATCAAGTAATCAGCTATCTCCTCTTCCAAAAGTGCGTAAGGAACTGCACCTTGATAGTCAGGATAAGCGTAGTATTTCATTCCTACTGCGTAAGGCTTAGAGAATAATATCTCAATCTTTTCTTTAGAGTATCCAAACGCAGGAATTCTTTTAGGTACGTATTTCTTTACATCAGTCCAATCATCCGAGTAGTAGTATGCTTCGATTTCTCCGTCTTTATTGCACTTCTCAGCACGTAAAAGATTTACAGGAATGTGGAAAGCCTTTAGGATTTTATCGTGTTTGTCGTTGTAGTGTACTTGGATAGCGAACTGACCAAGCATTTTGCGGTCGAGAGCAATCTTACGTAAGCACTCCTTGTTGAACATTGCCATCATTTGAGCGTATTCATTAGGCTTACGAGAAGCATCAGTTGCACTTAATCCACGCCCATAAATAAGACGTGAGATGTTATTAATGATTGCGTTGTTTGTAGTGGAGTTCGTGTATCTATCCAATAAAAATTGATAGTAATTGTTATCTTCTCCGAAGTCAACCCAAGCATCACGCTTACTCTCCTGAATGACGGGAGTAGTGTATGCTGATAGGTTTAGTACGTGTACGTTATTACTCATAAACTATGAACGTATTTGATGTAGTGTTAGATGTGTATTGTCCGTTGTTTACGGAGAATGTTACGATGTTTTGGTCAGTACAAAAGATTCTATCCTTGTAAACGATGTCCGTGTTTTTGTAAAGAACCAAATCGTAGAAGTGACCCTCAGTTAAGTCAAAAGTTGCGGTGATTGTGTTAACGTAATCTCCACTCGTTTGCGATGTGATAGATACGGTTACCGGTGTGTTTGTTTGGTCATCAGTAAGCACCATTGAAGTAGGTGTATCTCTCGAAATGAAAGAGAACGTCTGAGCTGAATTTGATGTAGTTAGTACAATCATATTTTAAAGACGTAAATAAAGACGAATTGTTTTAAAAGCAAAAAGGGAGACCTAAGCCTCCCTCCTTACACGCTATAAAGAAATTTACTATGAAGTAACGATAGACGCAGTACCGAATACATCACCTGCACCACCTGCTAAGTCTGCCTCAGATGAGCAGTCTAACAAGTTAGCTAAAAGTTTCTCTTGACCTACGAAAGTCAAAGTGTATCCGTTTAAATCTCCCATTGCAGTTCCGTTAGATACGTTTGCAGTAGTTAACTCCATACCGTGCTCTAAACCTGCTAAGAAGAATTGGTTGTTACGTGTTTTGATAACTACGTTAGGGCGACCATAAGCCAATAACTTAACGCTTTTGTGTGTAGTAGCGTTTTGTGTTTTCAAAGTCATTGTCAAAGTCTGCTCAACGAATGTAGTTCCGTTCTCACGTGAAGAGTTTACGACTTGCTCAAAAGAGTTAGTTCCTTTGAGTTCGTATTTGTAAAGCGAAGTTACGTTAGCTACTGATTCGATGGTATCAGTACCTGTTACATAAGTAACGTCAGTAGGGTAAGCGTAATCTCCGTAGTTAATGAAGTAAACTGCATCGATACCACCAACGGCATCTTTACATACTTCTAAGCGACCATTTGCTAAATCACAAGCCATTTTATTAAGTTTTAAATGTTATAAAAAAGGGAGGGAAGTTTTTACCGCCCTCCCCGATTATTTAAGTTAAGCTAAGATTAGTTAGCAGAGTTTGTGATTCCGTAAGTAACAACGTCAGAAGCAAAACCGTATTTAGCGTCAGCAGTAAATCGCATAACTACACGTACATTTTGTGAACCGTCGATGTCACCCATATCCAATACTTTAACTTCGTTCAAGTCAGAAAGAAGACCTGTTGCAAAGTAAAGGTTAGATTTTTGGCTTAACAAAGCTGTGTTAGCAGCAAGACCATTAGCCATAAATACACGAACTCCGTCAAAGTACAAGTCACCAAGTTGTTGGTTAGTACCTTTGTTATCGTAACCATTAGCACCTACACCTGAAGCAGCGAAGCCACCCAATGCACGTACATAAGCACGGTAGATGTTAGAAGATACATAAAGAGTCAAGTCTTCTTTTCCGTAAAGAGCAGCAGGACAAGCGTCAATGATTTTACCAAGCTCAGTAATTACGTTAGCAGCAGTTACAGTAGTACCAGCAACTTCTTGACCTGATGGCAAAGAAGCGTCAGTAGTCAACTGAGTCATAATACCAGCAAACTCACCAGCAGTAGCGTTAACACCTTGCCAAATTGAAGTCTCCATACCTGCGGCAACTTTCTCAGCAGCGTGTGCGATAAGGAAGTCAGCGAAAGATTTAGGAAGTACGTCAAATGCAGAGTAACCCATTTGGATAGCATCCCAATCTGAACGGAAGTCAGTTTTACAAAGTTGTAAGTTAACTTGGAAAGACTCAGGTTGAAGGATTTTCTCAGTCAAAGTGATAGTTGACGTAGGGTCAAAGTCACAAGTAGCGTTTTTGATGATTCCGTCAGTAGCAACACGCTTGATAACTTGCTTGTACTTAACATTAGGCATAATTGTAATACCACCTTTGTCAAGAGTTGGTGCAGACAATAAAGCTGCAGCGATGTACTTACCTGCGAATTCACCAGCGTAAGTAGTAGTAATTGATGTAGTTGTAGCCATCTTTAATTATTATTTAATATTTGCAATTCGATTTAATACTGTATCCATAGTGCTTGCATTTCTTTTAGATGCAAACTTGAATACGTCAGTAGCTTGTGTGTTTTCAGGATTGAAAGAAATAGGCTTAGGCTCTTCGCTCAATTCTACCGGTGCAACTTCTTCTGCAACTTCAGTAGTTTGTGCTGAAAGTTTCGCTTTCAATTCTTCATTCTCTTTTTTAAGTGCTTCGATTTCGCTGAAGAAAGATTCTTTAACGATAGACTCAACGATTTTTTTAGCTTGTGGTGCTTCAGTAGATGCAGCAACTTCTTCTTCTACTGCAGGAGCTTCAGCTTCAGGTGCTTCAACTTCTACTTCAACTTCAGGTTCAGCAGCTTCACGAACGTCAGCGATAACGCCTTCTTCGATAACTACAAGGATACGCATATCCTCAAGCTCATACTCTCCTACAGGAAGTGCGATTCGTTGTTCGTCTTCAGTTAGGATGAATACAGGCTGACCTGCTTCAAAAGATTCTGCTTCAAGAATTGAAACTCCGTCTGAAAGTTTCATAGTTTCCAACTTCACTTCTAAACCTAAAAGTGTGCGGACTTTGTTTAAGATTGATTTTTCGTTCATTTGTTTAGATTATAGTTTAATGCTTTTGTATGCAGATTCAGCAAATTTAAATTCAGACTTAATATCTGCAAATCTATTAAGTGCAGCGATAGCATCTTTGTAAAAAGCCGAACCTGTAACATCAATTCCGAGTTCCTTTCCTACTTTTAATAACTCGTCTCTTTTTCCTTGTAAAGTTTTTTCATATTCCAACACTTTAGTCATATCTGCACTAACTGCTTCATATGTTTTTTTAGCTACTGATAATTGGTCATAAAACTTAACTATTGCTTTATCTACTGAATCAAAATCACCGTAAAGATTGTTTAATGTTTTTTCAATATCATCCTTTAAACTTAACTCAACACGCTCTGAAGCGAGTTCTACTTTGCTCTCTGCGAACAAACGATTGTAAACTGATTTTGTAGTATTCATACTTAATAAACGTTTTGATTTATATTTGTTTTATTTTTATCCGTTTTGACGTACAATAGTCCTAACTCCGTTGTTCTCAGTTTGAGTAGGAGCAGGTTCGTTTACCTCAGCAGTTTTACCAATGCCTTGAGCTTGTAAACTGCCATCGCAACACTCTTTTGAGTATGTTCCGTTTTCACATAGGCAACCTCTTTTGCTGCCAGCACGAGGACTTGCTTTACTTGGTGTTTTGAATTTAGCCATTAAGTAGGTTTTTAAGTTGTTCAATAATTTCATTTTTCTTTTGTTGCTCTAAGGACATTTCTAACTTGTCAGCGAAGTAACCCTCGATTGAGAAGCCTTTGACCTTACCTGCCTTGACGTCTTGCCACACTTCATCGTTATCGACTTTCATAGAAATCATCCAAGTTCCTTTCGGTAAGCTAAATCCATACTTCTTAGACTTGTCGTGTACCTCATCTTCAATCAACCAAGACTCTACTACGGTCATTCCTTTGACTGCGTCTTTATGTTCGTAAGTAGCGTTGGATTGGTTTCCGTTTTTAAAGAATAACTCCATTGCTTGACGTACCGTGTCCTCAGAAAAGTAGATGTAGTATTCCTCTTTCTTATTATTTACACGGTAGATTTTTTTGTTAGGGATAAGAGCAGCACCCATTAAGATACGCTTCTCTGCGTTTACTTCTTTAAGTTCTACTTCGTGTTTTGATAGTGCGATAAAGTTCTCCTCAATAGCAGGAGATTCAACAACGCTAACTGCGTCTATTCCGCTTTGAGCGTCTTTAGGGTCAATTATAAGTTCGATTACTTGCATATCTTTTAGACGTTAAATTGTTACAATGTTGCATTTTCTACTCGGTTTCTATCCAAGCTCTGAGCAGTAGTTACTTGACCACTTACTACGTATGCTTGTACTGGTGTTTGCTGAAGCTGAGCTAACTGATTTACACCTGAGTTTCCTACTACGTTGAATGATGGTGCTTGTGTTGGTATAGAACCACCACCTGCTGATGAACCTCCACCGCCACCTGATGAGCCACCACCTTCAAATTGTTGCTGAGATATTTTAGCTACGTTAGCCAAACCTGATGCTACTGCAATACCTGCTGCAATACCACCTCGAATTGGTGAGTCAGGAGTTGGCACAGGAGTAAACTGAGAAGCGTAAGCACTTGTTGCATTTTGGTAAGTTGTAATTAATGCAGTTGCTATGTTTGCAGCCTTTTGAACTTGGAAAGCTCTCTTTGCTGCTTTCTCTGACTTCTTACCGAATAACTCGCTTATAGATGCTATTGCAGCCAATCCGTCAAGAGTTGATTTTACTTTAAATGATTGAGATTGCTCTTCAATTTGTCTTGCTCGTGTTGCAGTTGCTTCAAGCATTTTTATTTCTAAATCTGCTGCTTCTTGCTTTGCTTGTAGTTCAGTATTTAAAGAACCTTGAAGTGTACCTAAATCTCTTTGATTAATTCTAAACTTCTCAAGAGAAAGAGTATCAATTTTGCCCATTGATTTGTCTAAAGCATCGTCTAACTCTTCAGCTTGTGCTTTTTCTAAATCAGCAGTATCTTGTTTGTACTTTTTAGCAAGTGCTATTTGTTGAGCATATTTTTCTTGGATATCTCTTACCTGCTTTTCGTATTCAGACTTGAATAAGTCAGTTGCTTCTCTATTGTATTGTTTAAGTTGAGCAAGCTCTTCATTTCGTTTATCCTTAGCTGCTTTAGCTCTATTTATTGCATCTTGTTTTTGTTGCTCTGCTTGAGCTTTGTTCTCTTCTTGTTGTTCTTTCTGAGCTTGTTTTTGTTGCTGACGCATTTCATATTCGTCATTCTTTAACTTAGCAAGTTGTTGACGCAATTCTGATACGTGTTTGCGTTGTGCCTTTGCAGTCTCTTCGTCTCCGTAGAATAAGCGACCAGTAGCATTAAGACCTAATTTGTCGAATATCTTTACATTCTCTAAATCTTTCTTTTGGCTTTGATATAACTTCTGAGCAGCAGCGAGTTCTTGTTGGCTTTTTTGGATTGCCTCTTTAAATCTTTTCTTTCGTTTTTCAGCAATATCCTCTTCCGTATAACCTAAACGCTTTAATGTTCTTTCATACTCATCAAAGTTAGCCAATGCAGCACGAGCAGCCTCAGCACTCTCAGCAGTTGACTGAGCGAATTTTTGAGCTTGAGCAGTTGCAGGAGTTAACGCTGCTTTAACGTCATCCCATTTAGCTATAAGTAAACCTAATGCAGCAACTACTAAACCGATACCTGATGCAAGAAAAACTTTAGATGCAGTAGTCATACCAGCAAAAGCATTCTTAACAACTGCACCCAACTGAACAAAGCTATCTTTAGCTTCCATTGCTCCCTGAATACCTTGAGACAATGCCATTGCTGACTGAACTTTAAGAAGCGTTTTTTGTAGTGCTTCACTCTCAGTACCTACCAATCCCATTGCACCCTCAAACGCTTGGAATCCGTTTAATGCTCCGCCTATTGATTGAGATAGTGCGTTAAACTTAGCGTCAGGATTAAAGGCATCAGTTAAACTCTTAGCATCGCCAATCCTATCTTTTAATTCAGCTGCTCTCTTTGCTGCTTCTGCTGCTTGTTGAGATGTTGCACCAAACTTCTCTGATAATGCAGCAACGTCAGCTTGTGCTTCTCTTAATTGGCTTTTTAACGAACCAATGTTTGTTTTTACTTCTAAGTCTATTACTTTAGTTTCTGCCATCTCTATTCTTTTTAATTTCTTTCCAACTTTGTTTCCAAGTTCCTTTAATTCCTTTTATTTGGTATTTACCTTTTGCGATGTCTATGTGTTCGCCCTCAAATTCACTTATTTGTAAGAGGTCTAATATTTGTTTTATCATTGTACTACGATGTAAATTGTTTCGTCAGTTCTTATTCCATTCGTGTTTGTGTAGGCTACTGCTACCGAGTAAGCAGTTCCTGCACTGGCAGCAGGTGTTGTGATAGTTACGTTTGAGCTTGAAGTCAAAGTTGTTTCACTTAATACAAGGTCTGAACTCGATGGTGTAAGCACCGCAGTTCCTCCTCCGTTTGGTAAGTTGATAGCAGTAACTACTGAACCACCTGAAACAGGAACATTGTAAAAAGGAACTTTATTAATCATAGGTCTGAAGTCTAAGTAAAGCGAGAAGTCAACTTCGCCTGACGTTAGGTTAGATTTCATATCGTTAATGATGTAACGCTTGTCTCTGATTATAAGTCTATCGTTTAGCTTGAGTCCTGTGAGTAGGCTGATAGGTAGCTTAGTCTTTACGTTGATTAGCCTTTGCTTTAAGTTGTAAAGGTTGTATAAGTATGAGAAGTAATACTGAGCAAATAATGTGTTTTGTATCGGAGTCAGCAATAGGCTTGATGTCTCAGGTGCAAAGTTTAAAGTTAAGTCCGTGTTATTGTAGTACAAGTCCTGACCAAACGGAGTGTAGTTAGTGATGTTGTTTACCGTACCTGAATCAAATCTAAAGTCACAATCTTTGTTATCGTACTGATACAATAGAATCGGTTTCGGTGTGTACGGAGCAAACTCATTATTAAGAGCATATCCGACTTGTAAATCAGTTCCTGTAAAAGTCTGCTGAAGTATGTTCTCAAAAGGTAAGTCAATCGTGTACTCTCCACCATCGTAGTCATACTGATAAACCATATCTCCGTAGCCTCGTGAGAATAGTTGACTGAACTGCTTATTGAGTACGCTTTCACTTTCAGTAAACTTGAATGCTATCTTCTTGTAAAGAGGCATACGAGCAACATCAATAGAACTTACATCCGTGTATTTAGTGATGTCAACAATCGCTCCTTGTCCGTACCATTCGTCTATTGGTGCAAGTTGGTAAGTGTTTTCGTCAGTACCAATACAAATCATATTGAAGACCTTAAGGATTCCTGAAAAGAAATCTGCAATCTTCATTTGAGGTGCGTTGTACTCTAAACTCTGAGTTATAATCATTACCGATGAAGCATTGGTTGTTGACTGTGTTTCAGTTACCAATGTAGCACCACTAAAGTAGTTTACTGAGTATTGTAGAGAGTGAGTAACTGTAACCGCACTTGTAGGTCTTATAAACGCTTGATAAGATACGTTCATTCCTGATGTTTGATTTACTACATCCAAAGTGTGCACACCCGTTGTACTTATCTCTATTGAGTTTAATAAGTTTCCGTTTTGGAATACGTCAACAAAGAACGAAGTAGCAGCAGAAATAGAAAGCACATTAATACTCAAGATATGAGTAAGAACACCATTGATTTCCGTGAATGTAATTGTGTCAGTAGTGGTATCTATGTAAGGAGATAAATCATAAGTTCCAGTAGGAGCACTTACTGATTGAATGTCTATTGGGAATTGTTTACCAATAATCTCAAATTCGTTCTTGTTTTTATAGTACAAGAATAATTTAGTAAATCGCTCATCGTTTAAGAATGTACCGTTAAATGTTACTCCGTATTTTGCTTGGATGAGGTCAAATATTTTACTTACTCTAAACGCAGGGAATAACTCTTTATAGTTAATAGCACCGCTTGAATTATGTATGTCGTTAGAACCGATAGTTCCTAAGTCTAACCAATTAGGAGTAGTAGCATCAACGTAAGTAGATTGCCAATGCCAAATTCTCTTAGAACTGATTAAAGGATACTTAACATCATATTGATTTGTTCCGTCAGTAATTCTATTTTTTACTTCAGTTCCGTTGTACGTGTGATTGTAGTCCGTGTAATCTAAGTCAGAAAGTAAGTCCTCACCAAAGTAATCTTTGAGCGTTCTTCCATCTCCGTAGAAAGTGACGGTGTAGCTTTCAGGTCTTCCGTTTTTTAAATTCGCCTTTTCAATTTGCAACTTTCCACGTCTAAAGAAAGTTAAGTCAATCTCAATGAATGAATCTAATCTAAGGTTATAATCAATTAACGAATTTACATCCGATTGATAGAAGTGTTGAAGGATTCCGTTATTATGATCGTTAGCAGGAATTGTAAAGCTCTGAGAAAAGTCCGTAAATGTCTTAGAAATATCCTGCACATTTTGAACGGTGCTTGTTACGTTGATTTGTTCGTCATTAAATAACTCAAGTTTCTCTGCTGAAGTTAAGTTACCTGAGATGCCTCCTAATGACTGAAGATAGTCAAACATACATCCTGTCGCTTCGCAAGTTCCTCCGTTTGCAGTTACTCCTGTAACAAAGTTGTTCACTACCGATGTGGTAGCGTTTTGAAACCTCGTAGTAGTTACGTATAAATGTACTTTTCTATTCATTAGATTACGGAGTTAATTACATCGTAAGCGTATTCAAATTCGAGTTGGTAGTTAATCATAGGAGTATTGATAGACTTGAATAGCTCCATAGATTTCGTGTTTAGTTTGGCAGCAGTCTCGTTGACTAAGATTTTCTCGCTGAGCATAATTTGCTTGATAGTCTCTTTGAAGCTCTCGTCAACCCAATCAGAGTTCACTCTGATAGATTGCTTTCCGTTTCCGTTATATACTTGTCTTTGCCCCTCAGTTTGTAGGTAGTTAGGGAACTGAGATTGTAATAGATTATACTCCGTGTTTTCGGTATTTAAGGTATCGTAAGAAGCAGCAAAGAAAAACTCACGTTGCCAAGCTCCGAACTTGTTAACGAAGTCAACTTGTACAGGTGTGTATCTGCACTCTTCTTGTGGATAAAAGTAAGAAGTCCACATCACCCCGTTTGAAGAGTCCAAAAGCTCTAACTTGTTTCCTACTGATTCCCAACCTGAATAGACTCGGTTGATGTCTCTTACCGTGTTCAAAGATAGATTGATTGTTTGCGTTGAGTTCGTGCTTAGGTTTGTCCATTTGGCTTTTGCTATCGTACCAGTTATTGCGGCAACCCAGCCTACGTTATTGATAGGATTGTAGTAGTAGCTTCCTTGACCTAAAAGCACATCAGTAAATGTAGGATTGTATCCATCGGTGTAGTAGCCAAATCCCTCAAATCCGTAGCCTGTGATATCTGAACCTACCTGAGTGAACGTAGTAGTTACTCGCTTGTATTTACGGATTGTGAAAT
>OGVN01000075.1_pt1 | contig 10748 bp, 7 predicted proteins | sample 1575751 | NCBI WGS metagenome assembly OGVN01 (sample SAMN07581530, study PRJEB24739) | freshwater metagenome | place: Singapore | collected 2015-01 | reverse complement strand
ATTGGGCGCACTATCTATCTCCGTTAGTGACGCTGCAGCCGATACCGAAGCAGAAAAACCACTCTACGGCGAACCGGGACTCACACCTGATCGCCAAGCATGGGAACAATCTCAAGTAATCGCACTATTTGATGAAGACGGTTTAACGGCGGCAGAAATATCTCTAGCGTTAACTGAAGAAGGTTTTCAGGTCAACGCCCCCACCGAACGCAGCGTTGAAGAACAAGATTGGGTTCGACTAACCCAATCTCAATTTGATCCAATTCAAGTTGGTCAGCGCTTATGGGTAGTTCCCTCATGGCACGAAGCACCCAATGACCCTAATGCAGTCTGTTTAGCAGTTGACCCTGGCCTCGCCTTTGGTACGGGTAGCCACCCTACAACCAAACTGTGTATGCAATGGTTAGAAGAACACTCTGATCTGAGTAGCAAAACTCTTTTAGATTACGGTTGTGGGTCAGGAATTTTGGCGATTGCCGCCAAACGTCTGGGTTGTGGCGAGGCATTAGGAGTGGATATTGATCCTCAAGCAGTGATTTCTGCAAAAGACAATGCTCTGCGTAATGAAGTGACTGTTGATTTCAGACTTCCCGAAGAAGATGCGGTTAATAGCCAACATGATGTCGTTGTAGCAAACATTTTGGCAAATCCACTACAAGTATTAGCCCCTGCTCTTTGCCAAAGAATCGCCCCGCATGGACATATTGTTCTATCTGGCATTTTAGAAAGACAAGCGCAAGAGGTCATTGACACCTATAAACCATGGATCAATCTTCATGTTTGGCGGGAGTGCGATGGTTGGGTTTGCCTCACAGGGCAACTAGATGAACCGAGTGCTCAAAAAAAAACTCTAGAAACTGATACCACCCACCCTGATACGCAATCAGGGAAAAAACTTAAGTACTTCACCATTGCGGCCACTGTATTACTAATAACATTTATTTTGTCTCAGCTGTTTTATTTAGGCAGACAAACTATTGCACTACAAGTCGCCAATTTACCCCCATCAGCCCAAGAAACTGGTTTTAAGATATTTAGAACGATTGACCGCCTGATATGTCAACATCAACCCTGCAAGGATATTGCCCTGTACGATTTTTCTGCTTGGGCAATCGAATTAGCAAATCTAAAAATTAATACGCCCAATAAAGCAGGGGGTGATGTCACTGGGGTTCTAGAGCTTCAAATCAGAAACAAACAAGATGCGTTGATTGCCTGGCCTCATATATCCCTGACCATCACTGATGCCAATGATGCAATCATTGGTGAGAAGGTGCTAAGCCCCAAAGAGTGGCTACCTCAAAATGATTCAACAATTGATAGCACGGCTGGTTCAAGGGGTCCGAACGAAATAGCGAGCAATGTAGTGATGAGCTTACCCGATGCCGCAGCCGGCTTTAGAGTGCGCCTACTTTACGTCACCGAAAACCCTCCACAGATCAATACTGAAGACTCTCAACAACCTTCAGATCAGCAATCCCCATCTCCAACCAAGGAATAACATGTCTAGCTTAATTTGCGGCTCAATCGCTTACGACACAATCATGAATTTTGAAGGTCGCTTCCAAGATCAAATCTTGGCAGACCAAATCCATATCCTGAATGTGGCATTTTTAGTACCAAGTATGCGTCGTGAATTTGGTGGCTGCGCAGGAAATATTGCATACAACCACAAACTATTGGGTGGCGAACCAATCATTATGGCAACAGTTGGTGGCGATGCCGGCTCTTACTATGATCAATTAGCCAAATATGACATCAGCGCCGATCACATACGTGAGCTACCGGAAGCGTTCACAGCTCAAGCGATGATCACCACTGATCGTGATAACAATCAAATCACCGCATTCCACCCTGGCGCAATGGGCGAATCTCACTTGAATAAAGTTGCGGATGTCATCACCCATCGCCAAGCAAAACAACTAAGCCTACCTAAAATCGCGATTGTGGCCCCAGATGGCAGACAAGGCATGATTGAGCACTGCCAACAACTAGCAGATGCGAAGATTTCATTTATTTTCGATCCAGGCCAGGGTCTACCAATGTTTGATGGCAAAGATTTGCTTAGTTTTATTGATCAAGCGACTTATGTTGCCGTAAATGACTACGAAGGCGAAATGCTATCTCAACGAACAGGCCTCTCTTTAGAAAAAATTGCCGAACAAGTTGAAGCTCTGATTGTGACTAAAGGTGCTCAAGGTGCCGAAATTCATGCAAAGGGTAAGAAAATTGATATTCCAGTTGTTCCTGTTGAAAAAGCCATTGACCCAACTGGGTGTGGCGATGCATTCAGAGGTGGATTACTTTATGGTTTAGAGCAAGGATTTGACTGGGAAACAACTGGCAGACTTGCAAGTTTGATGGGATCGATCAAAATCGCTAGCCAAGGCCCACAAAATCATCAACCATCTCAAGATCAAATCAAAGCGCAGTTCAAACAAGCGTTTGGCTACAGCTATTAACTAATCTCCCGATATTTTCGGGTTTTCCACTTTTTAATTACCAAAGAAAAAACCCGCTAAGGCGTTAAGCTATAGCGGGTTTGATTCCCTTCCAGGAATCAGTCCCTAACGAATTAAGGACGTGAACCTGTTGGGAAAGGCCAAGCAGCAGCTGGATTCAAAACTGTCTTTGCAGAAGCAGAGGCAGCTTTAGCTACTGGCTTTTTAGCTGCTGGTTTTTTAGCAGCTGGCTTACTTACTTTTTTTTTACTACTTTTTTAGCAGCTTTTTTAGCAGCAGGCTTCTTAGCAGCTGCTTTTTTCGCTGGCTTTTTAGCAGCTACTTTCTTAGCAGCTGGCTTTTTAGCAGCAGCTTTTTTAGCAGCAGGCTTCTTAGCAGCAGCTTTCTTTGCAGCAGGCTTCTTAGCAGCTACTTTCTTAGCAGCTGGCTTTTTAGCAGCAGCTTTTTTAGCAGCAGGCTTCTTAGCAGCTACTTTCTTAGCAGCTGGTTTCTTTGCAGCTACTTTTTTAGCAGCTGGTTTCTTTGCAGCAGGTTTTTTCTTGGCAGTTGCCATATTAATCTCCTTCACGTGAGAGTGATTTACTAATACTACTGATTAAAGAGACCCGACCACACCAATTTCGTGTGAGCGAGCCATTCATCGGCGCGCCACTCACTTCACGTCGCACGCTAATGAATCCTGGAAAAAAAGCCGTGGCCCCAAGAGGCGACGGCTTTTTAAATGAGTAAGAAGAATGTTTAGAACGATTGAAAGAAAGAGATGACATCTCTCTCTGAGGTTTCAGAGCCTTGGTTTGGAACTCACGTTGTTGGCTATAACCTATCAACCGTTTCTTCTCCTAGTTTTTGTAACTTTCGTGATACTACAACTTAAGAGATGCGTTGTCATCAAAAATTTTAAAAAAAATTTACTCCCAGTTCAACGCACCACCAGTTTGATATTCAATGACACGAGTCTCAAAGAAGTTTCTTTCTTTCTTCAAGTCGATCATTTCACTCATCCATGGGAATGGATTCTCTTCATTTGGGAACATTGCGTCAAGTCCTATTTGCATACAACGACGATTGCAAATGTAACGGAGATAACCTTTGAACATCGGCGCGTTCAAACCAAGAACACCTCTTGGCATTGTGTCTTCCGCGTAGCGATACTCCAACTCAACAGCTTTCTCAAACAAACCACGCAACTCTTCTTTGAACTCTGCAGTCCATAGATGTGGGTTCTCCAACTTGATTTGGTTGATCATGTCGATACCAAAGTTGCAGTGCAATGATTCATCACGCAAGATGTATTGATACTGCTCAGCAGCACCAGTCATCTTGTTTTGGCGACCCATAGCTAGGATTTGCGTAAAACCAACATAGAAGAACAAGCCTTCCATGATGCAAGCAAACACAATCAAAGAGCGCAAAAGCTTCTGATCATTCTCTGGCGTGCCAGTTTTGAATGATGGATCAGTCAAAACATCGATAAATGGAATCAAGAACTCATCTTTATCGCGGATAGAGGCTACTTCGTGATACGCATTAAAGATTTCAGCTTGGTTAAGGCCCAAAGATTCAACAATATATTGATACGCATGAGTATGAATTGCCTCTTCAAATGCCTGACGCAATAAATATTGACGGCATTCTGGAGCTGTAATCTGACGATAAGTACCCAAAACGATGTTATTGGCAGCCAAAGAGTCTGCAGTCACAAAGAAACCTAAGTTACGCATGATGATGCGACGCTCATCATCAGTTAGACCATTAGGGTCTTTCCAAAGAGCGATGTCACGCGTCATATTGATCTCTTGAGGCATCCAGTGGTTAGCACAACCAGCCAAATACTTTTCCCAAGCCCACTTATATTTAAACGGTACTAATTGGTTAACGTCAGTAGAACCATTAATAATCCGTTTATCAGCCACGTTAACGCGGCGAGCTGTTGCATCTTCAGCATTAACGTTCGCTGAAGGTGCAGATGCTGACGCTGTTGGTAATGGCATCGGGCGATTAGGCAATAAATTGCTTTCCACCGCTGCCGATGGTGTTATTACGGGAGCCGCGCTAGCAACTGGCATTGCTGCTGGTTCTTCATCCCAATTCAACATAATGTCTTCTCCAAATTCCTTATAACTGCAATTGTTTTAACTTTTACTATACGACTTATTGGCAAGCTTCGCATTCGTCGAAACCAGGATCACCAGGACGCATTGTGCAAACTGGGCCATCAGCTTCTACCGCTGCTGGTGCTGCCGACATAGATGGCTCACCATTAGAAACCGCATTCAATGCACCACCTTTCACTGTTGATTTCTCAACGTGAGTAGCAGAAATCGTGCGCAAGTAATATGTTGTTTTTAAACCACGCAACCAAGCCAACTTGTAGGTGTCATCCAATTTCTTACCTGAAGCACCTGCCATGTAAATATTGAGTGACTGCGCTTGGTCAATCCACTTTTGGCGACGAGCAGCAGCTTCAACCAACCATTTTGGTTCCACCTCAAATGCTGTTGCATATAAATCACGCAAATCTTGCGGAATGCGATCAATTTTTGACAATGAGCCATCGAAGTACTTCAAGTCGGCAATCATCACTTCATCCCACAAGCCACGCGCCTTCAAATCACGCACCAAGTAGTCATTCACCACTGTGAACTCACCAGATAGGTTAGATTTCACGAAAAGGTTCTGATAAGTCGGCTCGATACAAGCAGAAACACCAATAATGTTAGAAATTGTTGCTGTTGGTGCAATTGCTACGCAATTAGAGTTGCGCATACCAAATTGCTTGATGCGGTTACGTAAACCTGTCCAATCCATCTTAGAAGACATGTCTACTTCTACATAGCCGCCACGTTGCTCAGCCAATAACTTCACTGAGTCTTGTGGCAAGATGCCGCGATCCCACAATGAACCCTTATAAGTCTGGTAAGTGCCACGCTCTTCTGCCAATTCTGTAGAAGCTAGGTAAGCGTAGTAGCAAACTGCTTCCATTGACTCATCAGCAAACTGAACAGCTGCATCACTGGCATAAGGAATACGCAACATGTGCAAGCAATCCTGGAAGCCCATAATATCCATACCTACTGGACGATGCTTCAAGTTATAGTTACGAGCTTTAGCAACGGCGTAGTAGTTGATATCAATCACGTTATCCAACATGCGCATTGCTGTGCGGATAGTTTTTTGTAGTTTTTCATGATCAAGCACCAACTTACCACTAGCATCCGCCTTCAAATGGACTGCCAAGTTCACAGAACCCAAGTTACAAACAGCAATTTCTGACTCGTTTGTGTTCAAAGTGATTTCTGTGCACAAGTTAGATGAGTGAACAACGCCAACGTGTTGCTGTGGGCTACGAACGTTGCAAGGATCTTTGAACGTGATCCATGGGTGACCAGTTTCAAACAACATACCCAACATCTTGCGCCACATATCCAAGGCATTTACCTTCTTAAATGGCTTGATTTCGCCATTAGCAGCTTTTTGCTCGTAGGCTAAGTATGCTTTTTCAAACTCTAGGCCAAACTTATCATGCAAATCTGGGCATGTTGATGGCGTGAACAATGTCCACTCACCTTTTTCCATCACACGCTTCATAAATAAGTCAGGAATCCAGTTCGCTGTGTTCATGTCATGCGTACGACGACGATCATCACCCGTGTTCTTACGCAACTCTAAGAATTCTTCAACGTCTAAGTGCCATGTTTCTAGGTAAGCACAAACTGCACCCTTACGTTTACCACCTTGGTTAACAGCAACTGCTGTGTCGTTTACCACCTTCAAGAATGGCACCACACCCTGAGATTTACCATTTGTACCTTTGATATGGCTACCTAAAGCACGTACGCTTGTCCAGTCGTTACCTAAACCACCAGCAAACTTAGACAACAAAGCGTTTTCTTTCAAACCTTCATAAATGCCATCCAAATCGTCTGGGATTGTTGTGAGGTAGCAACTAGATAACTGTGAACGTAATGTTGCTGAGTTAAACAATGTTGGTGTGCTTGACATGAAATCAAATGTTGAAAGGATTTCATAGAACTCGATTGCACGCTCTTCACGGTTGACTTCATTCAAGGCCAAGCCCATCGCAACGCGCATGAAGAAAGCTTGCGGCATTTCGATGCGGTGATCTTCAATGTGCAAGAAATAGCGGTCATACAAAGTTTGCAAACCAAGGTAGTTAAATTGCAAATCGCGATCAGCTTTCAATGCACCAGCTAACTTAGCAAGATCAAATGACAATAGTTTTTGATCCAACAATTCTGCATCAACACCCTTTTTGATGAATTGCGGGAAATAGTTAATGTATTCAGCAGCCATAGCAGCTTGAGGCACTTCACGACCCAAAATCTCTTTGCGAATAGTGTGCATCAAGATACGAGCAGTTACTTGGCTGTATGCAGGATCTTTTTCAATCAAAGTACGTGAGGCCAAAATAGCTGAGTCATAGACTTGGGCCATTGGTACGCCTTCGTACAAGTTTTTGATTGTTTCTTTAATGATTGGCTCTGCATTAACCGCGTTACCTAAACCTTCGCAAGCCGCCTGAATCACCATTTGTAATGCAGCCATATCCAATGGCTTAACCACACCATTGTCAGTCACATTCAAACCTGGATGATCAATCACTGGGGCAGCAGGTTGAGCTGCTACTTGAGCCGCACGTTCTTGGTTACGCTTTTCACGGTAAAGAACATAAGCACGCGCTACATTGTGCTCACCACTACGCATCAATGCCAACTCAACTTGATCTTGAATATCTTCAATGTGGAATGTGCCGCCATTTGGTCGGCTACGCAATAAAGCACGCACAACCACTTGGGTTAATTGCTCCACTTGCTCACGCACACGCGCTGAAGCGGCACCTTGACCACCATTTACTGCTAAAAATGCTTTTGTTACGGCAATCGCAATTTTTGATGGCTCAAATGCCACCACTGAACCATTACGACGAATAATTTTGTAATCAGATAATTGTGTTGCTTGCGCACCACCAACACCACCCGCAGTAAATCCTTGTGATGGGGTTTGACTAACTTGACCAGCTGATTGGCCAGCAAATGGGCTTGTTGTTTGGCCAGTAACTTGTGGGTCTACGTAGGTCATTCGGACTCCTATATCTATATATATGTATTAATTAGGCAAAAAAGCTGTTCTTTTTGGGGTTTTTCGATGGCTATTCGCCGTTTAGAACACTACATTTAGTGTTTTACTAGCGACAACGGTACTAAGTATAGGTTATTTATATGACTTTTGATAAGCGTTTTTTTGATAAAAATACCTATCGGAATCCCTAGTATCGGTCCAAATATTGGGTATTTTTGGCACTATTTTGGGGATAAAAATTAGCCAAAAATAGTGTGTTAGCGCTCGCTAACCTACTATCCTAATAACTACTGATTAAGCTATTAGGGTCTGTTTTCGAGACCATATGGCAACTGTCTTTCTGGAATATCTGCCAGAGTTGAGAAACGTTGCCAATCAAAATGAACTCCTGGGTCTGTTTTCCTACCAGGCGCCACATCACTGTGTCCAGCATAAGCCGCAATGGGGTATGTATTTTTCAAAACCTGAGTCAGATTTTTTAAAGCTTGATACTGAGCCGGTTGAAAAGGTAAATCATCGGTGCCTTCTAACTCAATGCCTATCGAAAAATCATTGCAACGTTCACGGCCAAAGAAATTAGACGCTCCTGCGTGCCAAGCTCGATGCAAAGTAGATACAAACTGTTGCACCTGGCCATCACGTTTAATTAAGAAGTGGCTGGATACTTGGCGATCAGCAATTTCTGCAAAGTATGGATGAGCTTTTGAATCCAACTTGTTTTGAAAGAAATCTGCAATGTAATTGCCACCAAATTGCCCTGGCGGCAAACTGATGTGATGTATCAACACTAATTCAACAGGCATACCTCCAGGTCGCTCATCATAATTAGGAGACTTTACCCACTCAGCTTCACCCCACCAACCTTTCGAATCAATAGCGGCACGATGTTCTTTAGAACAATATGATCCTGCACCCTCACCTTGAGGAAACCTTAATCCACAGTATGGACACTGTTGCATAGCTGCGGGTGGACGTTTTACTGGGGATGGTTTCGCACTAGATCGTTTATTTTGCTCCAGTTGAGCATGTCGCCACCAAATGATGAGCCCCGTCAAAATCAACGTAAATAACAACCATTTCATCGCTGAATCAACACTTCCAAAACAAAACGACTTCCCACATAAGCTAAAAGCAACACAACAAAAGAACCCAATACCCAACGCACTGCTGTAAGACCGCGCAAGCCAATACGCCAGCGCGCAATCAGCAATCCCGCAAACATGGCCCAAGACAAAATTCCAAATACTGTCTTGTGATCCCAAAACAAAGCCTTGCCAAATAAAGTTTGGCTAAAAAATAAACCTGAAAAAACTGTCAGAGTTAATAAAACAAATCCCACAGACAAGATTCGGAACAAAATACTTTCCATGGTCATCAGTGGTGGCAAACGATTACCCCATCTTGCAAAGAAACTATTGCCTTTGTCGTGGGTTGGCATATGAAGATGGCGATCTTGCCAATGCATCAAAATCGCATGTAATGCTGCCAGACTCAACAAACCGTAGGCAATATTTGCCACTATGAAGTGCGCTCTGAACCAAGGGTCATGCACCGCTCTTTCTGACAACAAATAACCCGCGAAAAGCACAGGCAAGATACCGCACATACTCGCTGCGAACAAAACAATTGCGCGCAAACCTTTCATTGGCAAATACCAACTCTCAAACCAAAAAAATGTCACGCCAATCCAAGCCATCATGGATAAAGCTTGAGCAAACCCAAAAATAAATCCCTGAGAAGTAAAAATAGATTCATGCAAAATAAATCCGTGCAACAAAATCACTGGCAATAAGAGCCACTGTGATTGACTCAAGACCAATGAAGAGCCTTGATTCTGCTCAGATTTTTTAGAATAAACCCTGATTTCTTGCCAAAAAAACAAGAAATATAAAATGCTGGGTAACCATGCGAGGCTGGGGTGACCTAAAATATTCATATCTACAGTTTAATGCTCATATGTTCCAAAATCTAACAGACCGTTTAAGTCGTGTGGTTAAAACCATGCGCGGCCAAGCAAGACTTACCGAAGAAAATACGGCGGAGATGCTGCGCGAAGTGCGTTTGGCTTTATTAGAGGCCGACGTTGCTTTACCTGTTGTCAAAGAATTAATCGCCAAAATTAAAGAAAAAGCACTTGGTGAAGAAGTTATTGGCAGTTTAAGTCCTGGTCAAGCTTTGGTTGGTGTAGTTCAAAAAGAACTCACCGCCATCATGGGAGATCCTGCTGCAGGCAAACTTAATTTGGCTGCGCAACCACCTGCGATTATTTTGATGGCCGGTTTGCAAGGTGCGGGTAAAACAACTTCCGCTGGCAAATTAGCCAAATGGCTGAAAGACACTCAAAAGAAAAAAGTATTAACGGTTTCCTGCGATGTGTATCGCCCTGCTGCTATTGCTCAATTGAAAATGGTGTCAGAGCAAGCTGGCGCAGATTTTTTTCCCAGCTCCGAATCACAAAAACCGGCAGATATTGCTAGAGATGCTCTTGATTGGGCAAAGCGCCACTACCACGATGTCCTGATTGTTGATACGGCAGGTCGACTAGGCATTGACGAAGCCATGATGCAAGAAATTCAATCCTTGCATCAACTACTCAACCCGATCGAAACTCTATTCGTGGTTGATGCCATGTTAGGTCAAGATGCCGTTAATACTGCGAAAGCTTTTAACGACACATTGCCACTGACTGGCGTGATTTTGACAAAACTAGATGGCGATGCACGCGGCGGTGCAGCTTTGTCTGTTCAACACATCACTGGTGTGCCTATCAAGTTTGCTGGTGTTGCCGAAAAACTTGATGGCTTAGAAGCATTTGATGCTGAACGCATGGCTAGCCGTATTTTGGGCATGGGCGACATCCTGGCGCTTGTCGAACAAGCGCAGAAAAACGTTGATATCGAGCAAGCTCAAAAACTGGCTGAGAAAGTTAAAAAAGGTGGCTTTGATTTAAATGATTTCCGCATGCAAATCAGTCAAATGCGCCAAATGGGTGGTCTGGGTAATTTGATCGATAAATTACCAGCGCAATTTGCTCAAGCAGCGGCTAAACAAGATATGAGTGTTGCTGATAAGCAGGTACGTCGCACTCAAGGCATTATTGATAGTATGACTCCTCAAGAAAGAATGAAACCAGAACTTCTTAAGGCAAGTCGTAAACGACGGATTGCTGCAGGTTCTGGCGTGCCA
>OGVN01000074.1_pt1 | contig 10923 bp, 16 predicted proteins | sample 1575751 | NCBI WGS metagenome assembly OGVN01 (sample SAMN07581530, study PRJEB24739) | freshwater metagenome | place: Singapore | collected 2015-01 | reverse complement strand
TTCCCAGTCACGATACTCAGGCCAGAGGACAATATTCTAAACGTGGGTGTTTGGACTGATTATGGTACAATGCCTTTCTATATGATTGATAAGTACTCAGGACGTAACAGTTTTGATAAGGATACTGTCGATAGATTTATAGAAGACAATCCAGAATTTAAAATTACAGATGTTAAGCAGATTCCAGTAGTAACACTTGACAGTTTGTTCAAAAGCCTGTATGTACCTGATCTGTTGTGTATCGATATCGAAGGGCTGGACTATGACGTACTCTACAGCATGGAAGCAAGGCCAAGGGTTATCTGTGTGGAGAATCATGGAAAAGTCAAGGACTTTGATTACTTGCTAAAATTTAACGGATATGATAAAATATTTAACACAATAGGAAACGGAATCTACCTTTATGCGTGTTGCACTTGACATCGAAACAAACCTAAAGCATGACAAGATATGGGTTTGTTGTACCTATGATTTAGATACCAAGGAAGTAAAAGCATGGACAAACGCACAAGACTTCAACCAGTTTATTCAGAAAGCAACACTGATAGTAGCCCACAACGGGATCAGCTTCGACTTTCCAGTGCTGAACAAAGTCTGGAAGACTACTATTCGGATGAGCCAAGTACAGGACACACTGGTTATGTCAAGACTATCAAACCCAACCAGAGACAGGGGACACAGCCTTGGGAACCTCGCCACGCTGGTAGGAATGGTCAAGAAGGAATACGAAGATTTCGATGGCGGTTTAACAAACGAAATGGTGGAGTACTGTAAGGAAGACGTGCGGATCTGCGGTGAATTGTATCTGTACCTGACCAAAGAATTACACGGCTTCTCCAAGGATTCGATTGAGCTGGAGCACAATGTACAGGCAATCATCTCACGCCAAGAAAAGCATGGGTTCAAGCTGGACACAGTTAAGGCTTTGTGTCTGCTTGGTCAATGGAAGCGTAGACTATCTGATATCGAAGAAGATTTGCAGACTGTCTTTCCTCCGATAGTTACTCAGCGTTTCAGTGAGAAGACTGGTAAGCAGTTGAAGGATGACGTGGAAGTGTTCAACCCTGGCTCTAGGCAGCAGATTGCAAAACGCCTGATGGCAAAGGGATGGAAGCCCAGTAAGCACACAGATAAAGGAGCAGTGATTGTCGATGAATCAGTACTTGATGGAGTTGATATTCCTGAAGCAAAACTCATCGCAGAATACTTACTCATTCAAAAACGGGTGGCTCAGGTTGAGTCCTGGCTTGAGTTTGTATCTGACGAGCACAGGGTTCACGGTAAGGTCATCACCAACGGAGCTGTCACGGGTCGTATGACACACCATAGCCCTAACATGGCTCAGGTCCCTAGCAGCAGTAGTCCTTGGGGCCACGAGTGTCGTGATTGCTGGACCGTGGATGAAGGCAAGCTTTTAGTTGGTGCTGACGCATCTGGCTTAGAGTTGCGTATGTTGGCCCACTACATGAAAGATGAAGACTATGCGAAAGAGATTGTCTCAGGGGATATCCATACAAAGAACCAAACGGCAGCAGGACTGGATACTAGGGCGCAAGCCAAAACTTTTATCTATGCACTACTATATGGTGCGGGGCCTGCCAAGATCGGGAAAATTGTTGGAGGTTCAGCAGCGGACGGTAAGGCACTCATCGATACTTTTCTTCGCAACACTCCAGCACTCAAAGTACTTAGAGAAAAGGTTGAGCGTATCGGATCTCAAGGGACGCTTCCAGGTCTTGACGGTAGGAAGTTACAGGTTCGCTCCGCACACGCAGCACTTAACACACTCCTACAAAGCGCTGGTGCGATAGTGATGAAGAAGGCCCTTATCATACTTGATAAGCAGATACGCAGTAATAAGTTAGACGCACACTTTGTAGCCAATGTGCATGACGAGTGGCAGATTGAGTGTGCTGAGATTGATGCGGATTTAGTAGGTGAGTTAGCAGTAGATAGTATCAAGAAAGCTGGTATTGAGTTGGGACTTCGTTGCCCATTGGACGGTGAATATAAGAAAGGGAAAACATGGGCACAAACCCACTAGACTTAGAAGACAAATTCTGGGAAGATATGGAAGACGTGGTGTTCATCAATATAAAGAGGGACAAAACAATTAACCTAACAACTAGTATTCAGAATATGGAAGAATTAAAATCTGTGTTCAGCACAGCTTTTATGATGGCGATGTTTCAGGATATGAAATCTAATCCAAAAGACATTGACAAGATGCACTGATGTGCTATAATATTATGGTAGCTTTTAAAAAGGAGAAGTAAATGGAATTGAAACCGCTTAAAGTACAGGCAGAGATTATGTGGGCCTTCCTCGACCAGCCTAACCAGCTTTCAGGTAAGTACCAGGTAGACCTCTGTAACCTTACCAAAGGCGCTGTAGAGGCCCTCAAGGGCATGGGTGTAGATGTTCGTAGTAAGTCTGACCAGCCTGAGAAAGGTCTGTATATTACTGCTAAGTCAGTTAACTATCCGATCAAAACGGAAGACCAGCAAGGTAATCCGATTACTGTGAAGGTAGGCAATGGCTCCAAAGGCGTAGCACTACTCAAGCCCTATGAGTATTCCTACAAAGGTAAAAAGGGTATTGGTGTTGGTATCAACAAGTTAGTTGTTACCGATTTGGTTGTATATGAGGGCGGTGGCGAAACTGTCACTGCTGATGATGACGTACTGTAAAGGAGATAGTAATGACTGAAGCAAAACGCAAAACAATCGTAGCACCGAAGATGTCGATTAAGGTATCCCCTGTCGAGACCTCTTTTGAAGTTGTTGTTCCTGATGGCACTAACAAACTTTGGGGTATTGATGATTACTTCAAGTTTTCTATTGCTGCTGATGGCTCTGTCACCATTAATGACAACGAGTTCTCCAGCAAGAAACAAGCAGCCCAAGCTCTCGAAGCTATGGCTACTTTCCTGAAGAAGCAATGTTCGCACTCATCGATGCCGACATTGTTTGCTATCGAATCGGATTCGCTTCTGAAGATGTTAGCGACAAGATTTGCTTGGCACGGTGTGCTGAGTTTATGGAGGAGCTAGTGATGAAGCCTTGGGTAGGAGACTACCAGGGCTATCTCACTGGTAAAGGTAATTTCAGGCAAGACGTAGCAATAACAGCACCATACAAAGGTAATCGAACCGCAGCTAAACCCAAACACTATGAGCTGATTCGAGAATACCTAGAGAAAGCCTGGGGCTGTATCGTAGTAGAGGGACAAGAAGCCGATGACGCTATCGGTATTAAGGCTTATGAGATTGACGACATCGAAGAATATATCATCATGTCCATCGATAAAGACCTTGATATGATTCGTGGTTGGCACTATAACTTTATTAAGGATCGGAAGTATTTAATTGACGACTATCAAGCTATCAAACATTTCTATACGCAGATACTTACTGGCGATAGGGTTGATAATATTGTTGGTCTGAAAGGCATTGGTCCTAAGAAGGCAGCAAAGATTCTAGAGGACTGTCACACCGAAGCCGATATGTATAATGCAGTATTAGAAGCATACGACAACGATGAAACTAGAGTCTTGGAGAACGGACAATTATTATGGATACGAAGAAAAGAAAATCAGATTTGGTCTCCTGCCCTCTTCAGTACATACAATGGGTTGATGCGGTAGCAGACGTTGAATGGCAAGAAGATGTTAAAGCAGAAGTTCACATTTGTCACAGTATTGGATGGGTTATTGATGAAACAGATGACGCTATATGCATCGCTAATACAGTCAGTATGGACAATAGCAATGCCCGTATGCATATTCCTAAGCAGTGGATTAAAGTAAGAAAGGAAGTGGTCTTTGAAGCCGAGCAGCGCCAAGTCCAAAGGAAGACACCTGCAAAAGTGGGTAAGAGATCTAATACTAGCCAAGTTCTCACTGGAGCCAGACGATGTGCGCTCAGTTAGTATGGGCGTGTCGGGGGAAGACCTGTTACTTAGTCCAGCAGCAAGACGGGTCTTACCAATCAGTTTGGAATGCAAGTCCAGAGCAGCTATCTCAGTATACGGTTACTACGAGCAAGCAAAAGGAAACGCAGGAGGATACGAACCTGTCTGTGTTATTAAACAGAATCGGTCCAGCCCTCTTGTAGTAGTAGATGCAGAATATTTCTTTGACCTATTAAGGAGTAGACATGAGTAATGTGTATCGATTTATTTATGATTCAGAAGCTGGAGAAGGCTTTGGAGCATATCCTGAAGCAAGTACTGTCAAAGCACGACACTACTTTGAAGATGGAATCACATGGGTTCCAATCCTGTGGCAGTTCTGTAAGTTCTTAGAAAGCACAGGATACGTTGGCGTGTGTGGCAGAGTAGTCATTAAAGACCCGCACGGTATTGAAGCAGATAAGTGTTTGTTTGAAACAATTGGTCCTGATGATTACATAGGACACGCTGAAGTATTAGATAACGAGGATGAGGACGCACAATGACTGTTCATGCCGTAATCCCTGACTGCCAAGTTAAGGACGGTGTTGATCTTAGTTATCTTACCTGGGTGGGTAAGTATCTAGCAGAGAAGAAGCCTGATGTTATTGTACAGATCGGGGACTTTGCTGATATGCCCAGCCTGTCTAGCTACGATGTTGGCAAGAAAAGCTTTGAAGGTAGACGATACAAGACTGACATCGAAGTAACTAACAAAGCTATGGAGATGCTATTAGCACCGATTAAGGAACACAATGAACGAGCGAAACGGAATAAGGAACGACAGTACAAACCAAGAATGGTTCTCACCCTTGGAAACCATGAAGAGAGAATTTCCAGAGCTATCGAGGGAGACCCTAAACTTGATGGAACTATTGGTTTCAGCGACCTTAACTACGAACATTATGGTTGGGAAGTTGTCCCGTACCTTGAACCTATTGTTATTGATGGGGTTGTGTACTCTCACTACTTTACTTCTGGCGTTATGGGGCGTCCTGTAAGCTCTGCCGCTGCCCTACTAGCCAAGAAACACATGAGCGCTGTTATGGGCCACGTACAGAACCGACAGATAGCCTATTCTAATCGTGCTGATGGCTCACAGATTACTGGACTGTTTAGCGGCTGTTGCTACCTGCATGACGAGGACTATCTAGGCAGTCAAGGTAACAAGTACTGGCGTGGTATCTGGATGTTGCATGAGGTCAACAACGGCAGCTTCGATGAGATGCCTGTTAGTCTTAACTACTTGAGGAAAAAGTATGAGCATTGATAACGCAAGCCCTAATGACTGGTACAAAGTACAGCAACTTGAGCCAATCAATCTGCACAATGTAGACCAAGCTTTTGACAGAGCAACCAGTGTAGACGTAAAGACACTAGGAGACTACATCAAGTCTAAGCAGATTGGCGGAGATCACTACAAAGGAACTAAGATTCAATCATGGGATGTCTTCCTTGACTGGGGTTTAGATCCGTGGGCCTGTAACGTCATTAAGTATGTTCAGCGTCATCGTAAGAAGGCAGGTAAGAACGACTTAGAGAAAGCTAAACATTATCTTGAATTTATGATTGAGAACTATGACGCAATTGGTGACAAGTACTACAAAGCTTGATTGGTCCCAAGCTGATAAAGACTACAAGAAAGGACAAAACCTAATCCGTGAAGGTAATTGGGCAGCAGGTTTTAAGCTCCATGAGCTACGAGCACTACCTGATGCCTTTTGGAATCCTAATGCTAAGTTTCCTGGTGTCCGTACAAACTTTGATAGAGCACCTGTATGGATGCCTGGGCAAAGCATTAAGAACCGTAGTGTAATCATCTGGTCTGAGGCCGGCTGGGGAGATATGATTCAATTCTCTCGTTTCATTCCTATGATTAAGCAGCTAACACCACAGGTTTTCTGTCTTTATCCTGATTCCGTTACTGGTCTTCTAAAGCGCATGGATAAAACTATTCCGTATAACTTTGCATCTAGGGCCTGTCCTCCGGCGGCTTATCGTATAAAGATGATGTCCATGCCTTATCTTTTGATGGAGCATGGTCTATTACCGTCAGAGCCTGTTGAGCGCTGGTTTGGTGCAGAAGGTCTATATCGTAATCCTGATATTGTTGCTCCTAAGCGTACTAAACCGCTGGTAGGTATTTGCTACACCACAGAGAACACTTCTTGGAACATGGCTGCAAAGCAGATTCCTAAAGATATTATCGATGAGTTTGTAGCAAGACACCCAGAACTAGACTTTGTATCCCTGCAGCTAGGAGAAGGGTTTATTGATAGTCCTAAATGGACCGATACCGCAGATAAGATACAGACTCTGGATTATGTTATCTCTGTGGACTCAGCAATCGCCCACTGTGCGGCTAGTGTTGGTGTCCGAACCTTGAACCTCATAGGTGACGAGACAATGGCGTGTTGGCGCTGGTATCCAGTCGGAGAGGCTACTTACTGGTATGACACAATGACTACTGTTTGGTGGGACCACTACGCTGACTGGGATACTGGGTTAGAAAAAGCACTGACCTACATCAATGTGGACAAACCAGTAAAGAAACGTGGCAGACCTAAGAAAAGTGTGGTATAATATATGGCATTAACATTAGAAGAGATAAAGGAGAGGATGAAACGATGGGATGAGATAACCCTCATCGAAGAATTGTCAATCCGATCAGAGGATATTGTTGAACGGTTTGATGATATAATAGAAGAGAAGGTAGATTATTTAGAAAACTTAGTTAACTGGGAAGAATTATAATATGGATTATTATCAGCAGTTTATTGCAAAAAGTCGTTACAGTCGGTTTGTACCTGAGCTAAACCGCCGTGAGCATTGGGAAGAATCAGTCAATCGATACACCACATTCATGTTCAAGCATCTGAAGGAAAAACACGGCTACACCATTCCTGATGAGCTGTATGCGGAGCTACGTGATGCTATTGTGAATCTGGATGTCATGCCTTCTATGCGTGCTATCATGACCGCAGGTAAGGCGCTAGAGCGTGATAACACAGCAGGTTATAACTGTTCTTATCTGCCCATCGATGACCCCAAAGCATTTGATGAGGCAATGTATATCCTCCTGTGCGGTACAGGCGTAGGATTCTCTGTGGAGCATAAGTATGTCAATGAGTTACCTGAAGTGCCAGACCAGTTGTTTGCTTCTGAAACTACTATTTCGGTTGCTGACTCGAAAGAAGGATGGGCTAAGGCGTTACGACAGCTCATTGCTTTACTATACTCTGGGGAAATTGCAAGGTACGACCTATCCAAAATTAGACCTGCAGGAGCTAGGCTCAAAACCTTTGGAGGACGTGCCTCTGGGCCTGGACCTTTGGATGAACTTTTTAGATTTGTTACCGATAAATTCAAAGGAGCCGCTGGTCGGAAACTTACATCACTCGAATGTCATGATATTCTCTGCAAAATCGGGGAAGTTGTTGTTGTGGGTGGAGTACGCCGATCTGCGATGATTAGTTTATCGGACTTAGAAGATGACCGTATGCGTCATGCAAAATCAGGAGATTGGTGGACACACAATGGACAACGAGCACTTGCTAACAATTCAGCAACTTACACTACTAAACCAGATATTGGACAGTTTCTCCAAGAATGGACAAGTCTATACAACAGTCATTCTGGAGAGCGAGGTATCTTCTCACGAGCCGCAAGTAAGGACCAAGCTGCAAAGAACGGAAGGCGTGATGCGGATTATGACTTCGGTACAAACCCCTGTAGCGAAATCATACTTCGACCATACCAATTCTGCAATCTCACAGAAGTCGTTGTACGAGCAGAAGACACCGTGGAAAGCCTTAAAAGAAAAGTACGCATAGCGTCTATCTTAGGTACGTTCCAGAGCACTCTGACGCACTTCCCATATCTTCGTAAGATCTGGAACAAGAACACTGAGGATGAGCGTTTACTTGGTGTGTCATTGACTGGTATTCTTGATAACAAATGGATGGGAGAGGTGAGTGACAGCACTGCGAAGGCTCTTGAACAACTACGGAAGGTCGCTGTGGATACCAACGATGAGTATGCAGCACGCTTGGGAATCCCTGTGTCTGCTGCAATTACTTGCGTCAAACCTTCTGGCACTGTGTCTCAACTTGTTAACTCTGCCTCTGGTATTCATACTCGACATAGCGACTATTACATTCGCCGTGTTCGTGGCGATAAGAAAGACCCTCTCACGAAGTTTCTGACAGAAGCAGGTATTCCTACTGAGGATTGTGTGATGCGTCCTGACAGCACTGCTGTGTTTTCTTTCCCAGTGAAAGCACCAGATAATGCTAGGACTCGTGAGCACTTGACTGCTTTGCAACACCTAGAGCTGTGGTTAATGTATCAGCGCTACTGGTGTGAGCACAAGCCTTCTGTCACTATCTCTGTTAAAGAAGATGAGTGGATGGACGTTGGAGCGTGGGTATGGAGGAACTTTGATGAGATATCTGGTATTAGTTTCTTGCCGTGGGATGGAGGCACTTATCGTCAGGCTCCTTATGAGGAATGCAGCAAAGAGCAGTACGAGGAACTTCTTGCTAAGATGCCTACAAGTATTGCGTGGGATAATCTTAAGGAAGAGGATGATAACGTAGAGGGAGCGCAGACCCTAGCGTGTGTTGCAGGTCACTGTGAAATTTAAGGAGATTAAAATGGAATGGTATAATGTTTGCTTATTAGAAAAACGCTATCGTTGGTTTGACATTGAAGCAAAAAGCAAGGAAGAAGCTGAACAAAAGGTGTGGGATATGTTTATTTGTGATAAACTTGTGACTGATCCTGACCAAGAAATACAGGAAGCAGAGATTACAACAGAAAAGCCTATTCCTACCTCATATGGACATTATGTAGGACAGCCAGGAACGGTTGACACGTATGATTGATATTAACTTAATTAGCGGTATTATGCTTGGGGCAGAGTACGTCCAAGACCCTGAAGACGGTACTAACTACATAGTAGTGGACCTACTCTTCGTCCGAATCCTCTTTGGATGGGTCTAGATACATCTCTTTCTCATGCTTACGGCGTTTAACTAATCCTGGTAACTCTTTACCTCCAGCTTTAGCCCATGCCATAAACGCCTCAGCAGCGCCTTCAAAGTCCCCACGGTTATGCTTCATTCTTATCGTGGATCTTTGGAGGTTTCCAAGGCCGACATTGAAGCTAAAGCTGACCAAGGCATCAAACCTGCCTTGAGTAAGCCCAGTAGGGCATAGTCGTAATACGCCTCGCTCAAAGACAGCCAAGTCCTTTGCAAGGATGTCATCCACTTCAGCCATAGATAAGGTTCTGTCCCATCCTGTGGGAATTGGTAGATTTTTGCGTTCATTGAATGGAACCTTGATATGACTCTGGTCTATTACATGGCCTACGCCTACGGTCCAAAGTAGTGCAGGACAACGGTAAGGTTTTGTACGAACACCTTCGTCCTTCTTAATGTTCTCAATACACTTCTTACTTACCTTCACTTCTTCTGCCATCCACGAGAACCGAACCAGAAGCCAATAATACCTCCTAGCATCGCCATCTCATCGCTGGAGAATATCAACTCACTAATCTTCTCTAGATCGCCAACAGAGCCGATTATATTGGGCATAGTAAAGATGTTCCATGCCAGCCAAGCATTGATAGCAATCAGCTCTAGGACGAACAAATAGGTTACTGTGGGACGTACAGTACCTACGTAGTTGACAACCCACTTAGAAGCCTTATCTAGCACCTTCTTATCATGGTCTAGTGCAGAATTCTGCATCTGGGCCTCAGTCTGCATAGCCACTTGATCTGTCCTTATTTCTTCAATCTTCTGCTGGGCTAGAAAGCCACGCTCTGCCATAGCTAACTCACGCTCAGTCTGCATTTGAGCCAGCTTAAGCTCCTGAGCCTTGTCAGCCTTGTCTTGGAAGAAGTCTAGGACCCTGGGAAGGCCAGAGATAAGCAGACCACCTAGTGTAGATATTAAAGAAAGCATTACATCACTCCAGTCATTTTAAAGATTCCGTAAACAACAGCACTAGCAACCATCAGCATTAACCACTCACGCCTTACTTCCATGCGCTTACGATAGAACTCATCATTCAGCTCTAGGTGTTGTTTGCGTAGTTGTACTATAAGGGATTTAACTTCTGACACAGCGGATTTCCCAAACTCTTTCTCTATCTGTCTGTACATATCTAGCTCTGCATCCTTGATCTGCCTAATAATCTTATACTCTTCATAGGCATTCATGAACATCATGTCACCACGCCGTTCAATCTCTTGCTGTCGGCGCTTCCAGCGGACACGAGCCTGAGCTTCTGCATCAAGGAATTGGTTTACTTCCTTGGCTGTCTCTTGTATTTCCTTACCTACCTTGACAGCTTCCTTAATACCAGATAGAGCAGCCCTAGTTGTCTGTATAGGGTCGCTCATATCTTATTCCACTGGCGTATATTCGTCCCAGTTAATAGGACCAGCAGGCACTCCAATAGGGGCAGCAGAAGGAGGAGGTGCAGGTGTATTAAAGAAACTATCCACAGCAGTAATATACTCTGAGTCAATAATACCAGATTTATTTAACCCATCTATTAATTTTGCTGCAGCAGCTCCTCCTAGTTTTGGTTGTTTAGAAGCTTTTGCTAGTCCCGCTAATGCATCCATAGCATCTTTATTGGTTGCTGCTCGTGCAATCATTCTAGGAGTTAAAATGAACACGCCAGCAGTAGTAGCAAGCTGTGGAACAGCATTAGTTAATCGCTCTTGAACATCGTCTGGAAGTGTAAAATAACCAGCTACACCGCCCAAACCAACACCAGCCACGCCAAGTGCTTTGTTCCTAATATATGTTGCTTGTGTTCCGCCTTCTTCTAAACCAATTTCTGCAGCTTGAAGTACTTGTTTTATTTGAGGAGCTTCGTTTCTAAACATCTTGAAAAAGGCGCTGTTCATATCTTTATCTTGTTTTAGAGATTGATTAAACTTAAACATCATCTC
>OGVN01000071.1_pt1 | contig 11183 bp, 1 predicted proteins | sample 1575751 | NCBI WGS metagenome assembly OGVN01 (sample SAMN07581530, study PRJEB24739) | freshwater metagenome | place: Singapore | collected 2015-01 | reverse complement strand
GTTTCCCAGTCACGATATACAGTACAACATGGGGATTACAGCAATGATGCTGCCTTTAGGTATAAATCCTTTCTTGAGCATTTATATCAACATGATTCCTGTTATTAAAGATGCAATCGACAAGTATGAAGCAGAATCTCAAGGTTCTCTTCGTCGTAACATGAAGAATAATAGTTCTCTTGCAACAGATCTAGCAAACAAGTTAGACAACATGCTAAGAGAAATGGAGCAGAAAGGTACTGCAGAAGAAAAAGAGTTTGCAAAATCTTTCTCTATCAGCAATTACAGTTTCAATTTTGACGTAGAAAACGTAGACGCAAACATTGTAAATAGTGAGAATCCTACCATTGAAGCATTTGGTTTAGAGATAGTTCCTAATGACGGTAAGGTGTTGAACTCTGCAATGAAGGATGTGGTGATGCTGGCAATGTACATTAAACAGTATCAACAAGCTGAGGCGGTACGTTTTGAGATTACTCCTCTTACTGATGCGCAAAAGTCTTTAGCTCCTAACTTCAGTGTCATAGATAACCTTAAGAAAGCGTATGAAGTTGATCCTTCTAAAAGTGTATTTGATGGATACAACAACATTTTCAAAGAATCTCCTGTATATGATGAATTGAATAAAAGTGTTGAGTTGATGGATGACTTTGTCGGTAAGATCTTCCTAGACCGTATCGGTTTGTTCAAACAGTTGACAAGTCAGCTTAACGGTTCTATTTATGAAGCTACTCCTGATGAGGTTGGTAGTCACTTGAAAAACTATTTTGCTTTGGCAGCATTGAAAAACCATATTGCAAAATCATTAGAGGATCCGGAATTAAAAACCAAGTCACCTTTAGTACACAAACGCTACGAGTTGTTTAATAAAATGCTTAGTGCTGATTATTGGTATACAAGTTCCTCAGTAGACAGTATTCCTCGTATTGTCAAAGAATTGACTAAGAGATATCCGAATAACGCTTTCCTTCAATCTGTCGTTCAATATGAAGCTCCTAACAATCTAAAGCTTGTTCGAAGTATCAGTAAAGCTAAATTGACAGCTGATAGAGAGACAATGGTTATGAGTGGTTTAGACCAGTTGTTGAATCATCCTAAAACCGGAACTCGTGAGAACGCTTACAAGTTGTTCTACTATACCATATTAAAAGACGGTATGGGGAAAGCTCCTTATAGTTTGATGTCATTCTTGAACCCTGACAATTTCCGTGAGGTGAGTGCTCAGCTTAAAAAAGTTGAAGACGCTTTTAAAGAGTTAGACAAATTCGGTAAGAGTGTTGTAAGTACTGAAAGTTATAAGCAGAAGTTCAATGAATTGTTTGCTCCTATCTTAGGAACAGGGATGACAATTGACACTGTGATAGATGACATTATTGAGAAAGTAATTAACATCTATGACATCAACGCTACTGACTCTAAAGTTCAGGTAATGAACTTTACCAATTCTCGTGGTAAGTTTTACAACGATGGTCAAGACGAAGTTGTTAGAGTTATCGAGTCGCTTCGTCCTGGAATGAGTAAACAAATCATGGAGGAAGCAGATAGTCAGACAGACAGTCAAGGTCGCAAACGTCAATTCAAAAAGAGTACTGGTTCTAAAGAAAACGGAAAGAAACTTCCAGCAAGTCCAGATTTGTTCCTTAGCGACGCTTCAGGTAAAGTGGTTCTTGACTTCAGTAACGCTGATATCAACCCAGAGTTGTTTGACAAAGTTGCTAAACACTACAAGATATTCCCATTAAAGCGTAATGCTAAAACGGATGTCAAACCTTATTTGTTTCCTATATACATCACTAATACTTATGGTGATTTGTTTGTACTAAAGCAAATCAACGGTATTGGTGTAGGGGAAAAGCTTCTTAACAAAGCTCACAGTCTTGTAAACAAAATGGCGACAACTGAAGACAATATAGGTAATCCATTTGTTGGAACTAATGCTGTATATGAGAAAGTTGTACGTCAGGGTAGTACCGATATTAAACCTTTAGCATTTAGTAAACAAGAAGCTGCTAAGCTGTATGACTACGCTACTGGTAAAGCAACTCCTAAACCGCTTACTGGAATAAAATCAACACCTGATGTGATATTACCAATAGGTACAAGTGGAAGTGGTAAATCTACTTTTATAAAATCATTGCCTCAAGAAAACTTAGTAGTTATAGAACCTGATGCAATGAGAGTTGAGTTTACGGGAAATATGAACGATAAGTCTAAAGATAAAGAGATTTATATTGAAGCTGCTCAAAGAGCTATTAAAGCTATCAAAGAAGGGAAGCAAGTAGTATTTGATACTACCAATCTTACTAAGGATAAAAGATTACCTTTTATAGAAGCTATTAAAAAAGCAATACCTACAGCTAACATTCAGTATAAATTAATGGAGTTAAACCCGGAATTAGCTAAGCAAAGGATTAAAGCTGACATAGCTGCTGGTAAAAACAGAGCTAACGTTTCTGATGCTACAATAGATAGACATGCAGAATCTTATAAGCAAATGCTTGAAGATATAAAAAGTGAACCTATGACTGAGTATATTGGACCAGTTTTAAATAACCAATCTCTTGTAAGTCAAAATTCTTCTAGTATTGACAAAACCGGCGGAACCATTACTCAATCATCTAGTGTTGTTAAACCAGCTGTAACTGAATTATTTGAATCTAATCCTGAACTAGCTAATGCTGTATATGAAGCTTTAGGATTTAGTAAAAGAACCAATGATGAGATATACCAAAGAAAATTGAGTATTGTATTTACAAATGAAGTTTTAACAAAAAACCAAATTCAAAGTACTTTAAAAGATATAAACGCTGAAAATTTTGATTTTGTAGCTTTTGATTCAAGAGATTTAAAAAATAAACAATACCAAGTATTTATTAATAGATTATTAGAATTAGGATATAAGCAAGATAAAGATGGTTTTTTTACAAAAAACGGTGTTTCAGCAAAAGAATTAGTAAAGTATAATGTAACCCCACAACAAAAACAACAAGCTCAGCAACTGTACTCTCAATATCTTGATACTATCTTTCCTGAAAGTAAAATAAAAGATATTGTATATAGAGGAGACGCTACTACAGATTATGTAAAAGAAAAGACAGGTGTATTTGGGAAAGGTATTTACTTTAGTCAGAGCAAAGCGTTAGCTGAGTTTCATGCAAAAAAAATAAATGGAACTGTTAATGCGGTTATTTTAAACTTTAAAAATCCAAATACCGAGTACTATTTTCATCCCGATTTTAAAGAAAAAACAGGATATAAAAATGTATATAAAGGAATTGAATTAAAACCTTCGGAAGATGGTATTGTGGGATTACGAGCAGATAGTTTAGGTAAAATAAAAGAATACGTGGCACTTGAACCAGAACAAGTCCATATACTAGGAACTCAAAAAGATATAGAAGGTTTTAAGAAGTTTATTCATTCAGGTCCTGTAGAAGTAAAGATTTTCAAATGGAACAGACCTAGTGCTGTACGTGGTACTGATGCTGATGTTGCTATGAGAGAAGTTGCTGATGGTTTTATTGGTGAGATTGTTAAGAAAAATTCTTCAAGTTATACTTCAGCTATGGAGATAGGTAAAAAGTTTGATAAAGATAATCCTATCACTTATGGTGAAGTGGGAAGTAACGATGTGACCATCATGTCTGGTAGCGAGAATCCTAAAGTAATAATGCTTGCTAGAAATGGTGAACTCAAAGGAGAACCATTGGATTCTTTCACTATGCAAGAAATTAAAACTTCCGCAAGTCAAGGTGCGTCATTTGTTGTTGGTGATATGGAGGGAGTAGATACTCCGTACATTGATTACTTGAATGAGATTGGTGCTACTTATTCTATCTATGGTCATGGAAGATTAAAAGGAGTTAGTGATAAAGCAACTGCTCCTAGAAAAGAGAATGTGCAAAATAACGTAGATAATACAATGTTTGATATTGCTGACAATCTACCACCTATTGAACAAAATTACAGAGACGGATCTGGCGGAAGACTAATGCGACCAGAATTTGCTGGTAAATCTACCATGGATTTGATTTTGTCTGGTGACCGTACCAGAAGTACACGTTCTAAAACAGAGATTGCTCGATACATGAAAGACTATGGATTAAGTAGAGTCTCTGAATTGGTTGGTAAAGTTATCAGAATGACTGATAAAGAAGGGCGTTCTGTATATACACAAATTACCAATGTTGCTAAGTTTACTCAGGAGTATCAAGATGCTACTTGGAGAAAAGAAGGATGGGTAAAATCTGTAACTGATGTTCTTGTAGGACAATACCCGTATGCTATTGAATTTAAGGTTGTAAACAGACCTGAAAATACTTCAGTAGACAATGTGATACAACAAAAAGAAGAGCAATCAAAGGATTGCAATAAAGGAACCAAATAAAATGGCTTGCAGTATAATTCGTAATCAAGCGGGACAGATCAAGTCTATCCTTGCACCAAACAGTAAGGAGTCTATCCTGTACAAAGACATCTTGGATATCCCGGCAATTGCTGGAGATAAAGAAAAAGCACTAAGGATGTGGGCAGTTGCTTACACTCCTGAGTTTAAAGAACTTCACGGTGATTGGGAAAACGGTCAAAGTTTGATTGACCTGGACGCTAACGGGGAACCGGTTGTAGGATTGGTCTCCGAGATGTTTTACAAACCAGGTATCAATTACAATCTTTCAGAAGACTTCATCACTTTTGAGAAAGAGAAAGAAAGATTTAGTAAGGAATTCAAAGTCAAGTTTGGAGGAAGTGTTACTCGTGACGAGAGAACAGCACAGGACATTGTTCGCAAGATCAACGCTTTATCATTAACCGGTTATGCAGAACTGTACACCTTTAATGATACTTCAGGCGTTCGTGCTTACCAAGTTTTGTTTCATGAAAGAAACTATGACGACATGCGCGATGTAACAGGGTTCAGTACTGAAGATCCTGATTATCAAGCAAAGAAAAGACAGGTTAATGAAGTACTAGACCGCATTACTGAGAATGTCAAAGGTATTGATATTCAATGGGTTCATCCTCGTGAGCTGAATCCTAGTGAACATCCTGGTAAAAACCTCAGAGCAATAAACGCTTATGCTAAAGGACACACTGTGTACTTGGTTGAAGGTCGGGTAACGCCGGATATCGCTATGGAAGAAGTGCTACACTTTGTAGTCGAGCTTTTAAGAGTTGACAACCCTTCATTGAACAACCGTTTATTTGACCAAGCTAAGTTAATTGCTCCTGAGTTGTGGCAAAGAATACAGGACACTTATACAAAAGAAAAAGGGTTTACAATCAGTGACCAAAAGAACGAGTTAGTAACCCGTGTTCTTCAGCAAGAGTACGCAGAGGAAATCAAAAGTAATCCTGCAAGGGAATACAGCGATATGCGTAAGATTTTGAATGACATCTATAAATGGTTCAGTAATTTATTGAACAAGGTGTTTGTTCAAAAAGGATACCGGACCGTAGTAGATTTTCAAGCTTTACCGCTTAATACTACTTTTAACGAACTGGCAGTAATACTTAATGCTAAGAATGTTGAGATAGAAGCTTTCTCCATTGACAAAACATTGTACAACTTGGAAGAGTCTGAAAATAAAGACTTGGATAAAGAGTTACCTGTTCCTGGAGAAGAGGAGAAAAAAGGAGACAATGATTGGCAGAAAAAAGTATTGGAGCGTCAATTAGAGCGTGTTGATAAGCAGCTTGAATATCTTGATCTTGCTCAAAAGAACTTTAAAACCAGCAGTTCCCAAACGGAAACTATTCAGAAGTTGCGTAAGCAGCTTGTTGATTACAGAAATATCCTGATCAATACTCCTAACAAGACGCGTCGTGTGTCCAGGGTAATAGGTCAGACAGATGCAACTGGTGCAGAAAACTATGCAAACTTTGGTACGTTCATCCATAACATGTTGGAAGAACTCCAGGTAGAAGCTATGAAATCCAGTCCTCCAGTGCATCCGATTGTACACTTTGAACGTGAAATGTTCAATGCTCGTTACCAGGAAACCATGGATAATCCAAAAACTGCGTTTGAATTTAAGGGGATGACGCAGGAGGATGTGTACAAGATGGCAAAAGGTGTCATCGGTTTCCTCGGTGACGCATATTCTAGAGGTCACGTTTTAATTCCTGAAATTACTCTGATCAGTAAAGATCCTGTAATGGGTTCCATCGTGGGTCGTGTTGACTTTATGGCGATTGACAAAGATGGTAAAGTAATGATTTACGATTTGAAAACGACTCGTGTCAACGCTGGTCAATTACCTCAGAACAAACTTTCCAAACAGTTTGCAAAAGATACATTCCTTCCTGGAGTAACACCTGAATTTGGTCTGATTAAAACGCGTAGTAAATTCATGGAATATGATGCTCAGCTTACTATGTACGAACGTATGTTGGGACAATCCGGAATTGAAGTCATAGACAAGATCATTGTGAGTTTGGTGTATGCTAATAAGCATAAAGGAAAAGCTGTCAGCGGTAAAGAATTTGAGTTTTCTCGTGCAGAGATCCATCGCTTTAACGAAGAATATTATGCGTACCGTACGGACACAGAATTTGATGAAGAAGGTAATGTCTTGAATCAACGTCGTGTTTTACGTAAAGAATTCGAACGTATCCGTAATGCTGCTAAAGCTGCTGTGTTCATTGAAGGCGAAGAAGAAACTGAAAACGTAGAGTCTACGGTGGAAGCGGTAAACATGTTTGAGGTATTCCCAGGAGTACAGCTTGATGAGTTTGTGGAAACTGTAATTGAAGGGATAGACAAACAATTGAGTTTCTTACGTGACAAACTTAAGAAAACAGATGAGTATTTAAGTGACCCTAAAGTAAAAGAATACTACCAGAACCGAAGTAAGCAGCTCTATACAATTAAAGAAGAGATGCTTAAAGCTAATGACGAAGAGAAATTAGCTCTTGCAAAAGGTATGAAACTTTCTGCTGCGGTTGCTGCATTAAATCTTTCTGCTCAGCAAGTCGAGGAAGAAGCTGTTCGTATCAATAACTTGGAACTTTCTCTGGAAGAAAAACTCAGACGTCTTGCACAAGTAAAAGACCAGGCGCAGAACTTAGACGAAATTTTTAGTATCATTATTGAAGCAGCTGAACGTAATGGTTTAACTAGCAGCGATTTACTTATTCAGACATCCACTGCTTCTCGTTCAGCACTAAGAAATTCTATCAGTAAGTATCGCCAGCAGGGTGAACAGATTATGATTGACTACATCCAGCAAGCTGTTCCAGAGAATCTAATCGGTGATGTATACAGAGACCGTGGTCAATATCTTGAAGGTAAGATCCGTGGATTGGAACGAGATATACAAGAACTTGAAGACCCTGAGTGGAAGTTACCTGCATGGCAAGTTCACAAACGCAAGATGTATACTCCAGAGCAAGTCAATCAGATACGTCTGGAAAAACTTGCTGAGAAGAAAGCTGAACTCAAGCAGGCAATCGCTGACCAAAGTAAAAAAAGCATTACTCGTAAAGACATTGAGGATTACGTTTATGCGTTGATGAATAATCCGGATGCCGCAGTGTACATCGGTAGTAATATCAGCGTGGGTCGTATTGGTTTTGGTATCAGTGACATTATTTCAAATTCAAGCAATCCTGAGTTAATCGTATATGCTGTATTTGACAAGTTGAGAAACTTGACTGTAGAAGCAGAGAATCGTGCGATGAACAACTTCTATGAGATGAATTTTGACGGTAAAGTAAAGAACTTCATCTCCAGGAAAGGAGGAGAAACTGCTGCCAATGCTGCAATTCGTGAAAAGCGCACAGTAGTATATCATAACGAGGACGGAACCACTTATACCCGGGAACATTATTCTTTTAAGAATCCTGTAGCTCAAGATTACTTTACTGAGATTGATACTAGAAAAAGGTTAATTTCCAACAAGCGTTCTTTATTAAAGACTTTGCGTCGTCAGAGTAATGCAGACCCGAGCAACGTAGAGTTAAAAACCCAGGTTAAAGATCTTGAAGCAGAATTAAATCTGGATGTTAAATTATACAACGAATGGTTGCGAGACAATACTGAACGTGAGTATATCGATGAATGGTATGACCTGACTATTTCTCTTCCTGCAGGTGTACAAGAACAGTTAGATGAGATAGACCAAGACATCCAGTCTATTCGGTCCACCAAGGTTGGTGCAGAAGAATTGTTGAATGAATCAGAATTGGAGAAACTTCACGAGCTTGAATTAAAGCGTAATAAGATTTATCAGAATGCTATCAGTACCGATGCTGACTATCAAAAGAAGATGGAACGTTATCGTGAATTGAAAGTGCGTGAGCAGAACTGGGGATTGTACAATAAGATTCGTGCAGAGAAGATTGCAACGTACGGTCAGGATTCTGCAGAGTTCAAGCAATGGGAGAAGTTAAACAAAATCCGTCGTCCTAGTGCAAAGTATTACGAGTCTATACAGAATATCTACGAGCGTATTGAGAAAATCATAGGTACTACGAATTCTGAAATGAAACTGTTGTTAGAGCAACGTTCTAAGATTCGTCGTAAGTATAAGATGAACGGTACGTTCTATACTGGTGACATGGATCCTCAAGACATCGCCTTATATGATGAGATTGAAGAAAAGATCGAAGAAATACGTTTAGAAGCGTCTAAGTCTTTACCCATTGCTACTCGTAAAAAGCTGGCTAAGCAATCTGAGCGTCTTTCAAAACTGAGAGAGCAAAAGCAAAGTCAAAATTATATTAATGAGTTAAATAAGCGCGTAAACGAACTTGAGCTTGCTGCTAACCGATTGAGAGAAATTGAGAACGTTATTGATTACGTAGAAGATTCCACAAAGGAAAAGCTTACTGAAGATTACATTGCTGCTGAGCAGAATTATAACAACATTGAGCAGCAGTTTGAACAGTGGTACAATAACAACCACCGTGAAAAGTATGACATTGGAGCTTTCCGTAGAGGTGATTCGTTGAATCCTGTACCTAAGTCTTTCCACTTTGAATATGTTCCCAATGAGTCTTTAGACGAGAGTTACTTTGAGGAAGTGTTACACGGTAAATTTACATTTACCCGTCCTACTGAAGCTGCTAAGAACCCTCGTTATCAACTGACTCCTGAAGGTTATCCTATGCCTAAAGGTTTGCAGTTAAAAGATAATCGCTGGGAGATATCTAGTAACAATAAGTACATCAGTCAGGATTTCATCAAATTGACCCAGAACAAAGAAGATTACGATTTCTACAACTGGTTGGTAATGGACAACTTCATTGCTAAGCAGAACGATACTGTAGGTAGAAAGCTTGGGTTCTTGTTTCCAGGAGTAGAGATGAATAAAGTTGACAACATTAAGCAATTTGGATTGATGGAAGGATTACGTCGTGAGTATTGGGAAACCGCTAATGAATACACTTGGGGTAAATCTCCTGTGGATATCAACACCAATGAATATGGTACTACAGCAAACATGCGTGTTCGATTCAAGCACAACTATCCTATGGACGCAACTGTGACCACTACCAATGGAATTACTGCTGTGGGTATGTGGATGGTAGAGCGTGAGATCAATCACGAGATGGGTAAAGCTGATATTGCTTTCAGTGCGATCATTGATGCAATGGAAGGTATGCGTGACTATGTCAAAGACACTGAAAAACTTAACGAGCTTAACAAAGCAATTGAGTTGGTAACGTTTGAGCGGGATAAGTTTATTTATGGACAGCGTATGAAAGGTGGTGAAAAAGAGATTAACACCATGAAAGGATTACGTCAATTCATGAAAGTAGTAAGTTTTGGTCGTCTTGGTTTTGACTTTGCTGCTCAAGTAGGTAACATGCTTTCCGGTAACGTTCAGACATTTTTGAACACTCAAAAAGGTTCATACACTCAGGAAAATCTTGTCTTTGCTAAAAAGAAGACTTATGATATCCTTATGAACATGGTCAAAGATTACGGTAAAGTGAGTGACATTTCTTTTGAAACTAAGATGGTTCGTTTTATGAATCCTACTCAAAAAGAGTTGTCCGAACTGGTTGACCTAAACACAAAGGAACAGCTTGATAGATTCTTGACAAAGAGTTTTGACTTGAACAATATTTCGTACGCCCTCCAGGATAAAGGGGAGACAGAAATCTCCGTCACTACGATGGCAGCTGTCATGGACCATCACAAGTTTCCTGTATTTGATTTGGACGCTCAAGGTGACAAACAATATGACGCTGACGGTAATGTCAAGTACAAGATGGTTGACGGTGAAATTGAAACTGTAAACGGATGGGACGCTTTTGCTGAAGATGAGAACGGTCGTGTCGTTACTCGTAAAGATGTAGACATCACTGAGCAACAGGTCAAAATGATGCGTAATAAGATTTACTCTTCAATCCTCAAAGCTCAAGGTAACTATGCTGCTCGTACCTCTACCCATATCAGTTCTACCATGGTCGGTGTATTGATGGAGTATTTCAAAAAGTACTTCGTTCCAATGGCGTTACGTCGTTTCGGTAAACACCAGGAGAACTATGAAGGTATGAACTACGCAGCTGGTTGGTACAGGATCCTGTTTGACATGTTTCGTAATTACGGTTTCAAAGAAGGTATCAAAGCAATGATTCCGGGTGCAAACCGTTCTGAAGTCAATGAATATTACCGTACCGGAGCGTTACAAGCTGGACGAGAAATATTGACCGCGTTTGCTATGACTATGTTGTACGGTTACTTACGTGGGCTTGCTTACAGTGATGATGACGATGAAACTGAATTGAACTGGATGCAAATCCAGATCATGAGAACTTTTGCAAAAGTAATTTCTGAATCTCGTTCAATGGTTCCTGCACCTTATATTGGTAGTGTGGATACGTACATAGATTCTTTCTCAAACTTTACTTCTGTATTTAAAGAAGGTAAAACAATGTGGAAGTTAATTGAGAACAGCTTGTCTTTAGTAGGTTACGAGATATTTGGAGAAGCTTTTGAAGAAGCGGCGTTGTATCAGCGAGCTTACGGAATGTATGAAGCAGGTGATCCTAAAGCTTTGAAAAACTTCCATGACCTGATTGGTTATGACAACATTGTGGGAATCTTCAGCCCTGAGTATAAACTGAAAGAACAGTTCCGTAACAAGTAAGGTTTTCTAAACACTTTAAGTTATATTATATATAGGGGTATCTTATAAGACATCTTGAAGATAGTGTTATAAGATGCCCTGTTT
>OGVN01000070.1_pt1 | contig 11189 bp, 14 predicted proteins | sample 1575751 | NCBI WGS metagenome assembly OGVN01 (sample SAMN07581530, study PRJEB24739) | freshwater metagenome | place: Singapore | collected 2015-01 | reverse complement strand
TTTGCTTGCGCCTAATATTTTGAGTGCTGGCAGGAATCGTGCATATATGAACTGGTCGCCATAACCTTGTTCCATTTGCACTACTATGGATTTCCCTAATAGGCTTTGACCTGCCCAAACTGGGATATTTTCTGGTTCACGCTTGTATGGGACTAATTGGTTGCCCAATATGTCAGGATGCCAACGCCATTCAAATTGTCTAAATCCAGCTTGGTAGCGACCATTGTGGAGGTGGTCATACGCCAGTTTGTATTGCTGGTGGGCGTTTAAAGTATTAGTGCTAATAGCGCTTCCTCATCGTCTAGTTCTTGCTGTCGTTTAACTTCCAAAACCCTTAATTCTTCTTCGAGGCGTAATTTGGCTTGTCTTACAACAACGGCTTGGTATAAGTCCTGTTTTTGCCGTTCAAGGTTAGCGATGTAAGCATCTATAGCAGCTAACTGTGACGGTGTATCAACAGTAACTTCTTGATTTGATTGTAACTTATTTTTGCGTTTTTGTTGCTTTTTAACAACAGGGTCAATCTGGTCACGCCACAGTTGTTTGCGTCTTTCGTTGTCAGCCTTAAATTCAGCGTCACGCTTGGCTTGCAACTGACGCATCTTTTTGTCAATAGCTTTAGCCCTGCGGATTTCCTCACGAGTAAAGCCGTCATGCCCATCCAACCCACTAGGAGTTGGTGGAACAATGACTATTTGAAATGCGTTATTTTGAAACGCATTGACCTGAAATGCGGTTTGAAACATTAAGCCTGTGGTGCTTCAGCCATTAATTGTGCTGGTGATTGAGGCCAAACAATAGCGCCCATAATGGTTGCTACGGCATCTACATCGGCTGCGCCTGTAATAGCGGTGCGAGTAGCATCAGCAGTAGCACGAACATTGGCACGATATGTATTCCAATCAGCATTGACTTTGGTGCTAGTTTCAATAGACTTTACAACCATCCAATCAGATGACTGCAAAATGTTATATGCAGTTTGATTTATTTGTGTAAAACAAATATCTTTAACGGAAGTCAAGTCTTTAGGGACATTTATATAAGTCAAAGATGCGCCATTGAGTTCGGTAGAAACCCAGTAATATTGGTCATTTGCTGGGCTATTGGTGGCCACAACTTCTTCTAATCCCAAAGCAGCCTTTTCTTCAGGCGTGGAAAGATTTAGCCAATTAGCTGGGTATTGAATTCCATTTAAATCAAATGGGCTACCGCTTCTAATATAAACATTATTTTGTGCGTTGTAATATTGTGTCATTATGGGTTTCCTTGTGCGTTAGCGTATTTAAAATTAGCGCCAGTTGTTGAAATACTATAAGTATTAGAACCTACGGTATTGTAGGATGAACTAGAAGTCCTTACTTTAAAACCATTTGCCAATTTATCGGCATTAGTAGCAAAAGTTACAGAATTTCCATTAATAGTCATTGATGTTGGAACACCATTTAAATAAATAAATGGGCCGTCATTGCTTCCATTTCCAGTAAATGTGCCACTTGTAGTTATTGTTCCAACTGGTAGGTTATATGTGTTTAGTGCTACATATCCTGTTGGTGGGGTGTAGGCGAATGGTTGTTGTCCGAAGTTTACAGTTAAGTTTGTGATATTTGCGCTATTTGAACTGTCGTTGCCAAACGCTGGCAAAAATGTTCCAGTTAATCCTGTATAAGCTGTGCCTTGACTTGTGCCATTTTTATAAAATGTTAATGTTCCAGCGCCAGCATCAAAAGCAATGCCAAGAACATCTCCAGCAGTAAATGAAGCGCCATAACTTACATAAGAATTGTTATTGCCTTTTTGTCCGTTTGTGTAATAAACATAACCATTAGGGCTATATCCTGGATAGTAAACAGATTGGTCTGACGCAGACAAAATTCCAACTTCTGATAGGTTGGCTGACACCATTGTGGCTTCCCAATAGTATTTGCCAGAACCACTCATTGCCATTGTTCCAACTACTTTTCCATAAGCGGCAGTTCCAGTTTGCGACCAACCTAAATTTGCATATTGAACTGTTCCAATAGATGCGGAATAAGCAGTAATAGGATTTAACACACAATAATTAGCCGTAGTAGCACTTGTCAATGTAGGCACATCAGTCATTGAATCGTATGTGCTACCAGCAGTTAAGCTAAAGTTATTAGTAGTCCAGTTATTGCCATTGCCAGAACTATCGTAACCTAATGTAGTTGTGCTTGTAGTGTCTGTAAATGGTAAATAAAAGCCATTAGTGCCGTATGTGCCTGTGTATTTTTTGGGTTGCCATACGCCTGTTGTTGCGTTGTTTTCGCCAAATGATGATGGGGTTAATTGCTGACCATCAATAAAATTGACTTCAGTCATATAGCCATCAAAATAATAACCACCTAAATTATTTAATTGACCAATAACATTTCTTACATTGTCATTAAATGTTGATGTTGCATTTAAAGATGGGTTGGTAGATGAAGAAAAAGAAGTAACTCTACTTCCATTTATATACAATCTAATGCGGTCTGATGCTGTTGAATTTCCCGTGTTCCAAACAACCATCATATGATACCAAGCTGATGGGTCACGAAATACTTGCGAAGTTGTGAAATAGTTTGTTGCGTTATCGTTATAAACAAGTGTATTGTCAGTATTAAAATAAAATTGATTTGCTGATGCAGGGCTAGAAGCGCCTTCAAATATATGTTGTTCAGTTGATAAAGTTCCTCTTTTAAACCAAATAGACATAGTCCATGTAGTTCTATTTCCGCTTGATGCTGGGGTTCTATTTAAGTAAGCAGAAGCACTACTTCTAAACCGCAAAGATTTAGTTAAGTTGTAGCCTGTGGCTGCGCCTTGGGCGAGTAATAACGAATTAGCTGAACCTGGAACTATCATTTGAGGTTTCCTATGAAAACAGTATCAATTTGCGTTGTAGAACCAACATAATAGACTAATGCGTCTACTGCGGATGCCGTAGTTGTGAGTGTTGGCGCTGTTCCACCAGGGAATTTCCAGTAAGAACCATAAGCAAGAGTGCGTGAACCTGTGCCATCTTGTGTTACAAGAATCACACCTGACTGACCAGCTACTAAATTAGTAGGGTTTGCAAGGGTTCGATTGCCACCTAAAGTGACGCTAAATCCGTTATTTGCAGAAAAATCAGGGGTAATCGTAGCACCGTCAGTTAATGCAGTAATTGAACCTGCTTGACCGCCTGTGAATGTTTGGGCAGAACTTAACTGGGCATAACCACTAATGGTGTCGCCACTCTGTAACTCTTGTATTGTCGTTCCGTTAAGAACTAAAGGGTATCTTGCTGTCATGTTTATCCTTACTGAACCGCAACATTAATTGTAGAACCTGAACGATTGAGAACAGGCAAAACTCCGTTACCAACTGACACGCTTACTGTGCTACCTGCACGATTTAATACAGGTAAAACAGTAGGCAATGCAGACCAAACTGGTGCTTGTGATGCTGAACCTGTCCCTGTTTGGCTTAAAAACTGTTTAGCGGTAGTGGTATTTCCAGCTAATCGTGTTGCTGCGCCACTTGTGCCACCATAGATTGTATCGCCAACGGCACTCATTGGATTGGTTAATTTACCGTTAAAAGTATTCCAATCGGTGCTAGACAAATAACCATCGGTTGATGTGGTTGCTTGGCTAATAGAGATTGTTGGGGTATTACCACCGCTTGATGCGATTGGCGCTGTGCCACTTACTGAGGTTACAGTTCCACCGCTTGATGGGCTTGTATTAGTAACCGTAAAGTTAGGGTAAGTCCCAGTTACGCTAATGCCTGTGCCAGAAGTCATAGTAACTGTCTGGTCAGGCGCAGTATTGGTTACTGTGAAATTAGGGTATGTTCCGCTTGTAGATATACCTGTGCCGGCAGTTAAGCTAACAGTTTGGTCTGGTGCGGTGTTGGTAATGCTTGTGCCTGTGCCGTTCTGTGACACAGAAATACCTGTAGAAGCGGTAATTCTTTGGGTTACTGATACTCGGACTTGAACCGAACCTGAACCACCTGAACCAGCATTGGTTACCGCACATACTGTGACAATAGGGCCACTTGTAGGATAAGTCTTTGTAAGTCCACCAGTTACGGCAGAGTCGTAATAAAGAATATCGCCATCAGTAAAAGCAGAAGTATCAAATCCTTTAAGGCTTCCAAGAATTTGGATTAAGCCAAATCCATTAAGCGCAATGCTTTCTGCGGCTAAACCGATGATATATTGACCATTGGTTAAGCCTGTGGATGGTGCAGCAGTTACTACTGAACTAGCCCCAACTGCGCCAGTAAACATGGTTAATTGACCTTTAGTAATCGCTGAACTAGCTTTTACATAAATATAAACATCTTCGCCAATGCGTTGGATTACATTACCGCCAGCCATACCCAAACCAAGGGTATTGTTACCATCCCAACCTAATTGACCTTCAGTTAAGGTAGTTGCGTAAGTAGTATCAAAATCAACGAAATTGATATTAGAAATGGATGGTGCGCCAGCAATAACGCCTGTATCACTTACAGTAACTACGCTATTCTGAATTAATTTGCCTGTAGTGGTATCAAATCGTGCAATAGCGTTATCTGTTGCACTTGCTGGGCCTACTACATCGCCACCTAATGATGGGCTAGAGTTGGTAATAACACCAGTAGAACTATCGTAACTAATGCCTGTGCCAGCGCTTACAGAAGCCCTAGCCCTAGCTGTTGTGAAGTATTCGTTTGTGCCTTCAGCGATATTGGTGGTTGTAAGGGTTACAGCACCAGTAAAGCCGTTTACTGAGGTTACGCCATCGGTATTGTCTACCTTTTGCCATGCTGAACCGTTATATACAGCCCAATCGCCTACTTGCCAATCAGTAATACCGTTAAGGTTGGTCGAACCTGCAACGCTGACAACATAATAAAACCCCTTTGTTCCTACTGAAGAAGTTAGTGTTGGGCTATTTGTCGTAGCGTTCCAAGTTCCTTGATAGTTTAACGCACCTATGACTGCATCTGGGATTTGCCCAATAGGCACTTTCCCTGAACCATCTAATGTAGCTACGCCATTGGCTACGCCTTCATCAGAAGTAGGGATATACCCTGATACTGTTGCGCCTGAGATTGAACCACCAGTAATAGACACGCTATTAGCGTTTTGGGTAGCCATAGTTCCCAAGCCTGTTACATCGGCTGCTGGGATGGATACACCAGTAATTGAACCACCAGTAATTGCAACATTGTTGGCATTTTGTTCTGCCATTGTGCCAAGACCAGTTAGCACATGGTCATCATTCCAATCCGATGGGCGAATCAGGGAATCATCATCACCATCAGGGATTGTTGATACCTTACTATGGGTAACTGTTATAGCCATTAGTGAACACCTATAATCTTGCCGTTTTCGTCACGCACAACAGTTTTTGGTCTGTTATGTTGCTGGTTGATTGTATCAACTAAGGCCGTGATAGCCTGTGCCATTTGGGCGTTTCCTTGACCAATAGCGTTGGCAATCGGTTGCATTGGGTGTTCCATTGCTTTAGCCATATCTTCTTCGCTTGCATAGGCTTCTGCACCGTCAGAGTTATCAGAACCAATCCTTGCAACTTCAATCTTTGCGCCATTGTTGATATGGGCTAGGAGAACTTGCGTATTTCTCTCAGTCAGCATCTTCATTTGGGCAACTTTCATTTCCATCTCTCTGTCCATCTGATTGCGCTGTTCTTCAAGTTGGAATTTAAGCTGATTTTCTTGTGCTTGATACTCTTGTTTAGCCTTTTCCAACTGCATATCCAACTGCATCTTTTGTTGTTCAAGTTGGGCTTGGAATTGTAGCTTCTGCATATCCGCTTGGGTCTGCATTTGGACTTTTTGGATTTCCAATGGTGGAGGCTTGGGTTTGCCTTCGTTCATTTGGGCTTGATTACGCAGTTTATCGGCTGTTTCGTCAATAATGCCCTCAAGTTGCTTACCAGCCTTGAACGATGTGACTGCAAATTTCAGCATTTCCGCAGCCATAGGCGCTAATTCAGGCACTTGCTGAACCATTGGCACAGCTTGTTGGAAGAATCCACCCACAGCAGCCAAGAAAGCGGTTCTATCAGCCTTTTCTTGCTGTTCATCTTGGTAAATCATGGAGTCAGAAGTGACTTCAATGCGGAAATTCTTAGCAGCTTCGTTACGCAACAAGGCAATCGCTTGTGGAATCAATGCCTGGTCTTGTGGTGACATCTGTTGTGCGCCAGAAATCTGTAAAAGTGTTTCATCGGTGAAGAAATTACAGATAACTTGGGCTTTAAATGACAACAATTTGGTAGCAAAGTCTACAACTGCGTGTTGCATGGTTTTTAAGCGGCCAGCAGCGTTGTTAGATTTGATGATTTGTGCGCCCAATGTTTCATTAGGGTCAGTTTGACCACGCTGAATATCGGCAATACCCATCAATTCATAGATTTGACCCTTAACTTGTTCCATTGCTTGATAGCAAGACATCAATGCGGCAGCAAATGGGGTAATGTCTACAAGGTCAATAGCACCTTTCATGCCTTGTTTTTCAGCAAATGCCATCCAGTTATGCACAGGAATCAAGGTATTGTTCTCGCCTTCAGAGAATAAACGCTGTAATTCGGCTGAAGAAGCATCGTAAACGCCACGCACCTTCAATGCGTTAATTAAGCCATCAATTCTGTCGCACAGAACATCTAATTCTCTAGCTTGGTCTTGGTAAATCACAAAATCTGGGATTGGTTCAAGACTATCTGTGGTCAATGTAGCGTATAAAGGCTTGGGACAAGGGAAGAATCCCTCTAATTGCAATGGGTCATCTCTTTCATCGAGAATCTTGCCCAATGATTTGCTAATCCAAAAGACTTTGCCTGTTTCTTTGTCCCAAATTTCATATATCAACGCCTCATATAAGCCATCGTCAGACTTGTAGGATTGCTTACCATCTTCAGGTTTGGTGTCCAATGGGATTTGATAGCCCATTTCTTCGCCAAAGCGTTCAACCAATGCTGGGCGTGACATATAGACTTTGCGCCATACGGCTGTTACTTCTTCCCATGTTCTGCCTACTGAGTGACCAAAATCACGCCAATGAACATAATCAATAGGCGCACACTCGTATTCGATTTGGTCAGGGTTCTCAATCTCTCTTGCTTCGGCTGTTTCAGCTTCATCTGAATCTTCAGTTACGCCAAAGCCATCATCAGGTTCGCCTTCTGGTGCTGCAAAGTGTGGTTCATAGCGAATCCATGCTTGACCACGCCCACCTAACAAACGGTCAAGAACCGCATTATTCATTGCGGACTTGTAATCACCGTAATGTTCTAATTCAAACTCCAATGCCCTTTCAAGCATCATAGATGCGACTCTACCTACAGGGTCGTTATCTCTGAATCTACGGCTTACATCTGGTCTTGGAAGTCTTGCAAAGATAGCTGGCTGAATGGTTTGGACATTTGACCAAAGAATATTGAACCTGGCATTAGGATTACGGTCATAACGGCTGTCATCCTTATACTTTTTGATAATGCGGTCTACTCTGGCTTCCCAACGCTTATAAGTGCGTTCATAACCCATGATGACTTTATACCAATCCTCATAAGTCTTATTTACCGTTGCCTTATCATTTGCCATCAAATTCTCCTATTCACTACGACTTTGGTGTCTTTCCACAGGTCATTTAGTGATACATCTGTTTGTCCTACAAAAACCCCTTTAATTGGGTCGTCTTTTGTAACTATCTTCGCTTCTTCTTTCCAGACGATTGAAAGGTATCTAAATGCGTCTGCACCGTGAGAAGTCCAATCGTGCCTAGGTTTATCCCTAAAGACCTTCTTATCTTCGTCATACTCACGCTGATACTGCCGTAAACATTCAATACCATCTTCGCACTTATGGTCAAACCAAGCTCTAGTTAAAGCTAGACGACTTGCTTGAATTCCGTCTTGAAGTGACAAATTTGGCACAATTTTTAAAGATTTTAACGCAATTTTGTCAGAAAGTTGTTCAATTACCGACCTATTTGATGCTAATGTCTTTGCCCTTGCATCATGTGGAAGGTAATGATTGCCATAAATATAGCCTCGTTCCTTCTCTCTTGACTGTATTACGCCAGCATAAAACGCTACTGGCTGACCATTTGAATAGTGGTAATCCAATAATCTAATCTCGCCATGAACGACTTGAAAGAACCATATAGCTGTGTCATCTGAGTAACCTAAATCCCAAGCCGTATGAACAGGGAATAACGGATCATATTCAACAGATGTGATACGCCCTTGATCTGTCAGTTGGCGCATCTCCTTGCCGTAATATGCCCCTAGGATGGCACTTTCAAAGTCGCACTCGAACTCCTGAAGATACTGATCTTCAGTCATGATCTTTTTAGCATCAGCAAGCTCGACTTCTGGTATTAAGCCAGTTTGACTAGCTCTTAAAGTCTTAGCATACCAAGCAGGATCTTTTGTAGCGTTGTTGTAAATGTCCCAAAAAGCATTATGCCCTTTAGGTGTACCAATAAATACTGCCCAGCCCAGCCTATCAGCAAGCAAAGGTCGAATAATCTCACCCCAAATTCTTGGGCGCATATCGGCATACTCATCTAGCACAATCCCATCAAGGTATAGGCCACGGTGAGAGTCAGCATTATCAGCGCCAAACAGACGAATCCTTGCACCATTTATTAGTTCTACCCATAATTCAGATTGATTAGCTTTAGCCATTACAGGCTTACTAAATCTTAAAAGGTAGTCCCATGCGATATTTTTAGCTTGGCTGTAATATGGTGCAACATAGGCATATCTGCCATCTTCTTTGCACTCGATTAGTGCTTTATAAATAAGCTCATTGATACAACTTACGGTTTTACCGCACCGGCGATGGGCCACTATAACAGCCCAACGCTGATGGCGCTCATGAAAGTCCTCGAATACATCACGAGGCTTGTAATCAAGTTCAACTTCTTGGACTATTTCTTCCAAGACACTACCAATCTTTGTGGTGCTTTTTCATCGCCCACTACCTCAGTTCTTGCTAACTTAGGCACAGCGTATTCAACCATGTTTTGAACGATGTCACAGGCTTTACCTGGATTTGGTGGCACTATCCATTTGCCTGACTGATCATCAAACACACCATCAGCAGTTGTTTGCAACCATGTCTGTAAATAAGGCAAATTAGCATCAAGCAATGCTTTTACAGCTTCTCGAGCTTCTTGAGTGACTTTATTTGGCACTCCTGCTTTGCGACCACCTGTCTTTTTTCTAGTTTTTTCTACTTTAGATTCCATATAAACACAAGTGATTGATTTATAAGGCTTTTAGTTTACTACAAATTTTTATGCCATGTCTGGTTCAAATTTATTAAACTGGGCTTGAATCATTGCCTTACGCTTCATGCGTTGATTCTCTTTGATTTGCAAGATATTGTCTTTACTTGCTACATTGAGTTCTTGTGAACGCTTCTTGTCTTGGCGCTTTTTCTCTTGTTTCTCTAGCGTAGACTCTGTATGTTCACGCAATAAGTTGTTTCCTTTGGGGAATTTTTTATTCATGTGTTCCATTACATATCCTTCATAGCATCTTCAATATGCTTTCTGCGTGGTTTAGCTGTTTTAGCGGATTCTTTAAATGCTTCTGCTGTAGGTGCGCCTTTAGTGCCAGGCTTACGCATCTTTTCGCCTGAACCAGCTTTAATTCTCTCACGCTTGGCGTGAATGTTTGCGTATAGTCCGTTCATTAACAACCCCACCTTGCCCTTGCGGCTTTGCCTCGTTCACCTGTCCAACCTTTGCTTCTAGCGCAGAAGCTGTCATGTCTTGGACCAGATTTCTGTGGCGCTTGTAAATTACTACCGTTTTTAGCGTTATATGCTTTGCGACCTGCCTCTGTCATGCCAGCACCTTCTTCGGTAGATAAATAGTGTCTACCTTTACCTTTGGTGGTTTTAGCAATAGGCTTATCGTGCTTCTCTACTGCTGCACGAATTTGGTCTTTACGACTCATTCAGCTTCTTTGCCTTTTTTCATTTCATATTTGCCATACGCTTCTTCTAGCTTGGCTCTGCGTTTGCCGCGTGCTGCTTCGCGTTGTGTATTCAATGCAATAGCCACAGCTTGCTTTTTAGGCTTGCCAGCAGCTTCTTCACGCTTGATATTCTCGCCAACAGCCTCTTTTTTGCTTGATTTCCAGAGTGGCATGATATGTCCTTATTTAAGATTTTTGAGTTTGTAAAGAGTAGAGTCTAATAGTTGAGCGATTTCGTCAATAATATTCTGTAATTGTGTTTCTTGTGGCAAATCTTGGCGCGCAGCATCAACAAACTCTTTCAGCGACTCTAGATACTTGACTGGCTCTTTAGGCAGTTGATAAACACTAGGAAATTTCTCAATCTTTTCGTAGCAGCCCATATATGCTTCTACGAGATCATCTACAAGCTCGACTATTTCATCGTAATACGCGCCCAAAGCCATGTGTTTGCTAAAACTATCAGTGGACCAATGAAAAAAATGGGTGTTAGTAGCACTATGTAGCATAGTTGCTGCAAATAGAGCCATTTTATCGTTCATAAAAATCCTTTATAGTTCGTAAGATTTTAACACTTCTATCGCTTCTTGCACACTATTTACGCGATGTAATGGGCCGCCTTTCCATTCATCAAAAAACATGATTTGCTGCGGTGTCAATCGTTTGTCAGCACCGTCTTTTACTTCCATTAAAATCGTTGTGTCTGCATAACACACCATTAAATCGGGTATGCCACCACCTACAGTATGCAAAAGAATGACTTGCGCGCCATAATTTCGTAGCGCATTTACAACATCTTTTTGATTTTTATCGACTTTTTTGGCGTAACTCATTCATTTTTATGTTAGTGTTTAGCAACTTGACAAGTATAAGGGGCAATTAATGAGTAATTATTATTTAACTGATGAACAGTTTATTGAAGAATGGCACAAAATAGGTTCGCCACTCACATTTGCTAAATTACATGGTATGGCCGAAAGGGCTGTATATAACAGAAGAAGATCAATAGAAACAAGATTAGGCATTGAACTGCCATCATTTAACGATGCTAGAGTATCAGCATTTAAAAGAACTCAAGAAACAGTAGGAAATACTCGCAGAGGCATAGAGCTTGAAAAAGGGCGCGTCATCGTATTTTCGGATGCTCACTTTTGGCCTGATCAAACTACTACAGCCTTTAAAGCCCTTTTGGAGACG
>OGVN01000069.1_pt1 | contig 11399 bp, 18 predicted proteins | sample 1575751 | NCBI WGS metagenome assembly OGVN01 (sample SAMN07581530, study PRJEB24739) | freshwater metagenome | place: Singapore | collected 2015-01 | reverse complement strand
AACTCCTGTATTGGAATCTTACCATTGTTAAATTCACCTTCTGTAGTCTGGCTGCGTCCAATTACGGAACCTGTTTGAAAGTACAGGTTTAACGCCTCGTTAGGGTTGTAGTTTCCTCCATTCCCGAGATCAATATCCACCAATCCATCAGCATCAATATAAACACCATTTGGATTTAATTTTTGCACGATTTGCTGTAATTTCAAATGCGTCAACTGAATCTGGTTCAGATGAGGTATCATTCTATTTACAGTTGAGTCAATTTCACCTTTGTACATTCTAGGCGCGTTGACTACGTATTTTGAAACAGCTTTTTGAGTTGCAGTTTTTGGACGAACGAGATTCTTTTCAATACCCCATTTGATCAATTTATTGCTACCCATTAATAGAACTCCTTCATACCAAACTTCTTTAACAACGTCTTTTCTTGCGAAGTTTAAGTCTTCATTTGGATCTGGATTGAAATTTTCGTCTCTTCTAATTACTCGAAGCCCTCCATTGTCGAGCATTTTTTCCTTGAATACGAAACGTTTCTCCGTCTTATAATCGAAGAAAAGCAACGTAACAAGCTCATCGTTAAATGCATCTTCTATGTGTGTTCTTGCTTCTGGAAATGCATTATACCATGCAGTCCCATAGTTTTTCATTTCCTTTAAATCCTCATCAGTTAGATCAGGATTTATTTTTCTTAGTTCTGTGTAGTGAACAGTTTTGACTTCTCCATGATAAAAACAATCAGAGAAATCTGACTTTTCTGTATAACTGTGGAGTAGATTTGCCGCGTCAACGTAGTCAAGAACTACTCCAGCTCCAGGTAGAAAAGAATGTTTTGCTGCCGCCATACCAATCGTAACCAAGTCGTAGTCTAGTCTCGGTTTAATTGAGTCACGATATTCATTCATTTCAAGCAAGTTACTAATCGCTACCTCTGCTGCAATTTCGACAGATGGTTTGAATTTTAACTGCATGTACAACGAAAGCTCTTCGTCTGTTTCTGGTATTTCGTTTGGTGGTACGCTATATGCGTCTATACCTAATTGGTCTTTTGTTAATTTTAAGAAGTCTTTGGCTACCATATCAGCCTCTACCATCTCTTGGAATAGATTTCTCTTCTCAGCTGTTGAAATATCCTCTGATTGAGCTTTAATGACATACATTCTGTCATTCATTCCATTTACGACAATATCAACGAATTTATTTGCAACCTTTACAATGCTCCAATCAAGGTTGATGTACGACATATCTCCATTCGTTTTGAATAGATCTTGGTACATTCCGATCGGCTGCTCGCCTCTTGCGTAACGTCGTCTTTTATTGAATTCAGCATAGCGATTATAAAAACTACAGCCACCTCCATTGTTTCTAAACCACTCACCCTCGATTGATTTAGCAACCTTCAAACCATACGCAAGAGATTTTTTTTCTTCTTCCGTTGCTGTTATTGATGGAAACGATGGACTCGTTATGATTGCTTTTAGCTCTTTTTTTTCACTCATTACTTCTTAATTTGACTGACAACGCCACTATTATCGTATCTTGCAAAATTAACATTAATTTTTGACTTTTCCGTTTCTTGCCTTATAGCCGAACCAGTTGTAGCCATAATAGCTAGACCTGAGCTGATGGATGCGTCAAACTTCGTTCTGTTTGTAATATCGAACTTCGCCCAATCTTCAAGAGTTCTTATGAAGTACATATCACCAATGTCTTCTGGATCTCTATATGTACCCTCTGAATCAAAGCCAACGTATTTTTCTATGAATGTTTCAATCCCGGATGCATGTGCCTGTATAACATCAACTGACGAGTTAGGTATCCCTCCTAATTCAAGTTCTGTTTTTGATAACTTATGTGTTGGTCTATCTGGTCGATTGAGTGAGTACTGTCTATATCCTCGCTCCTTGAAGTGAACTAGAAGACGCTGCTTGTTATTTTCAATAAGAATTGGCATTCCATAAAACACGCAAGCCATTAATACGTCCTCGAAGAATATCTCAGCTGTCTGTGTTCTTGTTACGTATTCCAGAAAGAACTGATTTGTTGGTGCATCTTTATCCATGTGGAATTTAGTTTTACCATGCAGCGATCCATTTGATCCAGCACCGTAAACAACTCCAGAAATATCATAAGGATCACATCCAAATGCTCCCAAGTGAGAATTCCCAGGTATGAATTTACCAAGCCTATTCGTTTCTTTTCTGTTTCTTAAATGAGTTGGCGGAAGCCATGAAACTAAGAATCTACCATTTTTCTCTGGAGACCAAACTACCTCTGAATCCTTTATTCCGTCCTTCCAGTGAAAATTACCGCGCGTAAGGAATTGTTCTTTTATAAGTCCTTCGTTATGATCTATTTGTTGATATATTTTTGTAAGGTTGAATAGTGACTGTTTTGACTCATCTCTGAACGCATGAGACTCTGTCCTAGGGAATTGTCGATAGAACTCGTTTAACGCATCAGAATCGCTCTTTAATGAAGCCACCTCATTGTTCCAGTATGTAATTACACCTATTTCTATCTTTTCACCGTCAATCCCAATTACAGGAGTCTTTGGATCTTCGAATACAGGAAACCCATACTGGTCAATATATCCCTCAAAGTTCCACTCCATCGGGATGAATAATGAGTACAATCCAGATTTAGTTTGACCGTTGGCTGAACGTTTTGATGGATCGGAATCGTAATACATTTTCTTATAGTTATCACCACCTTTTGACAATGCATTTGATGTTGATCCCATCATACACTTCCCGATGATTTTACTACCTAAACGGAGACATGTCTTTCTTACGCGCCATCCATTTAAAATGTTATTCGGTTTCTCTAATTTAGCAGCCTCATCCTCTACAAGACGTAAAAGCTTTTCACCATCGTATGAGTTGTCAGCTGTGTTCTTCCAGTCAATCGTAGTGTCAAGAGCGTCAATTTCCTCCGTCTTCTCCTCATTCATGTTCTTTTTGGTAATCTTTGACGCTGGAAGCCTAAACGCTAACTCCGTCTTTGGATTATCCATACCGTCTTGAACTGGTTTGAAGAAGAATGGGTAGTTTCTAACAATTGGAACTACTTTGTCAGTAAACATTTTTTTAGCATCTGGTCCTGTTTTTGAACAAATACCTAAACGTGCGTCATAAGATATAGTGGCAGTATCAGCTATTTCAGCTGAACTCATAAATGAGAATCCAGAACGTCTGTTTTTAAGGTAGCACATACCGAATGATCGATTGTCTGCTACACATGCTTCCCAGAATATGAAGAAGATTCTATTTGATTCACGAAAATCTGGAAGACCAACATCAATCTTGGACCACTGCAAATACATGTAGTGAGTTCCTGTTATGTATGTTGGTACTCCTTTATTTATGAACCAGTGTCCTAATTCTCTTCGATTGAACTCTTCCTCAATGTATCCTACCCACTTATTTTTGAAATGATTGTCTTGACGATTCCACTGGAATACATCCTTTATCTTTGATAGTTCTTTTGGGTACTCTTGAGGTATCCATTTACTATCAGTATTTTGAATTCCAAAATCTGGTTTTAATGGAAGTGCAATTTTGACGTGGTTTATTTCAATGATATCTCCTACAGTACCATCTTTCGAGATGACAACCATATCATATTCTTTATCGTATCCGTATTCCCACTTTTTGTGCTTATTCCTATGCATCATCATTTGAGATGACACATGGTCTTTTACTACACTGTATAGGGCATATTTACTGTCTACTACCATTTCGTCCTTTTAAGAATGATCCTCCAGACCCAGCTGTTACCAATGGTTCATCTGCTTCTTCTATTTTTTCGCGCTCTTTTTCAATCTTTTCAATCATATATAGAGCGTCGTCGAATGCAAGACGTTTTGCTGCCGCAGCATTTTTCATTTTATCAGCAGATACTTCCTTTCCTTCCTTTAACATTGCGTTGCCAAGGATTGGGTCCTCCAATACCTTGATAAGCTCATCAATTGCTTTATCTCCAGCTTTAAATAAACGATCTTTCGTTTGTTTTATAGTTTCATGCATAAGTTCTTTATTTGCATTCTATACATCTTCTGATTGTCTATCTCGAACTCGTACTCCATGTCTTTTTCAAATACAACCGCATCCCCTACTTTGAATCTTTCAGTTGGGTGTATGTAGGATATTACTCCTACATTTTCCTCCTCATCGCCGACTCTTGATACAATATGTTCTTTTCTGCTTACTGGTGTCACAAATAGATATGGATATGGTGCTGACCATTTTTCATCACAATCATTCTTGAATAAATAGATTTGATGATCCTCTACCAGAAATACATTATCTCTGAAGTGATTCCAGCTATGCTTCTTTCTGCCTTTGATGTCATAGTAGATTCTGAACACATTATGATGCACAATTACGATGTGTCCTTTTTTAATTGGACCGTCGTATAGATCTGGCACTGACTCAACTATGGCAGTTCGGTTTACGTACAAGTGATCCTCGATAGAGGATGACATTACTACTTCCGTATCTGCTATTTTCTTTGTTGAGTTGTATAATCTATCTTCGTATGGTTTTACTACAAAATAGTTTGGGGACCTCATAGTTCGATGTCGTACTCTAAAGATGTTGGTATTGTATGATTAATTGATTTCCATAGGTGAATTTCATCACCTGACTTTACGTGAATATCGATCTGACCGGTTAACGGGTTTTTTAGGATGGTGTCAATGACAGCGTTTCCCTTGATGACTGATTGTCCTACTTGAAAATGCATAGCATTTTTGTAATCTGGACCAACAGATATCTTTCTAATTATTGACGTTATCATGTACTTCTCCTGTTTCTGCATTAACACGAACGTTTTCACCGAATAGCTTTACAACTTCAGCATTAACTTCCGCTTGTTCTGATTGAACCTCTTTATATCGCTGGATTGTCGCCTCTTTTTCGATCTGTACATTTTGCTCAGTAAGAGCGATGTCAGCTAGGTGCATTTTTACGTCGAAAATATTTCTACGTGCTTGTTGGAATCTCTCCAGTAATTCTTTATCTAACTTTTTCATTTTGATTTAATTTTACACAAATATAAACAAAAAACCCGAACACTGTTAATGATCGGGTTCTGATTGTTATGTCGTAACTTCGTTATGGATATACTTCTATTAGGATTGAAACAGAGTTTACAAGAACTGAATCGCTATTTACTCCATTATCAACTGTCTCAATGTATATTGAATCTTCTGAGTCTAAATTTATATAGGTTATTTCTTTTTTGTCATTTCCATAATTTTGACCTATTAATAGTAATGTTTTACCAGAAGTGAAAGCTCCTAACAGTGTGCCAAAGTAGTAACCTGTATCATTTCTAGTCCAAACAATATCTCCCAATGTATTTTCCAATACAACAGCTGTTGGTGCCGAAGTTCCTGATTGAGTTAATAATGCTTTGTATGTTTTTGGTTTTACAGCAGATACATCTGTAGTGTTCTGCGCTCCTACTTGTTCAAAACGAAATACATCCCAATCATTTTCAGTATATGGATTCTCATTAGCGTCATAAATATATTCAAGATTTACTTTAAGTATACTTTGACCATTTGCATTAATGATACTGTATTCATTAATATTTGTTTTCTCTTTCTTGATCTGAATATTTGATGAATTCAATTCAGTTACAGAATCATTTTTTGTGTCTTCAATTATTAAAAAAGATCCAGCCTTGTAGATTTTATATGCCATAGTTATTGATATATTTCGATGCCGATTGCAGCGTTGTTTAATACTTCATCTGCTAGTGTTCCATCTTCGTAAAAAGTTCTTATTTCTAGTGTTTGATTGTCATTCTTATGAACTACCGTCAAGAATGAAGCAGCTGTTGCTGAAGTTGGTGTTGGTGTAACTGTCCAGAATGTTTTATTATTTAAGAAGTCAGCACATGTCAGCCTGTAAACTCCCTCAGCGAATCTTGATAGTGTTATTGCAGAATCAAGTGTGTTACTTATGTTTGTGAGTGTAGGTGCAAAAGTTGACTCTTGAGCAATAAGCCCTCTGTATTTTTTTATTACACCTTCTCTTATTGACTGAATAGTAAATGTGGCAGTAGTTCCATCTGCTTGAGATCCTACAACAGTTGAATTGTCTGTCGGAGTTTCTACCTGTATTGAGTTAATTTTTCCCATGTTACAAAGATACAGTTTTTTCCCATTTAAGAGCCGCAGATACTAATGCATTACAAATCTTATCCTTATAATCGATAGTCATCATGCGTTTTGTCTCTGCTTCGTTTGTGTGAAAGCCTAGTTCACACAGAATAGCTGGACATCTTGTTTCTTTAAGTACATAGAAGTTTTCCTCAGAATCCTCGTCTCCATCAGCCATTTGTGTGCGCCATTTGATTGAACTTGAGAATTGTGTTTGTAATTCATCAATTGCTAATGCAGCAAATATGTCAGACTTTGTTTGACCAATAGATGTCCATACAGAAATACCTGATGCTGGATGCCATGCTTTTCCATCTCCAGCGGCATCTGAGTGAATTGAAATGTATACACACTTTCTATCTTTAGCTAGTGCGTTCGCTTTTCTAACTCTTTCCCCAAGAGATACATCAGACTCCGAATTAACAATATCAATACAATCAAGACCATTTGCTCTGAATTTAGTCATTAATCTTTGTACGTTGTCGCGATTGTTTACTCCCTCGAATAGTACGCGACCATCTGCAAATTTTGGTGATCTCTTACCGGCAGTTTGATATTTGCCGTCGATCATGCCTCCATGACCTGGGTCAAAAATGTATAAAAAATTAGATACCATCTTCTTTTATTTTTTTTCTTAGATTCAATACTCCTTTTGCGAAATCTTTAAATTTACCAAGGAATGAATATCCTTTAATTACAACCCATGATTCGTCGATTGATTGTACCTCATTCCATACGATTGCAAGTGTAACAAGTTTTGTTGATAAATTATCGATTGGAACCAGTAACTTAAACAATCCATCTAAAGCAATATAATCAAGCAGATATGTCAGGATTACAGCCAATGCAAACATTATAACCTTATTGACGATGTACCCAATTCTGAATGTTTTAGAGCTATATGGTTTTCCATCTTTTTTTGATCTACGAATACCAAAGTATGTATCAACAGTTCCAACAATAACAACCGAAAGAATCATTAATTTAACTGGCATCAGGAAGATAAATACTATCTGTGCAAATGCTTTTGCAATACCAACTAAATAGTGAAAAAAGTCGGTGATGAAGTGTATAAAGTGCGTATCTGGTTTCATTTCACAAAGTTACGCAAAAAATCTTTTTCTAAGGAAATATAGTAAAACCATGACTCCTAGGCAAGTACAGAATCCAGCCCAGAAATAATTCCACTCATTTTTACCTTCCTCTTTGATTTTTTTCTTTTCGACTACTTTATCCTTTTGAATAACTTTTCGATCTGTTTTTCCTTCCTGTTTGATCGCTTCTCGTTTCGTTTTTTCTTCAGCCTTTACTTGATAGCGTGGTTTAGAGAATTTAATATCTGTAACTGAAACAGTGTCATGAACAACAAAGTCTTTTAAGATGTACTCCAGTGATATTTTACCGCGTCCTGTTGCTTTAGCATACAGACGTTCGTTGTTTACCATTACACTATCGAATCCAAATATCTCAGCTGAATCTCCTTTGATTATTCGATCGACTACTACAGTATCTTTCTTGATAATGTTTGGGTCCTTTTTAATAGCTTTCGCCATGTAATGCTCGGCACTACATGACGTTAGCAAAAGGAATATTATTAATAGGTTTTTCATAAAACCAGTGTTACTTGACCAGATGTTAATTTGATACCAGTAAATGGTTTTGATCCATTTAATAGTGTAATTAATATACCAGCTTTTACTGCTTTCGTTATATCATCGATATAAGTACTTGCTACATTAACCCCTTTGTCATTAAGTATTTCACTGAATACAGTATCCGCTGTTACATTTATAGCATAAAAAACTTTAGATTTTGATGCTGTTGTTGCAACTGTGTAAGTACCATTAACAGGTACTAAAATTTCACTCCATGTTCTGCTCATTTCTTTGTGTTTTTGTTATTTTTTAGTACTCTTTCCGTCAGAGCCGTTCCTCCGTCTGTTGCTTACTCTGTTTTCTGCGACCATTTTTCCACTCTTCGTGTGAGATGCGTCGCGTTTATCACCTTTCTTTAGACCTAACTCTCTACGACCGGCATTACATTCTGCTCGGTGTTTTTTAGCTTTATCAGTCTTATTGTATTCTCGCTGGTATTCCCTTTTTTTTTCAAGGGATTTATTCGCTGCTGCTGTACCAGAATTATAATATTTTGTTGTCTTGCCTGGCATTATTTAATGTATAACCTTTTGTTTGTTTTATCAATCCTTTTCTTAATGCAAAGATACTAGAATATGGAATACAATTATTTTTGCAAAATATTTTCATATTTGGCTTCATTTCAATTATATCCCCGTCTTTTACTAACTCTTGAAATTTAACCTCAGGAGTTGGTTTTAATGAGAATCCATTAGCTGATGATATTCTTCCATTTAGCATCATTCTGAAATTTGACTCTTTTATGTTATTTATTTTACAAAATTCAGCTATAGAAACATCTATTTTTACCTCTTTGTTTTTAATATATATAACAGTTCCATAGTATTTACCTTTTTTTGTTTTTATTAATCTTCAATTTGATTGGCTTAACTATATCTAATCCATTGCATATTTTTTTAGCAGTCTTGAAGTCCATACCGTACTCTAGCTGTATTCTTAATAATGAGTATCCAGGAATTGTTTTTCTTTTTTCTATTATTTCTGGTATAACATCCTTGTATTTTGATAAGTATGGTAATGGTTTTGATGGTATCACTTCTCTTTTTTCATCTTTAAGTATAAGCGATAGATTTGAATGATCTACTTTATATTTTTTTCGCTATATGAGTTGTAAACATTCCATTTTTGAAGTCATTTATTATCTCATCCCTGTGTTTATATATGTTTGAATATATACCACCATTTCCTCCGATGGATATATTGTAAGTATCTGATCTTTTAACCCAGTCATTGTTTACTAAAAACTTCTCTTCGTTTATAGCTTCTTCTACTGTATCAAAGAATGATAGTATTTCTAATTTAAAATTTTCGTAACCATACTTTACTACTGCTTTTATAAAAGCTGAGTTTGTTTTCTTTACGGCAGAATTTGCATAAGATTGAGATCTAACTCCACATCCAATATATCCATCATTAATATTATTAGTTCTATGGTATCCAATATATGTTTTACCGTTAATCTTATTTAATGTTTGATATGTGTATATGTATTTATACATTATTTTTATCTACGTCTTTCCAGCCATAGCTATAATTTTCGTTTAAATATTCTTTTCTTTCTCCACACTTACAGTCCTCGATAATTCCAAACTCGACTGCTTTTTTAACAGCATAAGCGATACCGGTCTTTTCTGCTAAGAATTCGACCGTATCACCTAAACCTTTGTGCTTTTTAATGACCTGGATCATTTACATCCTTTTCTAGCTTCCATTTTACGCATCTTAGGACCTTCCATCTTCTCATGCTTTTTCATGGCAGCTTTGGATGCATAACGCTCTCCAGTAGTTTTTTCTACGATTTTCTTTTTCATATTGCAAAGATAATTAAATAATTACTACATCATAACCCAACTCCTCATACGCCTTTTTTGCATATAGCTGAGCTGTATCTACAGACTGAATTTCTTGATCTTTAAGATGAACATATAGATTTCCTTGTTGAACATCTGTAGTTATAGGTGATGCACCCATTTTAAATGCAGATTTTGATGCATATGTAGATATTGCTATTTCTAACGATCTGCCATCTGCTCGTGCTGCAAATTCAATTCTTCCATAAACGCTTTCTAGCATTATCTCTGTACCAATAATCTTGATATTCTTTTGTTGTGTTGATTTTACTTCTAGTCCCATAATTTATGCTAAAATTCCTATATTTCTCAATGCTTTAACAACTTGACCTATAGTATATCCGTCGAATGTTGCTGTGTCATTTGCGATTAATGATGCATTGGCAACAAAAGTTGAAGCTGAAACTGCTGTTGTTTCTTTGTATAGCTTGATGATATCTCCAGCTTCAGTTCTAAAATGAGGAGCAGCATTTCCAGTAACAATATCTGCCGAATAAAATTTAAATTCATCAACTTTTGATGTTGTTGGAGCAACTCCATTTGCAATTCTTAATACTCTTCTTTCGGCTGTACCAGTATCACTGTTTAACATTCGTGTACCAAAGCAAAAATTATTCAATTGAATGGTGAATTGTCCTTTATCATTACCAGTTAGGTCATTACTAATCTCTAAACCTTCGAATGAACCATTATATCCAGCATTAAATGTCCATGCCTGACCTCTTGAATTTTGAACACTTTGTGTAAAAATAAACGCATCTCTGTCACTTCCAAACCAATCATAACCAATTGAAAATTTTGGAACGTAACTTGTTGATTTTATTCTTCCTTGACCTAAACCGTCAATTTGAAAACTATTTTGTGTGTTTGCTGAATTTCTAACCCTAAAGGCTAAATCTGTCGACAACGCTCCAGGTGAAGCAATGTCTAATCTTGCTCCAGGAGAAGATCCTTGTCCTATGGATAATCGTGAATTTGTATTGTCCCAGTAAAAGTTAGCAGACTCATTCAGTTTATTTGTTGCATCTTCAAATAAAACTCTTCCAGCAGTACCACTAGTAATTGCAGTAGTTCCAACTGTTAGACCACCTGACGATGGTGTGACGTTCTTCCAAAGTGACGTAGCACTATCATACTGAAGTATCTGACCGTTAGTAGGACTCGTAATAGCAACATCGTGCAACTCGTCAATCTCATACCCGTTCTGAATACGATACACAATAGTTCCAATAGTCGGATGAGTTCTTACAACCTTACCGACGTACACAAGGTGATTAGGTGCACTTGGCTTAACATTTGTAATATATCCAGCAATTGTAGGATGCAAATAAATAGTGTCACCATCTGCAAGCGTAACATCCGTGAATGGATGCGTTGCTACAGCCCTAGTGTCAAGATTATCAAGAGTTCCAATTGTTACACAGTTACCATCACTGTTGTTAGGAATATCTTCATCTATAACTCCGAATGTACCAGCTGATGTTGCCTCAGAATTTGCCTGAGCCTTTACAAAGTTAGGTCTGTTACCAGTGCTCCCATTGATGTATACAATCGTACCCTTATAAGGGTTGATCCAGTGCTGTTACGACCCACAGTGTACATCTTATTAGATGCACTTCCAGTTACACTTGTCCATGTACGAGTTCGACGAAGATACGTTTTATTATCAGCAGTTCCTGGTCCAAGATTTAACGTATGAATCTGACCATATCGTGACTGGGAAAC
>OGVN01000068.1_pt1 | contig 11469 bp, 12 predicted proteins | sample 1575751 | NCBI WGS metagenome assembly OGVN01 (sample SAMN07581530, study PRJEB24739) | freshwater metagenome | place: Singapore | collected 2015-01 | reverse complement strand
GTCACGATAGGTCGCCTATCCCTCTAGTTTTGAGGTGCTCTAGTTGTGATTCTGCTTTAATGGCTGCCAAAACGCTGGCAGCCAGCATATCTCCAGATGGCTCACCGGCCACACAGGCAAGATAAGAACTATCTGCCAACTGATTAGCGGGCAATGCCGCGCTGTGAAGCGGCGATAAAGTCATGGAATATTCTTAGTTTTTCAGCAGTTTGAGCTTCTGTGGATTGTTTTTGATCAGCCAAATTAGCAATTGCTTTTTTAGCATCTTCAAAACTCAAACCCTCTTTGTATAAAAGTTTATATGCCTGCTTAAGTGCAGTGATTGTCTCAGGATTAAACCCACGACGTTTCAAGCCCTCAGCATTTAAACCATGTGGCTCAGCAATAGGTCCTGACGCAATCACATAAGGAGGTAAATCTTGCACCAACTTAGATGCACCGCCAATCATTGAATGCTCGCCAATACGTACAAACTGATGAACACCAGACATCCCGCCCAAAATGGCGTGATCGTCTACATGAACATGCCCTGCAATTTGAGCATTGTTTGAAAAAATTGTATTGTTGCCAACCACACAATCATGAGCGATGTGTACGTAAGCCATGATCCAATTGTCATGACCAATTTTGGTGACACCTTGATCTTGAATCGTACCAGTATGCAAGGTAGTGAATTCGCGAATCATGTTGCGATCACCAATAATTAGCTGAGTAGGCTCACCACGGTACTTCATGTCTTGTGGTGCACCACCAACTGAAGCAAAGTGTCCAATCTTGTTCTCAGAACCGATAGTTGTACAACCTTCAACAACAGTATGAGCACCAATCTGAGTCTTTGGTCCAATTTTGACATTGGGGCCAATCACGGCATAAGGACCGATTTCAACGCCTTCGGCAATTTCAGCCTTAGGGTCAACAATGGCCGTTGGATGAATCAACGCCATCTTAGGCTTCCTTTTTACGAATGGTACACATCAAATCTGCTTCAGTTACAACTACGTCATTCACCGTAGCAAATGTTTTGAATTTCCAAATACCACCCTTAAAGCGCTCCACTGAGGCATTCAAAATTAATTGATCCCCCGGTGTCACTGGCTTCTTAAAGCGAGCATTATCAATACCCACAAAGAAATACACTGAATCATCTACAGCGTCTTGACCAAAAGTAAGTAATGCAGCAGTTTGAGCCAAAGCTTCCAAAATCAATACACCTGGCATAACTGGAAACTCAGGAAAATGACCTGTGAACTGAGGTTCATTCATAGAAATATTTTTTAGAGCTTTAACGCGCTTACCAGCCTCTAACTCTAGAACGCGATCAACCAATAAAAAAGGATAGCGATGCGGCAGCATCTTAAGAATCTGATTGATATCAAAGTTCACTAGTTCAGTCATGACAATCCCTTTATTTCTTTTCTTTGGTAATAGTTTTAATTTGTTGCTCTAAATCTTTAATCTTTTGTCGCATTTTATCCAGTCCACGGACCAACACAGCGGTTCGCTCCCACTCTCTATGAGGCAACATTGGGAACACGCTGGTGTATTGCTGACCAGGCTCAGTGATTGATTTCATGATCGATGTTCCACCTGAAATGGTGGTTCTATCTGCAATCTGAATATGTCCAGCAAAACTAGTTGAACCACCAATCATGCACATTTTGCCAATCGTGGTACTGCCAGCCACCGCCGTATTACCCGCAATAACAGTCAATGCGCCAATGTGTGCATTGTGAGCAATTTGTACTAAGTTATCAATCTTGCAACCATCATCAATGCGAGTATCAGCCATCGCACCACGATCAACGGATGTATTCGAACCTATCTCCACATCATTGCCAATGACCACCCGACCAGTTTGGGGAACCTTCACCCATTCGCCAGCACGCAAATCAGGGGCAAAACCAAAACCATCAGAGCCAATCACAGTTCCACTATGAATGATGTTTCTATGCCCTAATTGGCAGTTGTAATAAATGGTGACATTTGGGTACAACAATGCATCATCACCAATGGTTGCATTTTCACCAACATGCACCTGAGAAATAAGTACTGCTCGCTCACCAATTTTGGCACCTTTAGCCACATAACATAAAGGTCCAATATGAGCTGATGGGGAAATCTGTGCGCCAGCCTCGATCACTGCGCTAGGGTGAACTCCAGGGGCATATTGTGGCGTTGAGTTTTGAGCAAACTCCTGTGCAATTCTGGCAAATAACGCATATGGATTTTGATGAATCAAAAAGCTATTTGATTGAGCACCTGTAGCTGCCAAAAACTCATAGTCTGCTTCTGAAACCACCAAGCCAGCCGCTTTACTGGCAAGCGCCTCGTTGCGATACAGTGGATTAGCTAGAAAAGCCAGTTGACCATCCCCTGCTTGATTAAGAGGGGCGAAACTAGAAACTTGCGCTTTGCCATCGCCCGCTAAGCGAGCCGAATAGCGTTCGGCTAACTCAGCAATGGTTGGCATCAGTTACCTATTCGAATGAATTAGCGAAGATTATTAAGAGCCTTGATCACATCATCAGTCACTTCAATCTTTGGACTAACGTATGCGGCTTCTTGCACGATTAAATCAAGCTTTCTTTGCTCAGCAACCACTTTTAGAGCTTGATTAGCTTTTTGAGCAATCTTTGAACGCTCTTCAAAACTACGCTGATTCACATCTTCTGTGAATTCGCGTTGCTTACGTTGCAATTCGCGATCAGCATCAGCTAATTCACGTTGCTTACGCACACGCTCAGCATCAGGCATCACAGCAGCATCTTTATCTAATTTTTCTGCAGCAGTTTTAATTTTTTGTGCATCATCACGCAATTCTTTTTCGCGTTTAGCAAATTCAGTCTGTAGCTTAGCTTGGCTAGCTTTAGCCATATTAGATTCTTTAAAGATACGCTCAGAATTAACAACACCAATGCGACCACTAAAGTCTTTAGCCTCATCTGCAGCCAACACAGCTGTAGATGTAAGACCAATAGACACAAGCAGTGACGCTAGTGTTGACTGAATGAATGTTGAGTTGATGCGATTCATATATAAACCTTAAAAAAATTAAAACGCTGTACCAATCTGGAACTGGAATCTCTGTAAACGATCACCAGGCTTAGTGTTCAGTGGGAAACCGTAACTAAACTTGAGTGGGCCTAATGGAGAAATCCATGACAAACCAAAACCAGTAGAAGTTCTTAAACCTGCAAAATCTGGAACTCCATCGTAAATATTACCAGCATCAAGGAAGCCGAAAATACGCAATGTTTTATCCACGCCTGAGCCAGGTACAGGGAAAGTATATTCCACGTTACCGACTAACTTAGAGGATCCGCCAACCGGTGTAATGGCACCGTTCAATGTGTTGGTATATGAAGGCCCCAATGAACCTGGCATATAACCCCTCACCGAACCAATACCACCCACGAAGTAGTTTTTCGTCACAGGGAATGGCTTTTTATTGTATGTGTCACCGTAACCAATTTCACCATTGAAAGACAAAATATTGCCCTTAGAGAACGGATAGAAATATTGATGTTGGTAATAGACTCTGTAGTACTGAAGATCTGCAAGTGGAGTACCGTACTCAAAGTTCACCTGTTGGTAAGTGCCGCGAGATGGAATCAAGGCGCTATCTCTAGCATCGCGTGACCAACCAATCGTAAATGGCACGTTCATGTTGCTCTTGCCATACGCATTCACATAATCCGTGTAACGCTGTGGTGTATTGGTGGAGGTCTCCATCGACAATTGCTCAAGACCCAAACCAAAGAACACGCGATCAACTTCAGAATATGGCACACCTAATTTAAAGCTACCACCGGTTGAAACAATTCTGTATTCAGAGTCGCCCAAGTAGTACAAAGGTCTAGAAGTTCTTGTGTACACCTCAGTAAATCGACTGATACCATCTTCAGTGAAGTATGGGTCATAGTTAGATAACGCCAAGGTTCTATTGGTTTTACCCGTGTTCACGTTCAAACCAATACTTGTGCCTGTACCAAAAGCATTCTCTTGAGAGATACCGGCTGTCAAAATCAATTTATCGGTTGAAGAGAAACCAGCACCTAAACTCAACGAACCCGTTGGCTTTTCTGCCACCTTAATACCCACATCGACCTGATCAGATGTACCAGGAATATCTTCAGTATTCACTTCAACATCAGTGAAGTAGCCAAGTCTATTAATTCTGTCTTTAGAAAGTTTTAGTTTTTCGCTGTCAAACCATGAGCTCTCTAACTGGCGCATCTCACGACGAACCACTTCATCACGCGTTTTATTGTTGCCTGAAATGTTGATCTTACGAACATAAGTTCTCTTACCTGGATCAACAATGAGATTAAGGTCAACTAATTGCTTGTCTTTCTGAAGATTGGGCTGTGGATTAATTGCTGCAAATGCGTAACCATACGCACCCAACTTATCTGCAATCGCCTTGGTACTTTCAGTTAACTTGGCTGACGAGAAAACATCACCAATCTTTAAATTAACTAATTTAGTTAACTCTTCTTCTTTGTTTAATAACTCACCAGCCAATTTCACAGAAGCCACTTTATATTGCTGGCCTTCACGAATATTGACGTTGAGGTAAATACCTTTTTTATCTGGCGTGATTGAAACTTGTGTGGACTCAATCACAAACTCCAAATAACCTCGATTGAGGTAGAAAGATCGAATCGCCTCTAAGTCAGCTGTTAACTTTTGCTTAGAGTACAAGTCATTCTTGGTGTACCAAGATAGCCAGTTAGGCGTAGAGAGTTGCATCTCTTCGCGCAAATCTTTTTCTTTAAACGCCTGATTGCCCACGATATTGATCTGAACAATCTTAGACACTTGACCTTCGTCTACGTTAAACACAATCGCTACGCGATTACGCTCAACTGGTGTGACTGTTGTGATCACTTCTGCCGCGTAGTAACCACGAGATACATATTGACGTTTTAACTCTTGCTCCGCTTTATCAATCAGAGCTTTGTCGTAATAACGAGCTTCAGCAACACCCACTGCTTTGAGAGATTTTTTCAAAGCATCTTTATCAAACTCTTTAATGCCGGTGAACTCAAGTTGTGAAACTGCTGGTCTTTCTTCTACCGTAACAACCAACACCTGACCATCAGACTCAACTTTGACGTCTTTAAAAAAGCCCGTGTTGTACAAAGCGCGAATAGCATCAGCACCTTTGTCATCCGTGAACGTCTCACCTACTTTTACTGGCAAATAGCTAAAAACAGTGCCAGGCTCCACCCTTTGCAAACCCTCAACTCGGATGTCTTTCACCACAAATGGATCAGCCGCCCAAACAGAGCTACACAAAAGACCTGCTGCAATCGCAGCTAGAGGTGTACGAATAAATTTTTTACTTGGTTTCAACGTAAAAACAATCTAGAAATATCGTTAAACAAAGCCAATATGGTTAATAACATTAGGCTACCAACACCAACTCTTTGAAGCACATTTTGCCATGCTTCCGGAACCTTACTTCCAGTGAGCAATTCCCATGCATCATACAGTAGCTGACCACCATCTAACATAGGTAAAGGCATCAAATTAAGAATACCTAAACTGATGCTAATCAGTGCCAAGAAACCCAAATAAGATTGCCACCCTACTTGTACTGATTTACCTGCCATATCAGCAATACTTAGAGGGCCACCAATCTGCTTGATAGAGGACTCGCCGGTAAAAATACCGCCCAACATCCTCAGAGAAACCACACTCACATCCCAAACACGCTCGATAGCGACTTTTAATGAATCAAGGGGGCCCAGTTGAAGCTCGAAGACAGCCACAGGCTCAGTTAAATCAGGTTTTACGCCTAATGCAGCCAACGGATCCACATCTGGGGCTAGCTTAGGCATTTTTTCTTCTTTAAAAACAACCACTTGCTGATCGCCCTTGGCAGTTTTCACCCGCAAAGTGAAGCCCTCTTTGGCTGTCACAGCGTCCAACAATCGCCATCTCAACTGATTCCAGCTAAGAATTGAGCGAAAAGACTCATCATCAGCCTGTTTCCAACCAATCACTGTATCGCCGCCAAAGATACCCGCCTCATAAGCCACGCTAGTTTGAACAGGTTCAGCCAGTTTTGACGGAATCTGCGGTACACCAGAAATAAACAAGGTGGCTAAAAAGATAATGGCCAAGAGAAAGTTGGCCAAAGGACCAGCCGCAACGATGAATGACCTCTTCCACAACGGCTTGCTCTTGAATGAGTTTTCGTCCATTTTGACGTAACCGCCCAAAGGCAAGCTACTCAAAGCCCACTCAGTTGAATCTGCATTCTTTTGATAAGTCCAAAGAGTTTTACCAAAACCTACAGAAAATCTAAGAACTTTGACGCCACACCACCTAGCGGCACTGTAATGCCCAAACTCATGAAAACTCACCAACAAACCAATGGCCAATAAAAAAGCCAGCAAACTCCAAATGGCGTTCATGATGCGTAACTTTCCATCACACGACGCGCTACTACTCTAGACTCACCATCAGCAGCGAGAATCGCGTCTAAATGATGCGCAGACGAAACACTAAATTGCTCTAAAGTTTTAGCAACCACATCAGCAATCTGCGTGAATTTAATCTGTTGCGCAAGAAATGCCTCAACTGCCACTTCATTGGCAGCATTCAGAATAGTTGGCATCAAGCCACCGGCGGATAAGGCTTGATAGGCCAAATTCAATGATGGGAATTTTTGACCATCCACTTCTTCAAAATGAAGCTGGCTTAGCTTTAAAAAATCCAACTCTTCCACACCGCCATCGATTCTCTTAGGCCAACCCAAACCATAGGCAATCGGAGTTTTCATGTCAGGCTGCCCCAACTGGGCAATCACAGAACCATCTAAATAGCGAACCATGGAATGAATCACACTTTGTGGATGAATCAATACCTTGATTTGCTCAGGTGGCAAACCAAATAAGTAATGCGCCTCAATCACCTCCAGCCCTTTATTCATCATAGTGGCTGAATCAACAGAAATTTTTCGCCCCATCACCCAATTAGGATGTGCACAAGCTTGCTCTGGTGTTACATGACTTAACTGATCAAGAGATAGCTGTCTAAATGGCCCACCCGATGCTGTCAAAAGAATTTCTTTAACCCCCAACGATCCATATTGACCTCTAGCACCACCATTAGATGTATTAGCGTCCGGCAAGCACTGATAGATGGCATTGTGCTCACTATCAATAGGCAACAATTCAGCACCACTTTGCGCAATAGCCGCCATGAATATGTCACCAGCCATCACCAGAGACTCTTTATTGGCTAGCAAAATGCGTTTACCTAATTTGGCTGCTTCAATAGTTGGCACCAGTCCAGCAGCACCAACAATGGCTGCCATGACCGTATCCACAGAAGATAACGTGGATGCAACCACCAAGGCATGAGGCCCATACTGCACATCTGTTTTTAGATTTGCGACTTTCAGCAAATTCTGTAAATTTTGCGCAGCCTCAGCACTGCCCACAACCGCTAACTCAGGCTTGAATTCAATACATTGCTTGGCCAATACCTCAATGTTTGAATGAGCAGTTAACGCCTTGATTGTGAATAAATCTGGATGAGCGCGAACCACCTCAAGCGTATTAACGCCAATCGAGCCAGTCGAACCCAAAACGCATATGTGCCTCATGCTTATTAAGCCACCAAAATCATCAGAAGAGCCGCTAAAGGCAATACCGGCAATAAGGCATCAATTCTGTCTAAGAATCCGCCATGACCAGGCAACAATGCACTGCTATCTTTAACACCGGCAATACGTTTTAGCTGAGATTCAAACAAGTCCCCCTGAATACTCATGGCAACGCTCAAAGTCACCAAGCCAAACAAACCAAGCCAGCCTAACTTTTCTTGTAATAGGTAAAAATAATTACTGCGCGTTAAATCGTATTCAGGCAAAACTAATACAGAGATAACCGCAATAGATAGCACCAAGAACCACCCACCCACAGCACCCTCAATAGATTTCCCGGGGCTTAAGCGAATAGCTAATTTGTGTTTACCAAATGCCTTACCTGCAAAATAGGCGCCGATATCTGCAGCCCATACCAAGACCAAGACAGATAAGAACAGCGACATGCTGATGGCACGCAAGTGCATTAATGCAAACCAGCAAGCTGGCAAGATAAATAAGCCAGTGACAGCCAATGGCCAGCGCCAGAAACTCATATTTAAATCGAGCGCCTTACTCATTAGAATGGGCACCACTAGTAACCAAAAAACCAAGGTGGCCCACAGCAAATATTCAACTGCATGAATATCGGCATACATAAACCACGTAGCCAAATTCAATAAACATAAACCTGCATAGGAATAAGCTCTTTTGAGATTATGTGGAAACAACAAACGCCACCACTCCCAAGCCGCTAAAGTAATCACAAGAGCAATTAAGACGCCTAACCAAATCAATGGGGCAAACCACAGCACTGGCAAGAAAACAGCTAACAATGCTAAGGCTGTGATGACTCTTGTTTTTAACATCTATTCAACCTTATCTGTTGTAGAGCTCATCACTTGGGCACTCGTTCTACCAAATCTACGTTCTCGATCTTGGTACCACGCAAAAGATTGCCTTAATGCCGTAGGATCAAAATCGGGCCAGAGAACATCTGTGAAATAAAGCTCGGTGTAAGCCAACTGCCACAGCAAAAAGTTACTAATGCGTTGCTCACCGCCCGTTCTAATAAACAAATCAGGTTCAGGGGCAAACGACATCGATAAATGAGGCGTTAGCATGGCCTCAGTGACATCTTGTGCTGGCATGTCTGGATTAGCTTTTAAGCATGCAGAAACTGCTTGCAACATATCCCAACGACCGCCATAGTTGGCCGCAATCGTTAGATTAAGCCCTGTATTTTCCGCTGTGCGTGCTTCAGCTTGCGCAACGCGCTCCTGAATCAAAGGATCAAAACGACTTAAATCACCAATTAATCTGAGACGAACATTGTTACGATGCAAACGAGTGATTTCTTTTTCTAATGCCGTTAAAAATAACTTCATTAAAAAACCAACTTCCTCTGCAGGTCGACGCCAGTTTTCTGAACTAAAGGCAAATAAAGTTAGATATTGAACACCCGCATCACCACAGTCTTTGACAATTTTTCGAACTGTCTCAAGACCTTGTTTGTGACCTGCAACTCTTGGCAAGAAACGCTTGGTGGCCCACCTACCGTTGCCATCCATGATGATAGTAACGTGCTTAGGCACCCCAGTCACTTCAGGAACATCCTGAGTTGAACTAGTGTGCACTTGAGTTGATGGTGTGGCCATAAATGAACTATCTAAGCTTGAGCTTAAACAGTCATGATCTCTTTTTCTTTTTCAGAAATGATTTTGTCAATTTCAGCAACAAAACGATCAGTCATCTTCTGCACTTCATCTTGCGAACGACGCTCATCATCTTCAGAAATTTCTTTGTCTTTGGCGAGCTTTTTCAAAGATTCATTAGCATCACGTCTTAAATTACGCACAGCAATCTTTGAATCTTCACCTTCGCCCTTAACTACTTTTGTTAATTCTTTACGGCGCTCTTCTGTCAAAGCTGGCATTGGCACACGAATGATATTGCCTTGAGTAGCTGGATTTAAACCCAAATCAGACTCGCGAATCGCTTTCTCTACAGCAGCCATCATGTTCTTTTCCCATGGCTGAACAGTTAAGGTTCTCGCATCAGCCAAACCTAAGTTAGCCACTTGCGCCAATGGCGTTGGGTTACCGTAATAATCAACGTTGATCTGCTCCAAAATGCCTGGATGAGCACGACCAGTTCTAATTTTTTGCAAATTAGATTTCAATGACTCAATTGATTTAGTCATTTTTTGTTCTGTGGTTTTCTTAATATCTGCAGCAGACATGATGCTTCCTTTTATACGTGTACTAATGTGCCTTCGTTTTCACCCATCACCACGCGCTTTAAAGCACCTGGTTTTAGGATTGAAAATACTTTAATGGGTAGTTTTCTGTCGCGACATAAAGCAAAAGCTGTCGCATCCATCACTTGTAAATTTTTAATAATCGCCTCATCAAAGCTAATAGTGTCATATCTAGTAGCTGTGGGGTCTTTTTTAGGATCGCTGGTATAGATGCCATCCACTTTAGTAGCTTTAAGCACCACTTCCACACCCATCTCTGCACCACGTAGTGCTGCAGCTGTATCCGTTGTAAAGAATGGGTTGCCTGTACCTGCAGCGAACACCACTACCTTACCCTCTTCCATATGACGAATCGCTCTTGGACGAATATACGGCTCCACCACTTGATCCATACGCAAGGCAGATTGAACGCGCGCCTCAACACCTTTTTGACGCAAGGCATCTTGCAACGCTAAAGAGTTCATCATGGTTGCCAACATACCCATGTAGTCAGCTGTAGCACGATCCATACCAGCCGCACCACCAGCCACACCTCTAAATATGTTGCCGCCACCAATCACGATAGCTAACTGAACCCCACTTTGTACAACCTCAGCAATATCTGTCACCATGGCATCAATCGTAGATGGGTTGATTCCGTATGAATCGTCCCCCATTAATGCTTCACCTGATAGTTTTAATAAAACTCTTTTGTATGCTGGCATGGTTAGTCTCTCTTTAGTGGGCAATCATCATGTTCCGAAAGTATAAAGGGCACGAAGGTGTTAACCCCGTGCCCTTTCGAACTACTAGTACTACTTAGGCCGTGGCTTTTGCAGCAGCTACCTGGGCAGCCACTTCAGCAGCGAAGTCGTCTTGACGCTTCTCAATACCTTCACCAACAACATACATCGTAAAGCTCTTGATTGTTGTGTTTGCAGCTTTCAACATTTGCTCTACAGTTTGCTTGTCGTTTTTAACGAAAGTTTGATTTAACAAAGACACTTCTTTCAAGTATTTCTGAACAGAACCTTCTACCATCTTCGCAACGATGTCGGCAGGCTTGCCTGATTCAGCAGCTTTCAACTCAGCAACACTCTTCTCAGTAGCAATCTTGTCAGCAGGTACATCAGCAGCTGACAAAGCGATTGGCTTCATCGCAGCAATGTGCATCGCTACGTCTTTAGCAGCTGTGTCATCGCCAGTGTATTCAACCATCACACCAATGCGTGTACCGTGTAGGTATGAAACAAGCTTGCTGTCACCAGCAAAACGTGTGAAACGACGCAAAGACATGTTCTCACCGATACGACCGATCAATTCAGCACGAACTTCTTCAACTGTCTTACCAGCATATGGCAAAGCAGACAAAGCAGATACATCAGCTGGGTTTTTCTCAGCAACTAATTGAGCGCAAGCACTGCTCAAAGCCAAGAAGTCGTCATTTTTAGAAACGAAGTCTGTCTCACAGTTAACTTCAACTAAAGCACCAGTTGTGCCGTTAATGAAAGCAGTGATAACACCTTCTGCTGTAACACGTGAAGCAGCTTTACCAGCTTTGCTACCAAGTTTTACACGCAGAATTTCTTCCGCTTTGGCCATGTCGCCATCAGCTTCAGTTAAAGCTTTT
>OGVN01000067.1_pt1 | contig 11507 bp, 20 predicted proteins | sample 1575751 | NCBI WGS metagenome assembly OGVN01 (sample SAMN07581530, study PRJEB24739) | freshwater metagenome | place: Singapore | collected 2015-01 | reverse complement strand
TGAAATGGCTTTTACAGCTAACAATGCAGGGGGAAATATTATGTTTACCTATTCCCCTTGCGTATATGTCAATTCAGGTCAAAGGGTTCCTGACCAGTTTTATGTATATAGCACCAACTCTAATGGCGTTAAATCTTTAGATGGTTGCTATTACTATAAATATCCATTTTATTTTGTTGAATGGAATAGCGGCGCTAAATTAAGCGTTAATGTCAATTCGGTGGTTCCAATCAAATGAAACCACTTAAACACGCAGAACTAATTAAAGCATGGGCTGATGGACATAAGATTCAAGAATTTGTTGATGGTCAATGGATGACTTGCTTAACCAATCCATATTGGTTTTCAAATGCTGAATACCGCATCAAGCCTGAACCAAAGCCTGATGTTGTTCAATATTTTATATCTTCTAAATATGAAACTTTTACTGCAATAGCTTGCACATCAAATTTAAAACTAACTTTTGATGGCGAAACAGGAAAACTTAAATCAGCAGAGGTATTGAAATGAGTAAAGAAGAAATACATCGTTGGGCTTCTAGAATTTGTGAATGTAAAACTAGAACTCAAGCATATCAAATTGTTTGGGCATTACTGAAAAAGGCGCAAGAGAAATGAAAAATTATTATTTACTTATAGGTTTGGTTGTTTATTGGTTCTTTTTAATTTTGATGAGTCAAAAACTTTTAGATATTCCAGAAATTCTCGACCCATCACAAGCAATGCGTTATTTACTTGGTATTTTAATAATCGCTGGAGTAGGTTATATGGTTAGAGCATTTGAAGATATTATGGAAATTACAAATGAATAAAACAGATGTTACATTGGCTTATAAATTGGCAGATTGGCTAGAAGATTACTTTCCATATTCTGATGATGATTGGTTTAGCAAAGACAGCGATGAAATGAAAAAAGCTGCAAAGATATTACGACAATCAGCGGTGATGATTGAAAACAAAGACTTATACATCGAAGGATTATTAAAAGAAAACGAAAAGCTAAGAAACCAATGGGGTTATAGCGGAATGTCTATACCATGTAAAGAAATACAAAAATACGGAAAAGGTGGTGGAGGAGCTATGGATATTAGCGGTGGAGGTAAAGGCGCATGACTAATCAAAGACCAACAGCAATACCATACGGATACCTTCGTGAATATTTTACAGGAGATAACAGATACAGAATTGATGAATATAGAAATGGAGAATGGGTAAATATAGTTGATGAACCATTATTAGGCGAACTTAAATCAGCAGAGGTATTGAAATGAAAGCATACGACATCAATATCGCCATAGTGCATGAAGATGAAAAGACTGAAAACATTTTTTATCAAAGATTTACAGATGAGCCATATAGAGGAAAAGCTAGAGAAATTGTAAGGGTAGTTAATGATTTTGATGAACCTAAACGATTTTCATATAGACAAACATTAACTATTGACACTTTGAATGGTCTTACTAATGATGCTACTGCTTTAGCCAATCAAACTGGAGCATCAATAAATTGGGAATTACTAAAACTTTTAAACAAATGGATTGACGAGAATTTATGACCACATTTACTACAGAAGATCGACTTTCAGTTTACAAAGCCATTGAACAAGGAACTAAAGAATGGTTCAAGATCAGGCTTGGCAAAGTTACTGCCAGCGGAGTTGCTGACATATTGGCTAAAACCAAAAGCGGCCCATCTGCATCCAGGGCTAATTACCTTATCAAACTTGCTATTCAAAGAGTAACTGGCGAGATTGAAGAAGGGTTTACCAACGATGCAATGCAATGGGGTAAAGATCATGAAGCTCAAGCAAGAGTGGCTTATGAAGTTGTATCAGGCAATTTTGTGGATCAGGTCGGATTTGTGGATCATCCTAGCATTAAGTGGTTTGGCGCTAGTCCTGACGGCCTTGTGGCTAGTGATGGTCTTGTGGAAATAAAATGCCCCAACTCAGCAACTCATTGGTCTTATATAAAAGCCGATGGGCCGCCAAGCAAATACTACATTCAGATGCAAGCCCAAATGGCTTGCACCGATAGGAAATGGTGCGATTTTGTTTCCTATGATCCTAGGATGCCTGAGCGAAGTCAGTTATTTATCAAGCGAGTTATGCGAGAGCCTGACTATATTGCCGAAATGGAAGCCGAAATTAAGCAGTTTTTAGATGAAGTTGAAACAGAAGTTAATTTAATGAAAGGGATGTAAATGGCAATCAAATATTACCTAAAAACGCCTGTATCGGAATATACAGATGCAACTGGACAAAACAAAAAGCGTTATCAAACAATCGGTATCGTCACCGAAACTCAAAAAGGCGATTTGATGTTTAAGTTAGAAATGCTCCCATTGCTGGGCATGAAAGAAGGGGCTATTTGGGGATACTTAAATCCCCCTGAAGATAAAACTGACCAAAAGCCAACCGCACCAGCCCAAAATCAAATAACAGATGATGACATTCCATTTTAAGGAGAATTACATGAAAAAGATCGCACTAGCTATTTGGCTATCAATGATTGCAACTTTGGCCTATGCCAACTGCACAACTCAAACTTTTAATATCAACGGCAAATTCACAACTTGCACAACTTGTTGCTATAACGGCAACTGCAACACTACTTGTTTTTAATATGTTAAATAGAGATAAATTGGCTTTTAGCCTTTTAAGACTAATGATTTCAAATGATTGGAAATTTGATATTTCTGAAAAAGATTGGGATACCCAGGCTGTAGAAAGAGCCTTTAGCATAGCCGACAAATTTATTAAAGAAAGCGAGATCACAAATGTTGGATAAACAAAATATAAAACTTGCGATTGCAAAAGGAAGCACCTTCAAATATTCTAGTGGTTCCGATGTATTAAAAACCTGGAAGGCTTATGGGTTTGTGCCTCCATCTACAGTCAGAAATGACTATTTGTTCAAAGCAAACCGAATAGCAAGCGGATTGGATAAATAATGGCAACTAAAAAACTGACTGTAAAAGTTCCAGCTATCAAAGAAAAAAATGGCAAAGTGGTTGTAGCGCCTTCAAAAGCCTACAGTCATGATGAACTTATTAAGATGGCTGGGAAAACCGCTAAAGGCTCAAAACATGAATTTGAGCTTTCTAATGGCAGAATTGTGACTCGCAAAGTTGCCGCTAAAGTGGCAGAAAAGGCTGGAGAAGTGCCTAAATCAGTAGGTAAAAAGCTCCATAGCCATGATTTGCGTAAAGCGGCTGGCATTAAAAAGAAAGTAATGAAATGAGCGAAGGCGTTGGAATTGCTATTTTTTTAGTAATGAACGCCATTATTGGGTTATATATTTATTTAATTGTTGAGGGAAAAGATGACTGAAGAAGGAGTGCCTTTTGCTGGAAATATGAAAGTTCCAAGCGATGATTGCGAAGAAGCGTTTTTTGCGCTTTATCCTGACTTTTTTTATGAAGGATCAACTGCTTTAACGCTTTGGATTCAAGCATGGCAAGCCGCTTTAGATCATGCAGAAAATAGCAAACCCAGGATTCAATTAATTTGAGTTCAATAGACCAAACAGAAGAAGGGCCTCGCAATCTTATATCTCTTAAAGAATTTGAAAAAAAGAAATATGGATTGCAGGTCGAGCTTCTTAAATGGCAACACTCTGTCAAAGACAGGGGAGAAAAGCACATCATTATTTTTGAAGGTAAAGATGGGGCTGGCAAAGGCGGCACAATTAAACGATTTATGGAGCATTTAAACCCTAAGTCAGCAAGAGTTGTAGCACTAGATAAACCAAGTGAAACTGAGCGCACTCAATGGTATTGGCAACGATATTTCAAAGAATTGCCTAAAGCTGGAGAAATTACTTTTTGGGATCGCAGTTGGTATAACCGAGCAACTGTAGAAAAGGTCATGGGTTTTGCCAGCAAGGAAGAAGTTGATTTGTTTCTTTCTGAGGCTCCAGTTATTGAGCAAATGCTTAAAAACAATGGCTTCAAAATCATTAAATTTTGGCTTAATGTCAGCAAAAAAGAGCAGTCTAGGCGGTTTAAAGAACGCCAAAACAATCCATTAAAACTAGGCAAAATGAGTCCTATTGATAGGGTCAGTCAAGAGAAATGGAAAGAATATTGCGAAGCGGAAGATGCTATATTTGCCGCAACTAGCGGATGGATTATTGTTGATTCTGATTGCAAGAGAACCGCCAGGCTTGCTTGCATGAGTGCAGTTTTAAACCAAAACGATTATGCAGGGAAAGACTTAAAAGGCAGTTAAGCCGACATTCAAGGATGCAACAAGTAAGGGCTTTTTCGGCTTTCGACCTTACAGATAGCAGTTGCCAAATTGATGCCTATTTTTTAAGCACCCAATATATCCATTGCTTTATGGATGCGATTTACTCGATCATCATAACCATTTAAGCCGCCATTGATGCGCTTAGTCATGGTAGTCCAATCTTCATTATCAGCCAGCGCATTTAAACCTTTTTTGTTCCAAAACCAGCCAGCAGATAAACAAGCCCATTCAGGCTCTAAAACAAGGCTTGGCTGGCTTGAAAAAGGTTGTCCTAATGCCTCACCACATACTGTGTAATTTGAGCGCCCTGTAAGCTGAATTACGCCCCTGCCATGAAATAACCATCCATCCCCATCTTGGGTATTTCCTAGGTCTGCTCTGCCGCCATAAACCTTATTAGCTATCTTTTCAGGATTATTCGCATATTGATTAGCCACATCGAGATTAGGAAATCGGCTGGGCCAAACAGCCATAAGTCTAGATGCGGAGTAATGTAAGTTTTCTTCCAAAGATCGAAAATTGTTGGATTCATGCTGACATTGACCTATAAAAGCGGCTTGTCTTGTAGGAGTGTTTATTTGATATTTGGCAAAAGTATCATTCAAAGGTTTAAGCCATTTTTGGTCTATACCTAAAGCCTGCAACTGTTCATTACTTACCATTAAAAATACCTATTTGTTCCATCAGCCAAGACTGTAATGACACCAACTGCTGAGTAGTCATTGCACATTTTTCAATAAATTGAGGGTCGGAGGGGGTTCCATCAAAGCCTGGGGCGGCTGTGGAAACTGTGCTTGTTTTATCGGAACTGGAGAGGAGCATCCCACCATAAGTGCGCTTAATAAGAGCAATGCGATTTTCATAATCATTTTTCACCTTTTGATTGACTTGTTCAGCTTCTTTGGCTTTTGCTTTATTGATTAATTCTTGTTCTTTTGCGGCGGATTCTTGTTTTGCAACATAAGCATCATATTTGGCAGATTCATATTTGCCATAACCAACTCCGCCTAAAGCAACTACGCCTAAAGCAATCATGATCCATGTAGAAATAGGCAATGGAAACATTACACAAACCGAATAGTGAAGGCAAAAGTAGCTGGAAAATTCTTAATTAAAGCCGCATTATTAGGATCATTAATAAAAGCTGGATCAACTAAAGCTCGAATATTATGCCCAAAATTTAAGCAAATCATTTTTCCAAATAAATTGTGATAACTGTTGTATTGCCATAATCCTTGACCTTGAACTCGAATAGTGCCTTCAGTCTTGTCATTACAGTTAATGTTGCCTTGATAGGTCATGCCGCTAGATCCATCAATGTATTTGACAGAAAAGCCATAAAAAGGATTACGCCATAACCATTGCACTTTTGACCACCAGCAAGGATTATGCAAAGATCTAAAAGTTTGATCTCCATCTAGGCTGTTATCAGGGGTTTGCCACCATCCAAGCCAAGACCATAAACGAGGGCCTGATTCCCATACAGTAGCGTTATTGCACCAGCCAATTTGAGTGCTGTAGCAGATTCCCAAAATAAACGCTAAGGGAAAAGTTAAAACAACGCCAATTAAATTAATAATGACTTGGATTGCATAAAGAATGTAGTTCATTTTTCATCCAAAGGTAAAGTTGTATAAAACCTCAAAATAGCAGAAACAATGCCGATTGAGATCAGAATAGTCCCATAATATCTTGGGTCTATGACATTTTGCAAATAACTAAAGTTGTCATAAACAACACCTAAAATTACCATTGCCAAAGAAAACCACATCGTCTTGGAGCGCATAGCCCCTTTAGCGGTTCGCCTCATTTTTTAATAAAAATAAAGTCCGTCAAAAAGCTAATAATGCTTCCCACAACGCCAGCCGCACCCATTAAAGCCCATAGAGAGCCTTTTGATCGTTCAGCCATAGACACAAGTTGTTCTAATTGGCTTTCCATTCTGTCCATCTTTTTTTCCATAGACTCGAACTTTTTTTCGTAATCTTCAACTTTTTGCCAAAGAACCCCATATTTAACAGGATCAATTTCAAACGCCATAAAAACCTCCATCAAGTTTTCATGATGTAGGCTAAAGCGTAATAAAGAGGCTGATTTGAGCCTGTGCTTGTCATAACTCCTGACGATGCAAAGCCACCAGCATTGTTTACTGAGAAGTTATTTCCTGCTCCAACAACAAAGCTATCTGCTAAGTTTGGAGTCCCATTTGTGCCGTTACATAAAACATATCCAGTAGGAATTGCTGTTGCGGCTCCTGACCAAATAATAATTCCACCGCTAGGAACATTAACTACAGAGCTTGCAGGAGGAATTCCATTGATATTGTCATAGGTATAAAGCACAACATTTGATGATGTAGCCAATACAAATTTATAGTTATTTGTGCTAGAAAGCCAAATTTCTGTTGCTGGAATTCCATTTGTTCCCAAAACAATAGGATTTGCACATGGAATAGCGCCATCAGAAGCGGTATATGTTGCTAAAGGAGTTGTTGTCCCAGCCTGGTATGTATAGAGCAGTCCACCAGCCAAAGGCAAATTGTCTAAACCTAAAAATGGTTGCATTGAGTTGCCAATAGGCGAAAGTAAAACTGTCATTTTTTATTTTCCTTGCCGTAATTTACAAATTCACTAATTTTGTTTAATTGTTTCTTCACTTTATGTTTGCCATACAGATGCTTACCAATAGTGGCAACTGGAACTGGAATTCCTGTCATAGCGCCTTGTAAACCCATTTCTGTAGCCAAAGCCATAATGCTAGATGCTGTTCCTGAAGGATTGGTTGTTCCTACAGGAACAGTTTGTAAATCTTTGGTAACTTCATTAAGTGTTCTGTAATATTCAGCACCTTTTTTACCAAAAATATATTCTAGCTTACCGCTTTTGTCTAAATCAGTAATAATTTTATCTAAGGCTTGTGTTGATACATATGGTTTACCATTAATATCTCTGCCAACACCTTTAGTAGCTTCATCTTTAATTTTTTGTGCAACAGCGCCACGCAATTCTTGAGTCATTTTTTGACCTTGTGGCCCCATCTTTTCTAAAGATGCAAATAATTGTTTAACTTGATCTCCTGGGCCTTGAATCATAGCTTTATCAACTAATTTTTCAATAGCTACAACTCGCTCTTGACCACCTGGCTTCATAGCAGTAATTTGGCGTAATGCAGGAGTATTTTCAAACTCCTTCATATAAGCAGTATTTAATGCTCTAGCATTTTTATAAAGATCGCCACCTTTATTTTCAGTAAGGCTATCAATTAACTTAATAACTTCTTTTCCGTAATGAGCATTAGGGCCTGAACTTTGAGCTAATGTATTAGTCATCTTTCTTAATTCTTCAAGATCATTGATTGGAATTTCTCCAATTTTTCCACCTTGAGTTAAAGATTTTAATTTTTGTTCTACAGAAGATAGAACAGGGGCATTAATAGCTTCAGCCCTATGTTTTTCTACATAATTTTCTAATTTATTAATATCTATTGGCTGATTCATATGACCAGCCTCTCTAGCGGCTGTATATGCGTTTTCAATTTGAGCATATCTAGCTTTTTTAACTGGCTCTATTGTATTTACCAACATTTGACCAAGCTCTCCAGGAGCCGCACCAGTAAATTCAGCGCCAGTATCATAAACAAACTTATCTAAATTAGCTTGGATTTTGGCATTATCATCAGCATTTTTAGCTTGCAACTCAGCGCCCAAAACAGGATCTTTAGCTGTTTCTCTAGCAAAACGAACATCAGCAGGATTGCGAGTTGCTTGATCTTTTGAAAGTTCAATAGGAATAGGAAGTTCTCTTGCTCTTTCAATTCTATTTCTAATAATAGGAACTTCAGCCGCACCAGCACCAGCCATAGTTGCTTCTTTTTTGGCAAACTGTTCTTTAATTCCTTGAACTGCTGGAGAAATTGCTTGTTCAAGTTTTGAAACGCCTTTTTGTATTGGTTTAGTTACCGCACTTCCTGGTATAACGGCAAGCTCAGGATCGTAAATAGTGCCTTTAATGGTTTCTCCAATAAATTTACCAGGATGTTCAACAATTTCAGTTCCTACGGCTTTTGCCGTTTCAATAGGACTTCTAATAAATTGTTCAACACCTTTTAAAGCGCCTTTTCCTTTGGCAATTAATTTTTCTTGAGCCGCTTGTTTATCTTGTTCTGTAAATCCAGGCAATCCTAAACTAGCCGCAGTATATTCAATAGCAGGAGCCGCCAAAGATTCTCTTTTAAAGCCTTCCCAAGACATTTCGCTTAATGGTTTTTTAAGCTCTTGAAAAAAGCCTTGTGGTTTTTGTTCTGTTGGTTTTGTTTCTTTTGATGGAGTTGTTCCTAAAATTAAATTAGAAATTTCATCGCCACCATCTAATAAAGATTCATGTTCTTGATTTAATTTTGGAATTTGACCAGTAGATTTACCAATGGTTGAGCCTGGAATACTTGCCCATTGAGTTCCCATTAATTGCTTTGCTTTTTCAAAATCACCTGATTTAAGAGCATCTAAAGCTCCTGTATCCCTAAGAATACCAACTGCGGCTCTCCTTTGGTTTTCAGGGCTAAAGTCTGTTAAACCTTGTTTTTTTGCTTGAATTTCCCAAGTTGGAGCAAGTAATTGAAATTCACCAGCGGCTGTAGTTACATCACCTTTATTTGTAAAAGGAATTTTAATATTTGGATGTTTTGATAGATCATTGAATTCTTTATATCCAAATGTTTGATTGGCTTTTGGTCTGCCTTCATAAGCATTAATATAATTAAGAGCTTTTACAACATTTGGATGCGATAAATCTTCATCACTAACTGGTTGAATAGAATCAGAAGCTCCTACTCCTTTTTTTGAAGAATCTGTGCTTACAGGTTTACCAAGAATTAAGGAGCTAATATCATCCATCATAAAGTCCCAGTTTGAGTCAATTTCATGAGATTAAGATACTTTTGATTGTATTCTTTTCTAGCTGGTGAATCTTTAGGGCCAAGTAAACGATCTAGCTCTTTTTCTTTTTGTTGAGCAGTCATATCAGGATCTTTGGCAATATTAATAACTTCAAAAACTTTGGTATCAGCATTTTTTGACCACATTTGCTTAAATGCGTTCATGTTGTTATCGCCAAATTTATCTGAAAAGTTTTTAGCCGCAGTAGCTTGCATATCAATATTTGTCATATCGGCTTTAGCACGATTTGCAATTTTAATAAGCACTTCAGGCGGATAGGTGTAATCACCATTAGCCGCAGAGCTAAGTTGTTTATCTTGATCCGTTCTAAGACCTAATGCTTGCATATTGCTTAGTGTCGTATTTGCTAAGTTTTTGCTTAATTCAATATAAGTTGGATCTCCAGCCCAAGTAGCCAACTTTCTATGAATTGCACCAGCAACACCAGTTGTAGGGGCATACCAGGGAGATTCTTCAAGTTGTCTAGCAACTTTAATAGTTTCATCAAGATTACGGCGTTCAGTTGCCATTTGTGGCTGTCTTGCAATTAATCCATTTTTATAAGCAACGCCAACTGTTCTATCGTTTTCTTCAGATGGTGCGGCGGCAAAAGGCTCACCAGCCTTTCTTACTGGATAAGTTAATTGAACAGGCTTGCTAATTTCAGAAACAGGCTCTTTAGACGGAGGATTTGCTCCAGCTTGAGGCTGATTAGCCATAGGAGCCGTTTGAGGCCCTGCTTGTGGGGCATTTTGATTTGATTGCCCAATTCCAGCAACAGGAGAAACTGTGCCTTGAGCCGCATTATACAAAGCTGGCTGACCGCCAACGCTTGTAAGCTGTGGCAGATTAGCTTGAAATTGAGTGCTTGCATTAACAGCTTGATTTCTTAAATTAGCAAGATGATTTTTATAGGCATCTAAATCTTTATTATTTAAAAATTCTTTGCCCATTTCATAATATTTGCCATCACCATTTACACCCATGTTTTTTAACCAATCATGAGTTGCTTCATATTCTTTTTTGATGGCTTCAATATTTCCATCTTTTAAAGATTTAGAGTTTTCTAACCCTGATAATGCGCTATTGGCAATAGCAAAATTTTCTCTTTGATACTTTAATTGAGCTTCTTTAGATTGTGCTATTCCTTGTTGAATAGATGGCTCAAGCAATGCTTGTTCTTTTTGCAATGCAGTAGCCTGGCGAGCCGCACCAATCATTTCCAACATTCCAAGCGGAGTTGTTCCTCCTTGTTGCGGATTTACTTTTACAACAGGCTGAACATCAGTTAATTTAGCGAGCGCTTTAAGATAAGACGCGTATAGCTCAAGTGATTTTTTATCACCTGCAATCACAAGTGGAATCTTTTGGGCAGGCGAAATATTCATTTCACCGCGAAGCTTTCTGCAAACATCAACCATCTCTTTTAAAGCTGACATCCATTGAATGCTTTCTTGGTCAATTTTTTTGCTCTCACTTTGTGGGTATGGTTCTAACATAATTGAAGGACCTGACTTACCGTTCATCGGTCCAATCGTTTGCCAAATTTCTTCAGTAATAAAAGGCATGATTGGATGCATTAAGCGAAGTAACTGATCCAATACATGACCAAGTACACGCTTTGTTGCAGCAGCATCGCCCTTCTGGAATGCATCTTTTGAAAGCTCTAAGTACCAGTCGCAAAGGTCATCCCATGCAAAGTGATAAATCAGATCACATGCTTTGGCAAACTCATACTTCTCAAACAAACCATCTACTTCAGAAATGGTTTGATCTAGTCTCGTTAAAATCCAATCATCAATTGCATTTAGTTCAGAACGCGCTGGCAATACACCGCTTACCGTTGCACCATTCATCATGGCAAAGCGGCTGGCATTCCATAGTTTGGTGGCAAAGTTACGAGATCCGGCAATCCAATCCTCAGCAAGTGCTTGATCTGTACCTGGATTTGCACCTTTGGCTAATGTGAAGCGAAGTGCATCGGAGCCGTACTTATCCATAAACTCAATCGGATCAACGGTATTTCCACGACTTTTACTCATCGCAGATCCATCCATCAAAACCATGCCTTGATTTAACAAGCGGGTAAATGGTTCGGTGAAATTTAGATGTCCTAGATCATGTAAAACCTTTGTAAAAAATCTTGAGTACAACAGATGCAAAATTGCATGGGTTACGCCACCAACATATTGATCAACTGGCAACCAAGTTTCAACCGCTTTTTTATCGAATGGAACATCGTTGCGACCAACGCTGGTGTAGCGAAGGTAGTACCAAGATCGGAAGAGCGTCGTGTAGGGAAAGAGTGTGTCAGTACGTGTAG
>OGVN01000066.1_pt1 | contig 11522 bp, 29 predicted proteins | sample 1575751 | NCBI WGS metagenome assembly OGVN01 (sample SAMN07581530, study PRJEB24739) | freshwater metagenome | place: Singapore | collected 2015-01 | reverse complement strand
GTTTCCCAGTCACGATAAGGGTGTCCTCGTTGTAGGGTATGCTCATGTGCTTTCCTTTGGTGGTAAGTGTTCAAGGTGGTTTTGCACTTTCCAATTCATTGCATCTGCATACCCGCGCTGGTACTCCTTGCGTAGTAGTTCTTCCGGCTCCCACGGCAGTGGTGTACCCGCGTGTTTGTATGCTTCGTTGCGCCACATGGACGCGCTGAGTTTGTAGCGTTCACAGTCTGGACAGGTCATGGCTTGAACCCCATAACAGCCAGCGCCGATAACTCTTTGAAGTCATCTACATCCATCGTGATTGACACGCTTGTGTTCTTTCCGATGCCCACAATACTTGTCATCCAACCCTCACCGCAATACTCTGACCTTTTTGCGGCTCGTTGAAAACCGTTGCGGCGCACCAACTCAAACAGCAACTGCTCGTCTGAGAATGTCTCAATGCTTCGCTCCCATCTTGTGTCTTTGCTCATGCGTTTTCTCCTGATTCTGCTTTGATTAAATTTGCCGCAACGTGCCAATAGTTGTGCGACCCCTTAGCCGCCTCGTGTTGCACCATCAATAGATTCACGATACGTTGTCTCTCTGCCCTGACTGCGGCCTCGCGGGACTCGTGCAACTCACGCATCACCTCAATGACAGCTATCTCATGCTTGAGCATGATGGCCTTAATCATCTCGATGGGCGTTTCAATCATCGCCATCGCCGCCGCTTTGTTCTGGTCGGTTTCGTTCTGCGCCTTGATGATTGCCTCTTGGTGTAGTTTGCTCAGTGACTTCATTATGCGTACCCCGTTACCAATACATGGTTCTTTGCTTCTTCCAATGCACCGACAAGTTCAAGTCGGTTCTCGACCTTGGAGCACTTGATTTTGAATTGCCCACTTCCACGGTGGAACATCAACACAATGACTGCATCAGGTTCCTCGTCAATGGCTTCGTTCAGCGTGATTTTTGCGGCTACTTTGTATTCGTTGAACGTCAGTGATTTCAGTTTGCTCATGTGTTCTTCTCCTTGAGTTTGGCTTCGATGGCATCAGCAAATTCCCAAAAGCCACCGCCTTCTTGGGTGTCATCAAAGGCAATCTGCTTATCTTCATCCGTCAGCCCCTGCCATTCACGCTCGGGTTGCACTAATTCAGTTGCCGCATACGACATGGCTTGCCCCAGTTTTTTTACCAGCACTTGTTCAATCAACGGCACAATGGCTTCTTGTAGCCACTCACGCAAGGCTTCCTCTTGTTTTGCGTTCATGCTTCCCCCTTAATGCCGTGTGCGGCTTCAATGGCTCGGGCAAACTTTATTGGTGTTGGATGATCAAGCCAAAATCTTTCAATCCACTCATCAGTCAGCGGCTCACGCTTGGGTGGGGATGTGTAGAGTGGCGTTTCTGCCTTCAGTTTTTTGCCAGCCTCAGTCCATGCAATATCATTATTTTCGGTGTCATACACCACCCACGCCACAGGCTCTGGCTCTGGTTGTTCCAAGGCTTGTTTGATGGCGGTGATAGCGTTGTCCTCTTTTGCGGCTTGCTCGGGGTCTGAAACAGGGTTTGTGCAATTTCCTTCCAACGCCTCCAACGCCTGTCTCAATGCTTCGTCTTTAGTCATTTAACCACTCCAATATTTGAACAAATGCAAAAAACGCCATTACAAGACCAATAGGGACATAGACGCACAACAAAAAAATCATCAATGTTTCTGCGGTCATTTGTTCCCCCTTGCTCGAATGTCCTCGGGGCAATGATGCGGCTCTGTCGCAGGCACATCCTGCAATTCATCACATACCTTCGCACACGCCTCACGCTCATGGGCGGCGACTAGGGCGGCGAAGCGTTCAAGTTCTTTTGTGCCAACATCAAAATGATGTGTGTTAATCCCAGCCGCCTGAGCCATGCGGATAATGTCATTTTTTTTCATATAGCCCTCATAATCCGTTGTTGGCGACCAGATCGACCAGGACGAGTCCCAATGATTTCTATGTGATCTTTCCTGAGAAGAGTAGAAAACCGAGCCGTTACTGACGAATAAGCGTATTGAGGCAACGCATCTATCACTTCATCAGCAATACACCCATCTGGAAAGCCTTTAATCGCCTCTAGAACGATTTTTTCCATCTTCTGGGTGTCTACCCTCTCTGCTGCTTTGTAAGACGTTACAGGGTCATCTCTACGAACCAACTGATGTATTGAAGTGCCAAATTTTTCTTTAACAAACTTAAAAGGGTCAAACATTTTTTAAATCTCCATGTTGGGCGGGGTACTCGCTACATCTGACATACGGCTAAATCGCAACTCACGCCAGCATCCGCTTTCCCCCATTGATCAGAACGGTATTGAATCCTCATCAATCTCTGCATCTTTGGGTGCACCTTCAGGAATCGTATTCTTTTCCTGACCACGCTTCAAGACTTTCATTTCTGAGCAAATGACATTGGTCACATTTTGTTCTTGCCCATTTTTGTCTATGTATTTGTCATGCTTGATCTGACCTTCTACATAGACCATGGTTCCCTTGGTCAAGAACTGCCCTGCAATCTCAGCCAATTTATCAAAAAAGATGAGTTTGTGCCATGTGGTTTCTTCTACCTTTTCGCCTTGCGGGTTCTTGCGTTTGGTACTAGTGGCAATAGACACATTGGCTACTGCTTTACCAGAAGCCGTGTAACGGACTTCGCAATCACGACCACACGAACCCACAAGAATTACTTTATTGACTGATGCCATTTTTTGCCTTTGCCTTAATTTTGTTTTCCAAAACATCAAGTTCTGCTAAAAACTTGATGACCTCTGCCTCCATCGTTTCAATTCGCTTATCGTCACGATGCAGTCGCTTTATATACAGTTGTAAACCTTCTGGTGCTCTATCGTCAAAGCACACATAATCGCACCACTTACGACCTGTGCAAGCCATCTGCCAAAGCATTTGTTTTTCATGGTCAGAATCGATTTCATCCTTCAAGATTGTTTCAAAGTGGTTATGAGTCTCTTTGCATTTGATCTCAACCAGACCATCCTCACCGACTAGGCCATCAGGTGAGCATCCAGCCTTTTCAATCTTTGGGTGATTGACCCAAGCGATCTGATCAACCATCTGGCTTGTTTCGACCTCATAAGCGGCTCGGGCTATCGGTTCAAGTTCTGTGCCTCGTTCCATCGGTTTCGTGACCTTGAACTCGGTCGGAACACCTGTCATGCGTTCGCAGACAAGTTGAGCCATGTATTTCGCCCTAGATGCTGCTGTGCCTGTTTTGGTGGTTGCTAACAGATCGCCCATGCGAGAAGCGGAAATCTTCCCTAACCGAATCTGTTTCCATTCATCAGTCCCTTGCTCCATTAAATTGACTCCTTTGTTAATTGATCAAATGCCTTTTGTGAAATTTTGTAGGCATCAGGCAAGATGTGCTCTGCGTTGATGTGTTGACTTACCAAAACAGACCCATCTGGTAAAGCGTTACAGACAGTCATGTGAAATTCTCGGTGCTCATAAACAGATTCATAAATCCCGAGTGCGTTTTCAGTAGACCATTGCCATTTTTCCAATAATTGACAAACATCGTCCATTTCTTGCTGGATGCGTTTACCAATCAGGGTGTTTTTCTTTGGTCTGATTAACCAGTATTGTTCATACTTGGTTGGTAGAGTGAATCCAGATCGATCCGTCTTTTTCTCATAGATCAGACCAAGACCTTTTGATTCGTGCCTAAGAATAGCAATCGCCTTTTCTTTTTCCAAGAATTCACGCTTTGCCTTCAATGCCTGTTCTTTTGCGTCTGAGTATTTGCGAACTGCAAATCCTGCAAACGCTTCTGGCAAAAGATAGTGCTTTCTCACAGTTTGGCTTTCTTTGCATCTTTGGCTGCGATGATTCTTTTCAGAGCGTCTTTGTCGTTCTGGGCGGCTTTATAGGCTTGTCCGTAGACTTCTTTTAACTCGTCCTCGGTGGTGCAGTCATCAATGCCTGTGAGCCAATCTGCGAGCCTAGAAACATCTATCTTTGCTGTTACCTCATGAGTGTGGGCATCAGCATCGTTATCGCCTTCTGTAGGGATTGCAAAGGTCTGGAAAGCCATATATTTGTAGGCTGCTGACATTGCCTTGTTGGTGGCTTTGTCGCTAGAGTCCATTGCCTCACCAAAGGTTCTTGCTGTGTGCTTAGACCCATCAACAGAAACCAGATCAAACTCTGCCTCTACTGTGACATAGAACAAAGCACCACCAGACTTGCTTTGGCGTTCCTCGCAAGTTCTGGTTAACATTCTGGGGATGATGCACAGACCTTTTTCAGCCATGATGGATGACATGGTGTTATAGACTGCATCGATGCCTCGGAAGTTGTAGCCAGCCCCTTGAGTGTTCCGAGAGGATTTGCTGATTCCGATCTTGGCAAGTTCTGCCTGGACTGCGTTGATTGCTTGATAGACATTCATTAAAGTTCTCCGATTGAATTAAGTTCCTGTTTCACGAGTTTGAGTTCATCTCGTGTGCTTTCAATTGTATAGCAAAGATTGGCGATGATGGACTTCATGTAGCCAACTTGAAACGCTAATTGCGAGTCTAAGTTTGGTGAGTGTTGCTTAGAAGCATCAATTGCTTCTTGGATAAGTTTGTCAGGGCAAAACATCGTTTTTCTCGCTTTCTCTGTAATCTTCTTTGACTTGCTGAATGATCTTTTCAATGGCTTCTTGGAAGAAGTCAATCTGGATGGGTTCTTCACACTCGTTCATATAGATTTCATAATCCACGAACAAGGCATCGTCCCTGTAAATGTCAACTACCTTGAGGTAGTAGTAATCGCCATCTTTTTGAGGTAGGTCGTGCCACTCTTTCATTTTTTGATTTCCTGTTTCAGCATCCAAATCATCAGTCTGCTAAGTTGATCGTGTGCTTCGCCAACGTCTTCCATGTACCCAACATAATTTTTATGAAGGCATTTGTCATGCAGTCGTTTAATGATTTGTTCAAGTTTCATCAGGTAAGGTGCGTAATCGTCAAGTTCCATGTTTTTCCCCATTAAGTTTGATGGATTGGGCAAGCAGCCAATTGTTGCCAAGTCTGCGAATTGATCTAATCCACTTGCGTTGGTTGGCTCGGTTGATTTCTTTTGGTATGTAGTCCACGCAGAAAAGTTCTCTGGCTCTGACAAGCATTTTGGTGTTCATATCAAAATCTTTCCTCAGAAAGGTGCGGGGGGTGCTTTTTCACGCAAAGCCTTTTGGTAGGCACGTTCTTGGCGTGAAGTCCATGGCACAGGGCCAGTGGGTGGGGGAAAGGGCCAGGTGTTCATCAGCCTCTCCATGCCAACAAAACGCCGATGTAGGCAAAGGTCACGATGGTGATGATTGCTGAGATGATTTCTTGCTTCATTTAAGACTCCTTGATCTGTTAAGCGATTGCCTAACATTGATGCTATCTTAACATCACTACTTAACATTTGTCTAGGTACTTTCCCTAATGTGTTGTTGTTAAGATACTCTGTTAAGATGGTAAGATGAATAAAGAAACCGCTATCTATTTTGCTGGAAATGCAAACAAACTGGCTAAGTTGCTAGGCATCAACCGAGCAGCGATTAGTCAATGGGGGGCAGAAATCCCACTCAAAAGGCTTGAGCAATTGAAGCAACTCAAGCCTGAGTGGTTTGACACTTTAATCGTGAAGGAAGAGAAATGAAAAAACTGATCTTTGCCTGGTTAATCGCTGTGTTTGCAACGAGTGCTTGGGCTAGTTGTGTGACCAACACATACACCTATCAAGGGCGTATGGTGACTTGCACGACCTGTTGCTATTTTGGGTCTTGCACGACCAATTGCTTTTGATGTAGGATTGTGTGAAACAGGGCTAGATGAGGCTTGATCACCTCATCGAAAAGCGAACCTCCCGCCTGCCTATGTTTCCTTCAGGAGGATTTGCGAGGAAAATTTGTGCATTATTACCAATTCAACATTGGTGACTATCAGTCCCACACGGCTCATTTGTCAGAACTTGAAGACCTGACCTATCGGCGTATGCTTGATTGGTATTATCTTCACGAAAAACCATTTCCATGCGACTACGAAGAAATTGCAAGATTAATCCGTATGCGTTCGCATATCGATTGCATTGCGGTCGTATTGCATGAGTTTTTTGATGTTACAGACGCTGGTTGGATTCACCATCGTGCTGACAAAGAAATTGCAAAAGCGGGTGAGAAATCTAGTAAGGCAAGCCAGTCAGCAAAGGCTAGATGGAATAAAAAACCAAAAGAAAACAAAGACTTATCTAATGATGCGAACGCATTGCAAACGCAATCCGAATGCAATGCTACACAAGACACAATACACATAACACAAGACACAAAAAAGAAGAAAACAACTGTTGTTGTTGCGCCTGAAGGCGTATCGATTGAAGTTTGGAAAAGTTTTGTTGAGCAACGCAAAAAGGCAAGAGCAGTCATCACCGACTTGGTGATAAGCCAAATACGATCTGAAGCCGAAAAGATTGGTTGGTCACTTGAACAAGCCTTGATTGAATGTGTTTCTAGGGGTTGGAGAGGGTTTAAAGCCGACTGGATTAAACAACCTTTTGTGCTTAACAAGTGTGACATTGCTAGGGTGACAGTTCCTGGCACAAACGAGCGTGACCCTGCATTGGTGAAACTTGATGAGGATAAGAAAAAAACAGCCCCACCCCCACCAGAAATTCTTGCAAAGATTAAAGAGGTTCTTAACAAATGAACTTAGAACAAGCCAAGCGAGTGTTAGATGAACACAAAGAAAAGCAATGTCACTCATTGCGAACAATCAACAAAGCCTTGTTCATTTGCGGAGACTTACGAGAAATGGATGAGTCATTGTTTGAGATTGGCGAAGAACCCTGGTTGGAAAGAACAAATCTGGTGGACAGTCAAAGACTTGGACTCTGACAAATCTGGACTATTCACAGGATTCAAAGACGATTTTCTAAGGCGCATCCATGATGATGATCACATTCAAAATCCCAATCACGCCCGTCCCAAAAGGCAGACCAAGACTGGGTAAGTTTGGGACTTACACCCCGACCGCTACAAAGAACTTTGAGGAAATGGTTAGGGTTTACGCTAGGCAAGCAATGGGAAGCCAAGAACCGCTAGAAAAGCCTTTAGAGGCGTTTTTATATTTCCGAATGGGTGTGCCTCAGTCATACTCAAAAAAACGCACAGAAGCCTGTTTAAGCGGTTCTGAGCGCCCTGTTACACGCAATGGGGACTTGGACAACCTGGCTAAGGGGGTTTTAGATGCTTTTAACGGGATTATTTTCAAAGATGATTGTCAGATTGTTGAGATGCACTTAACAAAAGTGTATGCTCAAGAGGCGGGTATAGATGTTTTGATAAAGGAGATTTAATGGAAGCACCCCACAACGCAGTTGATTTCATTCTTAAGAAGGCGGCAGACTTTGCCAAAGCCAAAAGCCAGCGAGTGCATCTTGAGGAATTCAGGAAATCCAAAAAAGCCTTGTTGATGAAAAGAGCCATGCTTCAAGGTGTGCAAATCGTAAGCGCACAAGAAAGAGAGGCTTATGCCGACCCTGAATATCAAGAATTGGTGAAGGGGCTTGCAGAAGCGATAGAACAAGAAGAAACATTAAAGTGGCAACTTGAAGCAGCCAGAATGAGGATAGACATTTGGAGAACACAAGAGGCTACTGAACGCATGGCGATGAAGGCAAGCGAATGATGGAAAAAGTCGTTATTGGTGATGCAACGCTTTACTTGGGCGATTGCATGGACATTTTGCCTACTTTGGACAAGGTAGATGCTGTGATTACTGACCCGCCTTATGGGATTTCAAGGGCTGGACAACAAGAGACATTTACAAAAAACGCAAAACATAAAAGAAAACACTTTGATGATCTTGGATGGGATGATGGAAGGCCAAATCAAGAGTTGTTTGATTTGATGCTCAAAACTGGCAAAAAATGCTTAATTTGGGGAGGAAATTATTTTGCAGATATGTTGCCACCAACGATGGGATGGCTTTATTGGGACAAAGGACAAAAAGGGCTTTCTATGTCTGATGGTGAATTGGCATGGACTTCTGAACAAAAAGCATTGCGTTCAATAGTTGTCAATCGTGGTGCGCTTGTTGGTTCTGAACATCCAACACAAAAACCAATTCAAGTTATGACATGGAGCATTGACCAACTTGGAAATCCTGAAACAATCCTAGACCCATTTATGGGAAGCGGAACAACAGGTGTAGCCGCTATCCAGATGGGTCGTAAGTTCATCGGCATTGAGCGTGAACCCAAATACTTTGACATAGCCTGTAAACGCATAGAGCAAGCATCAAAACAAATTGATATGTTTGTTGAGCCAGTCAAACCTACTCAGGAGTCTATGTTTTGATGTTCCCTAAGCACCAATATGTCAGGTCACAGAAGTTGCTAAAACTAGTGGCAAGCCTTGAGTGTAAACATTGTGGGTCTGGACAAATGGTTCAAGCCGCACATTCAAATTGGGGGAGTGGAAAAGGCAGGTCAATTAAGGCTGATGACAACAAAGTAGCGGCATTGTGTTTCAGATGCCATTACGAAATTGACCAAGGAAAGAATCTGTCAAAAGAAGAACGACAGGAATTGTGGAAAAAGGCACACAGAAGGACAGTTCAGACCTTGATAGACCAAGGCAGATGGCCTGCTGAAGTGCCGATTCCTTAGTATTTACGCATATTGGGCAAAGGAGCCTCTTTCTGAGAGCCGCCACGATGGGCTTTATCCAGACCTTGGGCCTCATGTCGTTTCAACTCTTTTTCGACCTTCTCAATGCGTTGCATCTCTTGCCGATGTTCGGCTTTGGATTCATAATGACCCGTTGGAGTGGGCTTGCCCTTGACTTGCGTGATCTTGAAGTTGGTTGCCATGTCAAAAACTCCTATAATGAATGAGCCGATTATGGCATTTCTTTGCAAAGGAATCATCATGGGAAAAATGGACTCGATGAAGGGCGTGCCCTTGCGTACTGGTGGAAAGATGCCGAAAGGCGCTGAATCCAGCGATGAAAAGGGCGAACGTCACGAGGAAATGTTGGCGGTGTTGCGATGGGTAAAGAGGACTCTTTTGGCCCTGACCATCAGTTCAACACTGGTCGCACCGAAGGTATTTGCTACACCCACAAGCGTAGCGAATATCGTTGATAGCGAAACCACCCAAGGCAAAAGGTAAAAGCCTTGGGGGTTTCTAAACATGAATAGGGGTGTTATCCATGTCTAGCATTGATTGTAGTAGTTGCCACTACTTTAGGGGAACGGGGCATATTGGTTTATGTCGCCGTTTCCCTTCTTTTCAGAACACATCGCCTGGTGATTGGTGTGGGGAACACCGATTTATTGAGGTTAAAGTCGTTGCATTGCCTGTTGTGGAAATGCAACAAACTGATGAAAAACCAGTAGAAACCCCTAAAGAAAAGCGCAAATATACACGGAGGAAGAATGTATAAGCCTCTGCGTGACAAGATCATTGTTAAGCCATTACCTCGCATCAAGTCTGATTTGTATATACAGACAGCAGAGGCAGACACGATAGGTCATGTCGTGGCGGTTGGGCCAGAAGCCGAAGATGAGGGCTTGAAGGTGGGGGACAAGATTTATTTTGGGACTCTTGCCAAAACCTACGACAACGAGTATCTTAAGTTTGACGAACTTACCATCAATGGTGAGCGTCATCTAAAAATGAGTTGGCAAGATGTTTGCTTTGTGGAGATGCCATGAAAAAGCACGACAAACCCATCCCGCACAAGACCACTGGCAAGGACAAGACCTATAACCCTACTGATAAGGGTGCGGGGATGACTGCTAAGGGCAGGGCTGAATACAACAAAAAGAACAACGCCAACTTGAAGCCGCTTGCGCCAAACCCCAAGACCAAGGCAGACGCAGGCCGCAAAGCCAGTTTCTGTGCAAGGATGGAAGGTGTAGTCAAAAACGCCAAAGGCCCTGCCGAACGAGCCAAGACATCACTGAAAAACTGGAATTGTTAAGGAGAAGATCATGCCCCTCAAAAAAGGCGTAAGCGACAAAACCCGTCAAGCCAACATAAAAAAAGAGATTGCTGCTGGCAAACCGCCTAAACAAGCGGTGGCAATTGCTTATTCTGTGCAGCGTGAGGCTAAAAAAGTCGAAACAAAGAAGAAAAAATGATTGAAATCAAGGAAAAGTTAGTATCAGAACTGATTCCTTACGCAAACAACAGCCGCACCCACAGCGATGAGCAAGTGGCACAAATAGCGGCAAGCATCAAGGAATTTGGCTGGACTAACCCGATCCTGATAGATGGTGAAAACAACATCATCGCAGGGCATGGTCGGGTTATGGCAGCCCGAAAGTTAAAAAAAGATAAAGTTCCTTGCATAGAGGTAAAGAATCTTACGCCTGCCCAAATAAAGGCTTACATCATTGCCGACAACAAATTGGCGCTCAATGCTGGTTGGGACAATGATTTGCTTAATTTGGAGTTTCAAGCCCTTGAGGAAATGGGGTTTGACCTTGAGTTGACTGGTTTTAGCCTGGATGAGATTAATGCGTTAAAGCCTTTGGAAGTAAATGAAGGCTTAACAGATGAAGATGAAGCCCCACCTATTCCAGAAGAGCCGAAAACAAAGCCTGGCGACATATACATTTTAGGTAAACATCGTTTGATGTGTGGCGATTCTTGTAGCACAAGCGATATTGAAAAGTTGTGCGATGGTCAACTTGTGGATATGTGGTTAACTGATCCTCCTTATAACGTGGCTTATGAGGGAAAAACAAAAGACGCTCTCAAAATACAAAATGACAGTATGAAAGATGACCAATTCCGTCAATTTTTGCGTGATGCTTATGTGACTGCTGACCTTGTAATGAAGCCTGGTGCGGTTTTTTATATTTGGCACGCTGATTCCGAGGGGTATAACTTTCGAGGTGCAGCCCAAGATGCTGGTTGGAAGGTGCGTCAATGTTTGATATGGAAAAAGTCAACAATGGTTATGGGGCGCCAAGATTACCATTGGAAACACGAACCATGTCTATACGGTTGGAAAGATGGCGCTGGTCATTTGTGGGCTTCGGATAGAAAACAAACAACTATATTGGAATTTGAAAAGCCTTCTCGAAATGGCGAACATCCCACTATGAAACCCGTTGCATTGTTTGAGTATCAAATGCTTAACAATACCAAAGGAGGCGACATTGTTTTGGATAGTTTTGGGGGAAGTGGCACGACTTTGATTGCCGCAGAAAAGAATGGAAGAGTTGCAAGAATAATGGAGTTAGACCCCAAGTATTGCGATGTCATTGTTAAGAGGTGGGAAGACTTCACAGGCAAAAAAGCGGTCTTGCTAAATTCCGAGCAAGAAGTTACCATAAGTTAACATCATTTCCCCGATATAAAATGCTTGAACATGAGCCAACCGATGAGCAGCGCCGATTAGTCGAATCGACTAGCGGTTTGGGCTTGCCGCATGAGCAAATTGCCATTCTTGTAGGCATTGATGACAAGACGCTTAGGATGCTTAATATCGTGACTGGGAAAC
>OGVN01000064.1_pt1 | contig 11611 bp, 17 predicted proteins | sample 1575751 | NCBI WGS metagenome assembly OGVN01 (sample SAMN07581530, study PRJEB24739) | freshwater metagenome | place: Singapore | collected 2015-01 | reverse complement strand
TTCATCAAGGAGTACCTACTTGAACCAATCACACAAGCAGATATTGATACTGCGGATGCAATCCTTACTGCCCATGGCGAACCTTTCAACAGAGAAGGTTGGGAATACATTCTACGAGTACACGGAGGTAAACTTCCTGTCGTTATCAAAGCTGTTCCTGAAGGCACAGTGGTTCCTGTTAAGAACGTACTGGCAACAATTGAAAACACTGACCCGAACTGTTTCTGGCTGACCACTTATCTTGAAACTGCTCTGCTACGTGCAGTCTGGTATCCTACCACTGTTGCTACGCAAAGCAAGTACATCAAGAACGTGATCAAGGAATATCTGGAGAAAACTGGTGATCCATCTCTTATTGATTTCAAACTGCACGATTTCGGTGCTCGTGGCGTTTCTTCTATGGAGAGCGCAGGGATCGGGGGTGCTGCCCACTTGGTTAACTTCATGGGTACTGATACCGTCACTGCTCTTCTGTATGCTCGCGAGTATTACAACGCTGATATGGCTGGATTCTCCATCCCTGCCGCAGAACACAGTACCATCACCAGCTGGGGTCGTGAGAACGAAGTAAAAGCCTATGCCAATATGGTTGATCAATTTGCTAAGCCTGGAGCTATTCTTGCAGTGGTTAGCGATAGCTATGATATCTTCAACGCTGCATCGAAACTCTGGGGTGAAGAACTCAAGCAGAAGGTTATTGATAGTGGCGCTACTGTTGTCATCCGTCCAGACTCTGGCGATCCTGAAGGTGTATGTTGCAAGCTGATTCAGATTCTTGATCAGAAGTTCGGACACACTGTCAACGCTAAAGGTTACAAGGTTCTGAACAACGTCCGTATCATCCAAGGTGACGGTGTCAATGAACGTACTATTCGTATGATTCTCGGTCACTTCTCTGTGCTGGGTTACTCTGCTGATAACATTGCTTTCGGTATGGGTGGTGCTTTGCTTCAGATCGTTGATCGTGACACTCAGAAGTTCGCTATGAAGTGTTCTTCTGCTGAGATCAACGGTGAGTGGATCGACGTTCAGAAAGATCCTATCACTGACGCTGGTAAGAAGTCCAAGGCTGGTCGTGTCACTTTGTGGACCAGTGGTGGTGAATTCCAGTCTTCTGTTGATCAGCCTAAAGGCTGGACTGACAAAGGTCTTGGTTGGGTAGAAGCATTGGAAGTTGTATACCGTGATGGTAAGCTGATCCAAGAGATCTCTTTCGATGAAGTTCGAGCCAACTCCAACAAGTAAACTTTAGTTTACGAAATAAAGACCCTACCGAGTGTAGGGTCTTTTTATTTGGGGTGTTTACTTTTATTCGCAATGGATGTATAATAACTCTATTGTCTCGAAAAGGAAACCACAATGTCTTTCGTCTCGTTTGCTACTACTTCTACTTCCGTTCCTGTTGCTGGCTCTGGCATCTTCAATGGGTATAAGGTTACTGCTATCCTCCACGGTGGACGAAAGATCGGTCTCGGTAGGAATACCTACTACTACATCCCGTTCCTCAATCGTCTGGTGACTTATCGTGGCTCCAAGGCTAAAGTGATGTTGGCTACCGATGGTAAATATAACTTCATCGAGAAGTTCGCTGATCGTCAAGGTCACTGGGCTTTCAAGGTAGATGCTCATATGTTCCACGTGGACTGCGTCTCTCGCTTCGGTTGATAGGGTGTTGACTTTTATTCGCAAGTGCGGTATAATAAATGTATTGATGATGTGAAAGTGAGATTGTAATGATTCTGAATAATACCCCTGAGAACCAAGCCATCATGTCCAACGTGGGCGAGATCGGTGAGTTCCGTATCCGTAACTCCGCTAAAGCGTTCAACATTCTTTCGTCTGGTCTGTACGCTAACAAGATTCGTGCGATCATCCGTGAACTTTCTTGCAATGCTGTTGACTCGCATGTTGCTGCTGGCAAGACTGATGTTCCGTTTGAGATTCATCTGCCGAATTCTCTGGATCCGTTCTTCAGCATCCGTGACTTTGGTACTGGTCTGACCCACGATCAAGTCACCAACATCTACACTACTTACTTCGAATCGACTAAGACTGACAGCAATGCCTTCATCGGCGCACTGGGTCTTGGCTCCAAGTCTCCGTTCTCTTACACTGACAACTTCACCGTCACTGCTATCAAAGATGGTAAGCGTGGCATCTACTCTGCGTTCATCAACGGCGAGGGTGTTCCGTCCATCGCACTTATGATGACTGAAGAGACCGATGAACCGTCTGGCGTCGAGATCAAGTTCTCTGTCAACGATCGTTACGACTTCTACAAGTTCCGTGATGAAGCAGTTAAGGTGTTCCGTCACTTCAAGCTGAAGCCGACCATCAAGGGTTGTGCCGAGTTCCGTTTCGAACTGCCTGACTACGAGACTCGTGACATTATTCCTGGAGTCCATACTCTGAATAACGCACGACGTTCCGTTGCTGTCATGGGTAACATTGCATACCCGATTGAAGTTCCTAACGAAGAATCGACTCTGGGTAACCTGCGTCATATGCTCGGTTGTGGTCTGGAGATGCACTTCGAGATCGGCGAATTGGACTTCCAAGCGTCACGTGAAGGTTTGTCTTACATCCCTTCGACTATCGATGCGATCAAGCGTAAGCTGGAATCTCTGCGTGATCAGCTGGCTGTTCATATCAAGCAAGAAGCTGACAAGATCGATAACCTGTGGCTCCGTGCCGAGTTCCTTGCCAAGAAGCACGACTCTCCGCTGTGGGCTGAAGCAGCTGACAAGTACGCAATTGACTCCAAGCTGCCTACCTACGACTCTACGTCGTATGGTCGTCTGACTAAGTTTGTGATGAAGGTTGAAGACCTTGCCAAGAATTTCAATCTGGTTATTCGTGGCACTCAACGTGGTCGTGGTTCCCGTACCATGGCTAACCTGAAGCCGAGCAATGACTACGATCGCACTGCTACTGGTCTGGCTTACATTACCAACTGGCACTTCAACGTCGATGAAGACATGCACTTTGTCATCAACGACACGAAGATCGGTGCGCTGGAGCGTGCAAAGCATCACTACCGTGAAGCCCAGCAAACTGTCTTCAGCCGTACGATTCTCGTGCTTGAAGCTGCCAACAAAGACAAGGCTGTTGACACTGCTGGTTTCTTTGCTGCAATCCATAATCCTCCCGAAGCTAACGTCTTCAAAGCATCTGCTCTGTCTGAAAAGCCTCGCAAGGATTCTGGTCTTGGCAAGAACGTAACGATCCTCCGTCTGGAAGAGCGTAAGCGTGGTCACTGGTCCACTGAAGTTGTGTGGACTGATGCTGGCAAGATCAACTCTTTCGATGCAACGAAGACTCACTACTACGTTCCGCTGTCTGGTTTCCAGATGCAATCGAAGTTTGGTGTGACTGATGCTAAAGACCTGCGTGCATGGTTGCGTGGTTCTGGTATCTCTGGTCTTGCAACTGTCGAGATCCATGGTGTTCGTAAAGGCGACATGGAAGACATCAAGAGCCGTACCAACTGGGTCAATCTGGAAGACTACATTGCAGCTAGCCTGCAAGTTCCTGACCAGAAACTGATCAAGAGCATGGTAGTAAATAACTTGACGGATCGTTCCAATATGAAGTATAATAGTACTGTTATTGGAAAGATTGCTGATCAGAACAGCCCTTATGCTAAACTGGTTGGCGAGTTCAAAGGTGTAGAGAAAGTGAAGTTCAACGATTTTGCGTTCCGTTCGCTGTATCGTCACTACGCTGCCTCTATGAATTTCAACCCTGAAACTGAAGTGGCTAAGTATGAAGCGCAGTTTGAAACTCTGTCTCAACGCTATCCTCTTCTGCAATACATCTACGGTGCATCCGAAGTTGAAATTGCTAACTACATCAATCTGATTGACAAATCTCTGTAATTGAAAGGAAAATATATCATGGCTTACCCATTTCTGATTCAAGGTAACAACATCGTCGTGGTTATTGGCAACAAGAGCCATACCGTCTCCAAAACTCATATCACCTACCAGAAGGTTCTTGACGCTATCAAAGCGCAAGACTGGGATCTAGTCAAGGATATCATCGAGCCGAAGAAAGTCGTTCTGAACTACGGCAAAGGCAACGTCTCCATCCAAGGTGAAGAACTGTTCTGGAAAGGCAAGCCACTGCACAATACCATGGCGACTCGTATGATCACCATGCTGCAAGATGGCTTCCCGATTGAGCCGATGGTCAACTTCATGGAGAATCTGTACCAAAACCCGAGCAAGCGTTCCGTTGATGAACTGTACAACTTCCTGGAAAAGAGCCAACTGCCTATCACTCCCGATGGTCACTTCCTTGCCTACAAGAAGGTTCGTGCGAACTACATGGACTGCCACACTGGCACCATGGACAACTCTGTTGGCAAGATCGTAGAGATGGAGCGTAACGAAGTTGACGACAACAAGGATCGTACTTGCTCTGCTGGTCTGCACTTCTGCTCTCTGGGCTATCTGGGTCACTTCGGCGGCGAGCGTATCATGATCGTTAAGATCAACCCACGTGACGTTGTCAGCATTCCGTCTGACTACAACGACACTAAGGGTCGTGCTTGCCGTTACGAAGTTATCGGCGAACTGAACAAGGAAGAAGCACCTGAAGATGCATTCACTGCACCTGTGCAAGCTAACGGTAACACCATCGTGAAGCAAGCAGTGAAAGAAGGTTCTTCTGACTTCTTTGCTGGTTACGAAGCTGGTTACATGAACATCTACAACGCTGACACTTCACAAAACTATCGTGAAGGTTACAGCAAAGGTCGTCGTGACTTTGTGAATGGTGTTGATGCACGCTACGCTTACGTGCCAGTCAAGAATCGTCCTGCTTGGACGCCAGTCTACTGATGACTGCAACTCCCACTTCGGTGGGAGTTTTCTTTTGCCTTGCAGCTGTAGTTGCGGTATAATTTGTTATTGATTTGTTGGAGTTGTAATGTCATATTTTATTCGCCAAGGTAATATCTTCCGTGTTGCTTCTGAAGAGAGCATGGATCTGAACAAGGTTCTTCCTGTTGGCAACTACACTGTTAAGTTCGACCAGATGACTGGTCAATTCTTCCTAGAGATGGTGGATTCTTTCCCGCAAGTTCCTAAACTATACGGTGACACCACGAAGAATGCTGGTCGTATTCTGAACACATTCCTTGATCGCCCGAACAGCACTGGTGTGATGCTGAATGGCGAGAAGGGTTCTGGTAAGACTCTGCTGGCTAAGACTCTGTCCATTGAAGCAGCCAAGCAAGGCATCCCGACTATCATCATCAACTCTCCGTGGACTGGTGATGGTTTCAACAAGTTCCTTCAGGACATCGAACAGCCGACTGTTATTCTGTTCGATGAGTTCGAGAAAGTGTACGACAACAACGACCAAGAAGCAGCACTGACTCTGCTTGATGGCGTGTTCCCGAGCAAGAAGCTGTTCATCATCACTTGTAACGACAAGTGGCGTGTCAATGAGCATATGCGTAATCGTCCTGGACGTATCTACTACATGCTTGACTTCAAGGGTCTTGATCCTGCGTTCATTCGTGAGTACTGCGAAGATGAGCTGAAGAACAAGACACACATCGACAAGATCGTTGAGATCGCTGCACTGTTTGAGCAGTTCAACTTCGATATGCTGAAGGCTCTGGTTGAAGAGATGAATCGCTACGACGAGTCTCCGCAAGATGCACTGAAGATGCTGAACGCTAAACCTGAGTTCAACAACAATGGCAACTTCGATGTCCAACTGGTCATCAACGGCGAGCCTGTCAAAGAGAATGGTGTTCGCACTTCTTGGACTGGCAACCCACTGAGTGGTCAAGTATACTTTGAGTGGTACTCTTCCACTGACTACATGCTGCCTGAAGTTGAGAGTGACGATGATGTTCCGTGCACTGCTCACTCTGCTGATGACGATGGCGAGTTCTGGAATGAAATCGCATTCACTCCGAACAACATCGTGAAGGTGGATGCTCAAGCTGGCAAGTTTACTTACCAGAAGGACAATGCGTTCTGTATCTTGACTCGTAAGAAGGAAAGCAACTACAACTATCTGGCATTCTGATGGCATCTAGAGACGGATACTATTTTATTGAGATAACATGGAAATCTGGCTTCAAGCACATCGTACCCTGCCGTGGGTATCGCTTGAAGTCAGAGATCGAATTCAACAAGAGTATTTTTTGGATTGAGTCATTTCATTACTACGAAGTGACTGAACAACAATACGAGGAAAGACTATGGGGTACATCCTCAGCTGCGGACACAGAGAAGACGACGAAGACAAGCACTACTCGGTCACCACGAAAGAGTGGGAAGTCGGCGAAGACGGATGGCACAAAGCCCTCTCGTACAAAACAGTCTGCTACACCTGCTACAAAGAATACGAAGAAGAAGGAATCATCTGCTACTCCGACGAAGAAGCGTTCGAGTGGCTCCACAACGAAGGAGAAAACTAATGAGCGACCTGTACCTGCCACAAAGCGAAAGACGAAAGCAAGAACGTCTGCTGAAGAAGGCAAAGAAACAAGCAAGAAAGTCCCTCGAAAAACGAGGAGTACAAAAAGCACTGGCAGTAAAGATGGTGAAGGCAGCGTTAAACCGAATCGCCGCAAACCCAAACCTGCTCCCTGACGACACAGTAACTGTCGAAGAGAAGAATGCTTGATTGCTTAATCATCGGTGACTCCATTGCTGTTGGTACGCACATGTTCCGTCAAGAATGTGTTGCGTATGCGCAGGGTGGAATCACCTCACATGGATGGGATAAGAAGTTTGGTTCAAACAAACTTGAATCAAGCACCGTAATCATTAGCCTAAGTACAAATGATTGGGAGAAAGCTAACACGGAAGAGAAACTGCGACTGATCCGCAGTAAAGTTAAAGCGAGCCGTGTATTCTGGATTGAACCCAACAACGAAAGCAAACCACTCGCTGTTGCTCATGTACGTAAAGTTGCTGCTGAGTATGGAGATGCTATCGTCCCTACAACTCGATGGCAAGCTGACAAGATCCATCCATCTTGGGCTGGCTACAAAAACATAGCAGAGAAAACTAAATGAACATTGCATCGCTGTCACAATACGCCAAGCATAAAGACGGTACATACGTTGCGCTTGAGATGTGTCAAGAGTCCAAAGATCTGCTCGACAATTTCGTTGAGATGAATCTTGGTCTGACTGAACGAGTCGATAAAAAGACCTACCACATCACCGTCATCTATTCACGCACACCTGTTCCATCAGCAGAAGCACTGCTGCATATGAACACTTCAATTCCTGTTGAAGCACAACCAACTGGCTACGAGATCTTCCCAACGAAGAACGATGGCTACTGTCTAGTCATGCGTGTCATCTGCCCGTATGCTACACGAATCAACTCTCAACTGGCGAGAGAGGGAGCAACTAGCGACTACGACCAGTACAAGGCACACATCACTTTGGCTTACAACATCAAGGAAATGATTGATGTTAACACTCTACCAGTACCGCAGTTCCAGCTGGTGTTTGATGAGTTGAAGGTTGAGTCACTCGATCCACAATACACTCCAGAGAACGCAAAATGAATACATGGCAGAGACCATGGGATGAACCCATGATTGCATACAAAGAATACGCCATCGGTGGTAAACTTGTAACGGTCTCTGTCCGTGTTGCCGATGATGTTATGATGAATCAGTTCTCGGACGAGAGAGCAAGGCAAGTGATGCGTCAGAAGTTGTGTGAAGACCTAGCAGCTGCAATGCTGAGTCAGAAACTGGTCGAGATCAACTCAATGAAGAATCCACTCGACTTCTCAACCACCATCGTTGCAAGAGCCTACCTTGCGCCAGACTCCAACGTGAAGCTACTGCGGACGCTGGATCTAAGGTAAACCGAAAGTAAACGAAATAATAACCCTACCGTGTGTAGGGTTTCTTGCATTTAGGTGTTTACTTTTATTCTTGCACGTGGTATAATAGTCTTATGATGAATGAGATTGAACTGATTATTGAAGCCCAAGAAGCCCAACTGGCTAAACCGACTCGTGCTTGTGTGAATAGCGAGTCTGCTTTTGTGGCTCAACGACTGCGTGATGCTGGTCATACTGATCTGGCTAAACGCTACTGGAGTTTCGTTTGCTCTTCCAACAAGGATCTGTTCGGCGAAGTTGTTCGTGCCAACGAAGAGAAACTGAAAGAGATTGATCGTGGTTTTGTGATGCCTGAGTGGGGCACGAAAGGTACTTGAGATGATTCGCTGGATTGAAAATGTAAGCAAGCAGGATGTCAATCTCGGTTGGCACATGGACGCTGGTCCGAATGCTATGCTGATTCGCATTCAAGACCCTGCTACCGAGTTCGGCAATATCGCCCGCAAAGAGATGTTCCGTGAGGTTCATGAGTTCGAGTTCCTCGATGCCGAAGATGCCGATGGTTTCGATGAGGACTTCAAGATTAGCGACGAGCAAGCCCAACAACTGGTGGCTCTGCTGCAACGTGCGCTTGACAACTCGATGAACGTAGTTGTCCACTGCCATGCTGGTATCTGCCGTTCGGGTGCTGTCGTTGAGGTTGGCAAGATGATGGGGTTTACTCCAACTGATCGGTTCCGTATGCCTAACCTGCGTGTGAAGCACAAGATGATGAAGGCTCTCGGTTGGACTTACGACTCGGATGAGAAGCAAACTTCCACTGGTGGATGGGTCACCGATGGCGGCATCGTTGTTCCGTCTGGTAGAGACACTTGACTTTTATTCGAGTCCGTGGTATAATAACTGTATTGATGTGAAGGAATTTGTTATGCGTAAGATGGCTACTGTTCGTAAGATTGATGCACTGAACCCCATCGTGGGTGCAGATGCAATTGAGTGTGCTGTTGTCGATGGCTGGAAAGTTGTCGTCAAGAAAGGCGAGTTCCGTGTAGGAGATCTGGCTGTCTACTGTGAGATCGACAGCTGGGTTCCTACCGAAGTTGCACCGTTCCTGAGCAAAGGCAAAGAGCCTCGCGAGTTCGAAGGTGTCAAGGGTGAGCGACTGAAGACTATCAAGCTGCGTGGTCAGCTGTCTCAAGGTCTCCTGCTGCGTATGGAGAACAAGATGGACGGTGGCTGGCTCATGCCTGTTACTCGCCGTTGTAATGTTAAAGAAGGTGAAGATGTCAGCGAAGAACTGAACATCAAGAAGTGGGAGAAGCCGATCAATGCTCAGCTGGCTGGCGTTTGCAAGGGTAACTTCCCGAGCCTGATTCCCAAGACTGACCAAGAGCGTGTCCAAAACCTGAAGAAAGAACTGGCTAACGCAATTGAAGCGAAGGCTAAGTACGAAGTCACCGAGAAGCTGGAAGGTTCTAGCATGACCTGCTACCTGATGGATGGTGTGTTCGGTGTTTGCAGCCGTAACATGGATCTGAAGGAAACTGAAGGCAATGCATTCTGGGCTACTGCTCGCCGTGAAGGTATCGAAGACAAGATGCGTAATGAGTTCGGTCTTGCTGACTTTGCTGTTCAAGGCGAACTGATCGGACCTGGAATCCAAGGCAACATCTACAAACTTACTGAACCCAAGTTCTTTGTGTTCGACATTTACGATGTTCGCACTGGTGCTTACGTTGATCCTGCCACTCGCCGTGCAATGGTAGAGAGCATGGGTTTGAATCACGTTCCTGTTCTGGCTTACACTGCTGAACTGTACGACACTCTTGGCATCGCTGATGTTGATAGCACTCTACAATTCGCTGAAGGTAAGAGCAAACTGTTCGACACTGAGCGTGAGGGTGTTGTGTTCAAGGATGTCAATGGTGGTATGACTTTCAAAGCCATCAGCAACGTCTACCTGCTGGGAGAGAAGTGATGAATGAAGCACTGCGTGAGATTGCAGTTGAAGCTGGTGCGCCAGAAGATGTACTTGACACTCTGTGGTTTAGCATCTTCTGTCAAAACTTCGCTCATCTTATTTTACTGGCTGCTGAAGAGGAGATGAAGTGATGGCTTATTGGAAATGTAATTCATGTGGTGCTGAAGTTCCTGACTTCGACGTTGCTCACGTGTGTTCTGTTCATGTTACCAACACGGACAATCCTGTTGACTTTCCGAAAGTTCCAGAGAAACCGAAGATGTGGGAGTTGGGTGTAATGATCCACGGCTACCGACTGAAGCAAACATGCAGTGCTTGCCCTGAGCAGTACGATGTGTTTGACGATCTCGGACAGCAAGTGGCTTATTTCCGTCTGCGTCACGGTGGGTTCCGAGTCGATGTTCCTGATTGCGGTGGTGAGACAATCTATACTGCGAATCCTGAAGGTGATGGTATCTTTACTCGAGAAGAGCGAGTCCGTTATCTGACTGAGGCTGTGCTTGCTGTTCAGGAATACTATATTAACCGTCGTTGGGATAAAGAGGATCCATGGCTATGATTGAAATTGGTCTAAATCGTGCGGATATCGAGGAGGTCGTCAAAGTCCTCCAAGAGTATCCCGAAATTCAAGCATTCAAGCTGATTCGCCATGGCGAGTCTGGTATTGGATACTGTATTGATCTTGAGTATACGACACTCACTGGTCCAAACAAACGACCAACCGATGTGCGTATTGAAGTTGCTGGCGTGGAGAATTGGTAATGCTACTACACACTAAAGGTAATCTGATCGATCTGGCTGAGAATGGCGAGTTCGATGTAATCGTGCATGGTTGCAACTGCTTCAATACAATGGGCGGTGGCATTGCACGAGAGATTCGCGAGCGTTATCCTGATGCTGCACGGATGGACTCTCGTACTGCACGTGGCGATATTAACAAGCTGGGCACTTATACGTCTCTGCTGGTTGATATGCCGAGCAATCATTTCTTCACCATCATCAATGCGTACACTCAGTACAACATGAGCACTGGCGAGGATGTGTTTGAATATGATGCGTTTGCAGTGATCATCCGTAAACTGACACACAACTATCGTGGTGTACGAATTGGACTGCCGTACATCGGTATGGGTTTGGCTGGTGGAGACAAAGAGTTGATTCTGTCTTACATCGAGTGGTTCGCCGAAGAGCAAAGCAAGACTGGCGGATCTGTAACATTGGTAGAATATAGCAAATGAACAAGTTGTACGTATTGGTTGGAGTTCCTGGATCTGGTAAGTCCACATGGGTGAAGAACCAGAAGTGGGCTGACCAGTGCGTGGTTGTGTCCACTGATGAGTTCGTTGAAGACTATGCAAAAGAGTGCGGTCAAACCTACTCAGAAGTATTTGACGACTATATGCCTACTGCGGTAAAATTGATGGCAGATAAGGTAGTTCGTGCACGTGAGGCTGGTAAGGATATCATCTGGGATCAGACATCCACATCCATTGCAACACGAGCAAAGAAACTCCGTATGCTGCCTGACTACTACAAAATTGCAGTAGTGTTTAACAAACCTGATGATGAAGAGTTGAAGCGTCGTCTTGCATCTCGTCCAGGAAAGAATATTCCATGGACTGTCATTGATCAGATGTGGGGTAGTTGGGAAGACCCAACAGAAGAGGAAGGTTTTGATGAAATCTGGTACACGTGAATGAGTATCGTGACTGGGAAACACTAAGATCGGAAGAGCACACGTCTGAACTCCAGTCACTAATGCGCATCTCGTATGCCGTCTTCTGCTTGAAAAAAA
>OGVN01000063.1_pt1 | contig 11693 bp, 10 predicted proteins | sample 1575751 | NCBI WGS metagenome assembly OGVN01 (sample SAMN07581530, study PRJEB24739) | freshwater metagenome | place: Singapore | collected 2015-01 | reverse complement strand
GTTTCCCAGTCACGATAGAACATTTTGAATTTTAAAGAATACATCGTGCGTCCAAGTAATAGTACCACCACGAAATAGTCTTGGCCATTTGTTTTGTGATATGTATGACCTAACATTACTCCAAGTGGCTCTTTGGTTACCAGGACAAGCACTTGCTCCAAGAGATGCACCACCTGCTACCGATAGGTCATTTAATAAAATATTATCATAATGTACTCTACCATTTGTTGATGATGAGGCAGATTGTCCGTGTACTTCAATAAAGGCACTTGATGCCGCATCTATTTCAAATATTAATCCATATGGTTTTAATGCTCTGAATGTACAACTCTTATTTAATGCGTTACCGAATTGATATGTAAATGTATTGGCAACTGTTGCTCTAATAGTTAATGTTCCTTGTGTGTCTCCAGTCCAATATGACCCATCATCAATAATATAATCAGGTTCTACTGTGGATAATACACCATATCCTCCAGATGTTCTTAATAGGATAACTTGACCATTACCTCTAATAATTACAGTATCCCCAGCATTAATTGGGTTACCTGATAATGGTCCTAATCCTGACCCATTAAACATACATCCATATGAGTTAGGTGCCACATTACTTGGCCATATTGTTGTATTACCATTAAACAAATATCCGAAACATCCTCCTACTCCACCAGTTGGTTGGGTTATCGTTGGAGATACTGTAAAGTTGGCTGCTGATAATACTGACAAACCATTCCATTTTGCTGTCCCAACACGAGTCATTATCTCTACAGTATTTGCTGGAGCACCTAATGCTGGTCCACGAGCATAAACAACATTGCGTAATTGGTGTGTGGTATTTGCGTAAGAACTATTAATTAATCCAGTTGCCACATTAATTGCGGTTGCTATATTGTCTGCCTGTAATGTGGTTGTTGCTCCAACATTAAACTGAGTTGCGCTTGCTCCCGATGCTACTGCTGTTAGTGTTACTCCAAAAACTGATATGGTTGACGAGCCAGCAGTTGCTATTGAATTAATTACAAAACTACTGATAGCAGAGGTACCTGCCGTTAAAGCGGTACCATCTCCTTCTTGACAAGAGCCCCACGTGGGTATAGATGCATATGTTGGATAGATTGATATGTCACAATAGTATGTCGCCATATGTTATATTCTCCTTGTTCCTTTATTTATGTCATTTTAATTATTTCATAATAAGAAATAATATGCTCATATTATTTTTGTTTTGTGTTATTTTTTGTTTCGCTTGTTGCTCCTACAATGTTACCTTGTTTGTCGTATTCAAACTCTATCTGTTTGTTGCTTTCTGGTTGACTGATCTGAATATTTGGTTCAACACATACTTCAGGAGTTGTTACATTAATAGTTGGTTCTACTGATACATCTGGAGTATTCACGGTAATATTTGGTTCTACACATATTTCTGGCATTGTTACATTAATAACTGATGGTTCTTTTGGGTCTTCTTTGTCTTTTTCTATATTGTTAATACTAATAGATGGCAATGTTACATTCACATTAATGGGAGGTAACTTTGGTTCTTTTGGCTCACCAATAGTTGGATGTAATATTGGAGTATGTTGTACCCCAACTCGTGAATTATCTTCTTGTTGGGATAATTCTTTTACAATCTTCGCAGTATCTGCCCTTATTTTATCAGCATTTGCTATTTTTACCATTGTATCCGCTCTATTAGCTGCCGCTTTTGCGTCTGCTTCTGCTGCTGCTGCTTTCAGATAGGTCGTATTGGCATCTTCTTGTCCTTGCAATTGTTGAATTAACACTTTTTCGTCTTCTGATGGCTTACCTACTCCCATCAATACTAACTTCTTATGGTTATATTCTTGGACATCATCCAGTCCTTCACCATCAAGATTGGCAATAATAGTACCTAATACAGCGTTTCTTGTTTCGGCTTCTACATATGGCAATAGTTGTGTCAATGCTGCTACAGTTGCGTTTTTGCGTGAGGTGGTTGCTGCTCCTACTGATACAGATACATCAAATTCTTCTTTTGTTATATTGTGTTGGTCTTCAAATCCACCATCTTCTGTAAATCCTAAAGTGTTCATTTGGATAGTACTGGAGTTACCTGCCTTGTCAACAATACGCATCTCCCTATCATTCTCCACATAGATTTCTTTAGCCATCCCAAGCCATATTTTGGCTTCCCATTCAAGTGCTTTTTCAAACTCACTCATATAGATATAACTTTGGAGGTCTAACCTATCGTGGATAGCATTCAATGCTTTCCCTGACATCTGTGGGTCTAACTTCTCTCCCAATGATTGGTTACCTAACAAATCATTATAATCTTGATACGCCATCTGTAATAAACTGGCAGTCGCTGGGTTAATAACAGGAGGTTTCGTATATCCAACAGGACCAGATGCTGCCGCTGAGCCATTTACATCAGTAATTGGGTTAATTAACAGGTATGGATAATTTTCAACACCATCATCTGCCCACATATTTTCGTGCCCATTTACTTGTTCAGGAGTTAATATTGGTTTTTCAATGCTGGATAATGTCGCAAGTTCAAGTACTTTACTATATTGGCAATTATAGATCATAGCGATATCTCTATTTGGTCTAACATGACCATAAGATACTTCTATCCCATTAATTACTGTACGGTTACCATAGCACATAACGACTGGTATCATATTACCCGCAATAATACCACAATCTTCTAATATTTTGGAGTATGATAGGATATATTTGTGTATTTGTTTCTTCTTAACTTTTTTGGTATTGGATAATGTGTACCCCATTGCTTGTAATTCTTGTAACAATTCTTCAGTTAAGTCGTCTTTCTCGTACCTTTTAACAGGCATTAAGTCGTCTATACCTCTAAAGATATGAATTTCTTTGTTTTTTATCTCTACATCATAGTATTCTGCTAGTGTAACAGTATCTCTACTATACCAACTGAATAAATCATTAGGAATAACACGAGGCCAGTTGGATATGGAATCATCATACTTCTCTTCATACTCATCTCGTGGCATTTCACTTAATACAAGACATCCAGTAGCATCTCGTTTATCTGCTCTATTACATCCAATAAAGAATACACTTGTTTCAGGGTCAAAGATTGGCTCACTTACGATAATTTGTTCTTCATTTTCGTCGTCATCATCATACTTGTATGCTGTTCGTAATCTCCAAGCACCTACTCCTCCAGTTATTGCTCCTTGGAATGCGTTATCATAACTTTCAATTGAATTGCTCTCTTGTTTAAATGACCTATATAAGTCACTAACTAAATCAGTGTTTTTATTGGTTGTTCCAATTTTTGTACTAAATTTTGCTTCAAATCTGTTATTGCGATAGTTATTGATAATGCGTTTAATCGCAAGTTCAAGTTTATTAATTTCTGGTTGTGGTTTATTTTCGTATTGTTCTTTTAGTTCATCGGACCACATTTGTCCAGGTATCATAAACAATCGGTCTGCTTGTTGTTGTCTTCTTTGTTCAATATCATTGCCATTCATTCGTGTAAATGATTGGATAACTTTATTGTGTATATTATCTAATCTTTGTGACATTCTTATCTCCATTTGTGTGCTGTTGGTATTGGTATAATCTTTTGTACCTCTTTCGTAATAATAATTGGGAACATATACGCAATTGGATAAGTTGATGCATCAATCAAATGGTCCTTGCCGCTTGATTTATCAGGATTACCATTTTTGTCATACGATAATTGTTCAAAACACATTATTGTTTCGGTACATCTTGGATGGATAAACAATTTTCTTACATTATCTCCATCACAAATCATTCGTAATGTTGCGTTAATTCTATCCCTTACTCTTGGATTACTATCTCGTGCTCTTACTTCAAATCCTGCTCCTCTTAATATATTTAAATCAGATACCGAAGCATTTGTTGATGAGGTGTGCTTACCAGAAGCATCAGGATATACTATTATTCTATGGTCTGGATATTTTTCTTTAATTATCTTACACATAGTTGGGGTATCAAGTACTCCAACAAATTCATCTACGATATGTAAGTCATCTCCACGCATTACTGATACACTACCAGAACAATTATGGACATTAAAATCCATCCCTATTGATAATATCTCTCCTGACATTATCTCTGTTGTGCTCGTATTTAAATCACGGCTAAAGTTTGGGAAAACGCATCCACTCGTCATATTTACAAAGTTACCATCTAAATATGCGTTAATTAAATGGGCTGGATAACTGCTTTTTAGTGCGCCTATGTATCCTTCAGGCAAATTTCGTGCGTTGCTGTAAGTGGATGCTGTTATTATCTGATAATCTTCTGTTTTATTCAGTACCCATCTATCATATGTAAATTTAAATCCTTCAGGAGTTGTTACTACTCCTACAGTATTGTGCTTACCATTTGCTTTTGGTGCTCTATTGCGACCAATAATTTTCTCCCAACATTCTCTCGCATAATTTGTTGGTAATGTATCTAACTCATCCACAATACTATCAGATACTTCATATCCGATAATTTTTTCTGCGTTATCCAATGACCTAAAAATAATCTTACCTTTATTTGGTATTGTAATAGTATGGTCTGATTTGTTTAATGTGAATTGTATCCCAGCATTCTGTAATGTACCACAAAATCTTGGGAATGCTATCATTTTTACTAAGTCATAACTTGGGAGGTAATACGCAACATTCGCATTGGGGTTTTCAAATTTTAATTTTAATATTCTTTTTATTGCTGCTTCTGTTTTACCACTACCATATCCAGCCACAAGTGCTGGGAATTTTACACCACAATTCACAAAATCATATTGTGGTTTAGTTGCTTTGCTTTGTAAAATTGTTTTAGTCTTCATACTCTACTACATCAAATCCAACAATGTCATTTTGTGTTTGTCCATTACTATCCTTTTCATCTTTCAGGATAAAATGTAACAATCGTATCGCAATTGTTAAGTCTCTGACTGGGGTTGTTTTATTCAATATAACTGCTGATAACAATTGTTTTAATTGAACAATTTCAAGTATTGGGATGTCATTTAGTTCTGCTGCGGTGTACATTGTGCTGACATCAACAGGTCCATTCATAACAGACTTTAATACTCTTGGTGCTTTTTTAGCAGTTGGGTGTTTGTTTTTACTACCTAACGGTCTGCCTTTAGGTTTTGGTACTTTAGGTTCTTTACTTTTTATCATAGTATCTCTCTATGTCATTGGTCTTGGTCAATTATCCCTTTATTTATTCTTAATACCACTCTCATATACTGTCTGTTACCCGGGTTGGATAAATAATGGATAATATTTTTCTTTTTTAGGGAGTGCTAAACAAATGAGTTCATTTAATATCAATCAATTACTACCTATCTTCTTGGACAAAACAGGTAAGCCGTTGAATGGTCAAGTGTGGTTTGGAGTAATTAATCAAAATCCTATCAATAATCCAATTTCTGTCTATTATGACAGTGCCTTAACTATTCTTGCCCCTAATCCTTTACAAATCAGTAATGGCAAAATTGTTCGTAATGGGGTACCTGCTCAAATTTATGTTAGTTCTGCTTTTAGTGCTGTTGTTAAAGATAGTTCTGGTGTTTTTATTGAACAGGTGGATAATTCTGACGCAAATTTAGATGCTTTAGTTCAATTGGCTGGTAATAATGGGATGTCATTAATTGGTTATAAGTCGTCATTGGCAAACAGTGTTGCTACTACTTTAAAGAGTATTGTGGAAAGTGGCAATGACTATCTTCATAGAGTTTATGGTGCTGTTGGGGATGGTGTTACTGATGATACTTTGGCTTTTAATAGATGTGCTGCTGCTGGTTATCCAATTGTTGGGCGTATTGGGAAGACCTATAAAACTACTGATACTTTAATTTTACGCAATGTTTGGGTTAATTTAGAGGGCTGTACTATCAGTTGTGCTCACGGTAATGTCGGCGTTCAGGGCGGAGGTCACGCATTGACAAGACCTAATCCATTTCAATATTATAGTGATATTGTTCGTGCTTCTGGACAACCAACTACACAACCACAATTGGAAATACGAGGGGCAAAAGGCACTCTTATATCCACATATGGAGTTGACTGGGTTCGTTTATATGTAGAGGAAGTTGTTGATAGTGGACAAAGTTATTCAATCGCCTACTCCACATTTCACTTCAATGGGTGTAAAGAATTACATCTAACCTCTTCTGCAACTGCTCCTGGTTGGATAAACGAAAATGACTTCTATCTGAATGACTATAAAAAAGTCCATATTTTGGGTACATCAACAAATTCTTTTAATCATAATAGATTTCACGGCGGTACTTGGGAAGCGACTACTGTTGACCCCATTGTGGAAATTAAAATGGACTATGCGGCAAATAATATCTTTTATAATGTGCGTGCTGAGGCAAATGCTGGTGTAACAGGAATGAGTCATCAAATATATTTTGGGATAACGACTGATGCGTTTTGTTTTAATAATGAGATACAAATTACTCGTGTCAGTTCTGAATATAATGGTTTTCCTGATGGGTTACCTCCATATATTCAAATTAACAGAAACAATAGTGAATTAGGTAATTTGGTATGGTGTCCTGCTGCTATGCGTTATCGTAAACATTTGGTTGCTCATACTACTATCAGCGATACTCAATTTTATCCTAATGACGTTGGTTCTGGACCTATGTCTGTTTATCGTAATAGACAGCCACATACAAAATATATTAGAGCATCTGCTGCTTATTGGACATTATGTATGAGTGATTACATTTTTGTTGATACAGATGATATCTTCTTTTTTAGTTATAATAGTGCCGATAATGCTACCTGTCGCTACAAATGTAAAATTGAATTCTATAATAATAAAATGGTCCCCTTAACGCCCCTAGACACCTCTTGGATAAAGAGCCCATCCATATCGACAATTACAGGTAATGGTTTAATTAGTTCGGATGCGTTATCTGGTCAATATGTTCGTATTACTAAAGAGGGCACTGCTGCTGGGGTTGCTTATGTTAGAGTAAGTGTGATTCACCCAAGCACAACATCCTATGCCATTGCTACAAGAGTTCAAGTACAAATGCTATCCACTTCCAGAAGTATTAATGCTACTACTCCATTCATTTACCCAATGATGAGCACAGGCATCCCAACTCAATCAGTTGCTCGGTATGGTGCTGTTGTTCGTAATAACACTACTGGAGTTGCTTATACTAATATTCGGGATGTCAGAACTACAGTTTCAACAACTGTCTCATCAGGCACTTCTTTAGTGGTCGCTGACGCTACTTATATGGTAGCTGGGGATATGTGTGCTGTGTGTTTGGATAACGATAGTATGCTACACACGACCATCGTAAGTATAGCGTCAAACACACTAACACTGGCAGCAGCCATACCAAGCACTATTACTGCTGGCGCAGTTGTAGTTGTAAATCGCTGGATATAAAGTACTTATATTAATTCACTCATTATCCTGCTCTATCCTGCTATATTTGTGGGATAGAGTGAGATTTTTACTTGATTTTAGAGCGATTTAAACAATTTCTATGTGTCAAGTATGCGGATTATTACATTCTATAAAAATCTTGTTTTTAACTTTACTACTAAAATCATATAGATAGTGTCATTTTATGCGGTTATATCCCGTTTTAATCAGTCTTGTAAAATCAATGAGGTAAGTAATTTGTTCAGTGGTTATCTTGTTTAAAATATTTTATTCTTTTAACCTTGTTAGCCAATTAATCTCTGTGTCTGAAAGTCCAAGAATTTGGTATGCTTGTTCTTCTGTAAAGTTTGGGATATCAATTAATGGAATCAATCCAACATTATAATTGTTGATATTACGACATACTGATAAAGAACTTAACAATATACCATATAAATGACCAGACATATACTTACATACTTCGTCTGGATATTTACAAGGGATTATCAATCGTCTGTAGTTCAATTGTTTGATAGTGGGGGGTGTATCTGAGGTTAATATGCCTACTTGTATCTTACGACCGAAATTTGATTGATGATAATTTGGTGCTGATGTGATATGTATTCCATCCGTCTCCCAAGAATTATGTGCTTTACTGACGTGGACATAATCTGTGTGGATATATGCTGGGGTATGGCAAAATTTATCAACATCGTGTCTATTTGGATAAGCATTTAAAGTCTTTTCTGGGTTGCCTCTCTTGTTACTAACCCAATACATAACATCACCGAACCTTGTACCTTGATGCTTCAACATTTTATCAATAATACTCTTACCATATTCACCATAGTAATAATAAATTGGTGCTCCTACTTTAATATCATCATTCGTATATTCAAGTGTGCAACTATTAGTTTCACGAACTATTGTAATTGGTCCGTTATAATCTTTCTGTAATGTAATAACACAAGTTACCTGTTGTACACTATCTCCGCAGAAATGCTGAAATGTACCAATTGGCAATATTTTAATATATTTTGGAGTGGTGAAACTGAATAATGATGTTCTATATGTGTCTCTAGTTTGTTGGGTTAACCAAGGAGCAGGGACAACCATTGATATAATATCTGGTTTTAGTTCAGTCATTTTTAACATAATTTTCATATGTAATTGCTTTTCGTATGGGGGGTTGCCGATAATGACATCAAATTTCATATCTCACCGAACCTATAATCGTAAGTCAATGCGTCAGCACAAACGATATTCTTATTTACAATATGTTCAAATTCCATCCAGAATGCGTTAAAATCCTCCCTTAACAAAACCTCATTAACAACGTCATATGTCAGTTCTGGCAATAATTCATTCGTAAATTGTGTTAAATATGCTGTAATTAATACCCGCTTCTTTGCCCATTCACAATTATCCTCCATCAATTCAACCCCATAAGTTGAATTTAATGCCTGTTCAATAGTACTACCACGATTAATTTTATGGGCTACTACACGCACTAAAAAATTACCGTCGCCACAACTTGGGTCTAAAAATGTTTTAGTTGCTTCCCAAACACTTTCTGGTAATTGACCTACCATCTCTTCAACTAATGCGAATGGAGTAAAGACCTCCCCTGTCGTTTTAATTCGCTCTTTACTTCTTTGGATCATACTGCTCTCTGTTTTATCACTATCTATTGCTTATTTAGATAACTCCCTTCCGGTCCAAATTGCGCGAGTTCGCTCTCGTTCAAACACAAGCCACAAAGAAGTGGCTTGTGTTGTGAGTAGTTGAATTATTTTTAGGATGAGGGATAATTACTCTATTATTATTTTTGTATAAGTAGTAATAATAACGGCATCCGAAGGATTGCCCCTGCCGGACTAGTTAGCGCCGGCGCTAGTCCGAGCTGCACTTTCGATAAGCCCACAACTGCGCGACTGTTATCCCTTGTTGTTTTATTTAATAAAATAGTTTATAATGAATTCAAATTTTAACTCCATTAGGAGTTAAATTTTAACCACAAGCACAAATCGGCGTCCTAACCGGATGGGTTTGTGTGGTTTAACCGAATCCCAGATCAGTTGACTTGTCAATCGATTCAGTGAGACATAAGAAGGTGCCGCCACTGGGAGCTGTTTGTGCGCTTATGTCCGGTAGAGGTCCTACCGCCAATTAAGGGAAGAACAATAAGTCGCAGTCCGTTCGTGACTTGGAATTGAGCCATCAAGAAGTGACTTAATTCCGAACGAGAGCGAACCCGCGCAGTTTGGACCGGTCCTCTCGTTGTTGTTGTGTTTTTTCATTTCCCCCACGCAATGTGGGTTTTCCTTAAAGTCAGTGTTAAAAACAAAAAAGCCATCCTTAAAAAAAGATGGCTTTTTTTTGGTTGCCTTTATTCTTCTGACGCTAAACACTTCAAATTTCTGGATATAATTTGGAGGCGTTTTGTTTTGGAGGCTGTAATCCCAATTTCGTTACATACTTGTAAAAATATTTCTTCCAGATTGTTGGATACTTCTAACAATTTTGTTGCTGTGGCATCATTTAGGTATTTTTGTTTTGCTGGTCTACCTTTTTTGGTTGCTGTGTTCATTATAATGCTCCTCGATATAGATAATTTGTAAAATCTCCGAATAGTTGTTGTGGTATTTCGTACCAGTTCTTATGTAATATGACTTCAGGGATAAAATTGTGGGATAAGTATTCTTCGTTGATGTCGTTAATATCTTCAACAAATAATTCAGTCGTTCTACATAAAAATCTGTCAGTTTGGTTGTTCATCCAAGTATTGTATGCTTCTAATTCAGTCATCAATAAGTCAGTATCAATCTTCATTTTACTTCTCCGTTTCGTTAATTGTTGAATTATATTATACTCATTTTAAAAATTAATTAAAGTAATGGATAGATAATGATGAGTTATCTATCCAAGTTGTGTTGTTTTAAAAGTCCCAAGTTTCGTGGTCAATTGGGTTATAGGTTTTTGGGTCTATTCCTGACTGATACACCCGATATACTTCTTCTAATACATCAATATGATGCATATTAATTCCATTGGGATATTTGGGATGAGGCCATTTGCTAACGACATAATTCCTGAATTTTGCAATTCTACTCGCAAGTGTGCCCCATTTTTTAAAGTATTGGTTCGAACCTTTTACTCCTTGTCTTCCGAAGTAATAAGATACTGTAAAATAGTTATCCCCGAATTCTGATTGTTTGGACAATCCTTTTACTTCTTCTTTAATAGTCTGAACCTCTTGTTCAATAATGGTCTGTCTTTTTTGGATATCAATTGCGTTTAATATTAACGCATTTGTTGTTTGTACTAGTTGGGCTGTTATTGCGTTCTGCGTCAACAATAGTTGTAAATCAATTGGACCAGTTGGTTTTGGCATAGTAATACTATTATCCTCATACTTCCCGGTCTTACGAATAGATGGCAATACAGTACCGAAGAGCCAATCCCTAAAGACTCTTGCTTTTGGTTTGGTTGAATGGATACATAATTCCCAGAAGTCGCTTTCTGTTATAATATCAGCGTTTTTACGAATGTTATACTGTTGCGAAAAGTCCCTATAAAATTGCGCGTGTTTATCGTCTTGTTTTTCTCCAAGTTTAAAGCGATTTTTACAATGATGCCGAAGTGCCATTGTTGTGTGTTTTAAACCCAACGCATCACAAATATCTTTCCCTACCATAAAAATTTCGTCATCTATGGCACATACTCGCCATCCCATCTGTATCATATGACTTAACACATCATTTAAAGTATTCATTGGTTGGGTTGTTGTGTATAGCATTTTACTCATTTCTTCGTCCTCTAAAATTGGTTAATTGTTAAATTGAATTCATCTGAATTCATAAACTACTATACTCATTTTAAAAATTAATTAAAGTAATGGATAGATAATATTTGTTAATTACAACAAAAATGACAAGTCGTCTTAAAACGCTTAAAAACGCCCTTATTTTACGTCCTCATTAAAGTGGTATGTGTTATCTAATAATTGAATTGGATTGTGTATACACAATCCTGAACGGGATTTGGAGTATATTGAACAAAACAGGGGTAAAACTATTGTCGTATTACAAATGACCTCTGGTTTTAGAGGCATTTTTTATTCAAGTAGGTCCTACTTGTGGTGGTGTTGGTCAAAACCCCTAATTTTAAATCCAGATATCAATTGCCCAAGTAATCCATTTGGGCTTCTTAAAACGAAGATTTGACCGCTTATTTTACCGATATTTGATTGGGGTGGGGGGTTGATTTAGTGAATATTTGAAGTATCGTGACTGGGACAC
>OGVN01000062.1_pt1 | contig 11922 bp, 17 predicted proteins | sample 1575751 | NCBI WGS metagenome assembly OGVN01 (sample SAMN07581530, study PRJEB24739) | freshwater metagenome | place: Singapore | collected 2015-01 | reverse complement strand
GTTTCCCAGTCACGATACCACCTATATTCGCCTTGTTTTACCTCCGTCACATTGATGCAGAGATATTGCCCTGTCCTTTGAGCCAGTTGGACGTAACCGCGCCAACCGATTTGGAATTGTGCAAAACCTTTGTAGGGTACAACGTAGCAAAAACCTAAAGAGTTGTCGAGCGGGAAATTATACTTGACCGAATTTAATCCAGCTTGGATTATTCCAGCCGGGCTGCAACGTCTTAGGCTTTCCGTCGTGTTGTAAAGTGTTATAATCGCCGTTTTGAAATCGGCGGCTTGCTTAGCCGTCATTGTGTTTTGGATACTGGTCAAAACCTCTTTAGTATTGACTAATTGAGAAAATGTTTGTGTCATATTCTGTTTTATTTGAAAATTGTTGTCTCGATTTGTTTTGCTTCCTGAATATCTTTCTTCATCTCGTCAACCACCTCCGAAAATTTAATGCTCTTTTCAGAGCTTACGCGGTTGATAACGTGCCCGAAAAGCGTATGCACTTTATCCAACCATATTTCATTTTCTTTATATAGTTCAACGGCGTAGCCGTCCAACTCAAATGCAAAAATTCCGTTCTTAAATGTTGATTTCATTTTTCTTGTTTTTTGTTTTAAAATTCCCCCCACCACCAACCACTAACGCGGGTCTTGCGCCTACGGCCTCAGTGAATTAATATATTCCGTTCTCCTTATAATCTGCAATAGATTCTTTCAGGGAGTAGTCGCACTTTCTGTAAGTTTGTGCGGGTTCATCGTCCCCAAAAAGGGACGAAAAGATGTCCCACGTTTTTACGTTTTCCTCAACGTGAAAAATCTCATCGGGATAAGACGAGGTAAATTCTTCATCTTCCTCGCAATAGTCGTCTATTGCATTTATTATTATTTCGTCATAATCCTTTCCTTCTGATTCAGCAAAGTCCTTAGCCTCATCAATTAACTCTTCAACGTTTACTCCGTTTCTGTCTGTCTGATACGAAACAAAGTTGCAAGAAATTACGTTGAATTTCTCTTTGTCCTCCAGTCTGAGGACACTGTCGTATTTGGCTGGATTATTCTCTATAACCGTCATAAGACAGTTAGCGAACTCTCTTACCTGTTTGTTGTTTCCTTTAAGTGTGATAACTGTTTTCATAACTCTTTTTGTTTTTGTTCTTTATTTGTTTTATTTGATATACAAATGTACAAATAATCTGATTAACTGCAAAATGTTTTCATCATTTTTTTTGCTTCAAAGTGATATTTTTTTGCTTGTCCACGTCAATAAGTTGTTGCAAATACAACTTGTTTAGGGATGTCCGGATATTGTCCTTGACCGTCTCCGTTATCTCATCAAGATTAACGTTATTTGCGCCAAATTGCTGCTTTCTGCTTATCAAATCGACTATCAAAATGTAAATCGCCTCATCAAATTTAGTCATTTCTTTCATTCTGCTTTATTTTCGTCTTGCAACCTCAAATATAAATCGTTTAACCGGCTATCTGTTTGCGTCCTCGATATTTTTTGCAATTCCAACAAATTGTCATCTTCATCAAATACCGCTGCCAAATCTCCAGTATATTCGTATCGCGAACGAAAATAAACGGTTATCTGCTTCTTGTCGCTGTCGTGAAAAAAAGTGTACTGGCTGCGGTTGCTGGCACCGATGCGGCTTAAACGCTCGTGTAACTTATGATAACGCGATTTTGCTCTCTCATACTCATCTGATACGCCCAACTCCCTCGCCTGATAAATGATTTCCTTTTGCGTTCGGTGCAGCTTCTTCGCCAACTTTGCCAAATAATCGTAAATGTCAGGACGTGCAAATGCTTCTGTTATTGTCCGCTTCTGTCTGTCCGTAAAAGGTTCAAATGTTGCTCTTATTGTCATTGTCGTTGTTTTTGATGTTATACTTTTCTTCGTTGGCAAGCATTTCGTCTAACGCTCTTTGCATTCTGTCACCCAATGTGTTGATGTATGGTGCGTAAACGGGTGAGGCTTTAAGGGCGTTTGCTAAATCGGTAGGTAAAAAAATGATGTCCTTTCCGCTACCCTTTAGCGGATTAATCTTTCCGTTGATGTCGATGCTGGTGACTGTCTCGATAAATGTTGTAACGCTGTCAAATAGCAGTTGGTTAATCGGGTTGCAAAGTCCGTCATATTTTAGATTGTCATTCATCGCGCGGTCGGCGTATGATACACATTTTTCCATATCTCCAAAAAATCCAAACGCCTTTGATAAAGCTGGATTTGTGCGACTGAAATTGAATTGGTCGTTTAACTTTTTCAACGCCTCGAAATAAGTCAGATAGATGCTGCCCAGTGAGTTGATAATGTTAAACAACGCGTTGGCTTCTCTGTCCCGTTTATCCACAATTTCCCGTGCTCTTTCTTCGGTTATTAGTGATACGCAATTAGCGTGTCTGGTTGCCTTTTTCTTCTTGCTGTAAGTCATTTTATTTTTGATTTTATTTTTTATTCATTCTGTTTTTGCCAAATTTTGAAACCTTTTTACTGGCTGTGGTAAAATGGTTTAGCTCCTTTTGGGCGGCGGTTTATTCTGAAAAGTTGTCATTTTGAAATGTTTTTTAAGACTGAAAAATAAATTACTTTTTGTTTACCTCTCTGAATTTTAGCTTGGTTTCCCTGAAAGTCGTCACGCTCTGAATGTCGGTAATATTTGTAAAACGAAAATCTCCGTTGTACCTAATGGAGATGTATCCTAAACTATCAAAGGAAAATTCCAGGGAATTAGATTTATTTATGTCGATATATATTTCATAAATTTCTCCTTCATCATCCAGGGATTCAATTTTGATATTTTCCCGTTTCGTCATCGCTCTCGCAAACGCTTCAAATACCTTTGCAACATTCCTAATTTGTTCTTCTTTCATTCTCATTTTTTTTAATCTTTTTTAGTTATTTCGTTTATCTCCCAAATGTCGCGCTTGTAGTCGCTGAGGGTATTCTCAAATAATCGTTTTAGAATTTTCATTTGCGTTTCGGGTGTCTCGTTTGTGAAAAAATAATCCGACTGAACCCTGATATTTTCGAAATACATTTCAAAGCGAATATAGTCGTCATCAACCTGCTTTAAGTTGATGAACTGATGTTCGTTGCTTCTGAAAGTCAGAGCGTACGAAACAACGTGACCATCTTCGCTAATAGTTCTGTCTAATTCTGAAATTGGATATTCTTTCAGAACATAATTTTCAAATTCTGTAATAAGTTTCATTGTATTATGTTTTTGAATTGTCCTTTGTGTTTAAACTTTACGTTTTTGCCACTTTCCTTTGCGTGTGTCGCTGTTTTGTGTTGTTCCTTTACAACTTTACCACCCGACAAAAGAAAGTGCGTTAAAACGTCTTATTTTTCGTTTTGCTTTTTCTGCGCCTCATATTGCTCGCGTGTGATACATCTCGGGTTGTTGAGCATCTTATTCCGCTCCTCGCTTCTTCGATCGCTCTCTATCTTATCCAGCATTACCGACCGATATTTCAGAAACTCATTTAAATCAACCATTATCTGCATCGGGTCTACAGCTCCGTAAAATTTGCCGTATTTTCCGCCTGCCAACTGGAAGAAGAAAACCATTAGCTCGGTTATTTTAAGATAGCCGTATGTTTGAGAAATGTTGCTTGCCAACATCGTCATTTGCATTTCCGTCATTTGTGTTGCCCCTGAAATAGAATTCAGGTAGGTTATTTGAGCCGAAAGCCACGAATTTTGCAAACCAGCGCAATTAAGGCGCAACTGGGTAAGCGTGTAAGTCTTTGCGCTGAAACAACGTTCTAATGCTTCGGTAGCGAATTTGGCGCAAAGATTAGGAGCGAAATCTTTAAGTATTTTCGTCGCCAAAGTTAAGTTTTGTTTCTGTGCCAGGGTGTTCGATGAAACTTCTGCTAAGTCGTTCCATTTTTTCGAGATATTCCCGTTCTTCGCGCTCTCTTCGCTCAAATCTTGATTCTGGTCTTTGTGAGTTAATTCCATTGTTATTTAAATTTATTTGTTCTTCATTCTGCTTTCCCTGCCACGTCACGCACGCGCCGTGCCAGTTCTTCATTGGATTTTTGCCGACCCTCCAGCCGTTGCTTTCATAATATCCCCAAAACTTTTCCGCTGAAAAGGTGTATCCCTTCTGTGCCTCATAGTCCTTGACCTCCTCCAACGTGGGGGGAACAAATCTGCTTTCTCTTTTTGGCGCAACTTTTTTCTCTTTCTCTTTTTCTTCGGGAATTAGTTGGGCGTTATTTCCTGAATCCTTTTCATCTGAAAAAATTTCAGAATCGGCGGAAAGCTTTTTTTCTTTATCTACGTTAGTAGATATTTCTTCTTCTTTCTTTATTTCTTTCTTATATTCTTTAGTTAATGCCCTTTGTCTGCCCTTTGTCTGCCCTTTGTCTGCCCTTTGTCTGCCCTCTTCTGTTTCTTCATCTGAATTATTATTTGCATAAGTATCAAAATATGAATTATTTAAGCTATCATTTTGGCGTGCCCTTTGTGTGCCCTTTTCTGACTGACTACAAGCGCAATTTTGATACGCTTCGTAATTCTTTATTGAAATTACTGTATATCTGTTTGTTGTGTTTATCTCTATTTCTTTCCCCTCCAGTTTATGCAAAGCAAGTCTAATTTGTTTTACCGACTTTTTGAACTCTAGAGCAAGATTTGGCAAAGAAGTCACCAGCTGACCCCGTTTAATAGTCACGCCGTGCCACTCTTTTTCATAAACATTTGCGTCTAAAATAAGAGTAATGAAAAAACGAAACATAAAATCGTCATCGTAATAACGCCAGTCGGTGACGTTTCTAAACAATTTTATCCAACTTTCGCTCATTAGAATTTGATTTTATTTATAATTCTAATCTTGCTCTTTAGTCTTGTCCTTTCTTCTCTTGCGTTTATCAAATCGCGCTCGACAATTTTCTTCACAAATTCAGCATCTATGTAAACGCCCGTTTCTGTTTTCTGTAAATACTCTTTATGATAGAGAAAAAATGTTCTGCTTTTAAGAGCAATGGAGCAACATTCATTCATCGGCCAATAATGTTTTAAAAATTCTTCTGTTTCTGTCATATCGTTTAAAATTAATTAGTGAACAAAGTTATATATTTATTTTGATAAATCAAATATCTCATTCAACATTTTAACAAAAAAAATGCCCACGCTTCACAGCGCGGACACTTCGCAAAATCAAATAAAACAAACTTAAATAAAAAACTAATCTTTAACACAAAACATTATTACAACAAAAGAATTATATCTTGTATATCTTTTTAAGCCGTTCCGTCTCGTTGAACATTATCTTTTGCATCGTTCGGCGCGTCTCTTCGTTAAGTAGTCGATTTTCTGGGGTATCTGGTCGCAAATACAAAGAAAGTGAACGCTTGTCATATTTACCCTTACCAGCATACGAATATAGATATACGCTTGTTAAGCCGCTCTTTAATTTCTTGTACCAAAATGAACATATCTTTGTTTTCATCTGCTTGAATTTTGTTTTGTTTGAATACGCAAATATACATAAAAAAAGCTCTCACATTTCACAATGTAAGGGCCTAAACGTATTAAAATGGATCTGTTATTAAACGGCTATAAAGTGACATATATCTTCATCGGCAAATATACACAAAAAACGCTCGGTTTTCACAAATCGGACGTTTTATTTTGTTCCTAAATAAAGAAAAATATGAAGTTACATACAAGCAGTTAATTTGCTTTCACTTTTCAAAGGTACAAAAATTAATTGAATTTATTTGCGTGTTCGGGTTTTTTGGTGAAATAATTACTTTGACCGCCTTAACTCCGTATTTGATAAAAAGAAATCGTTTCGGCTCTTTATAGACCAGTATTTGAAAAGAATCTGTAGATGAAATATCGGCGTGCAACTGTCCGCCCTGAATAGTCCCGTCAATCTTATAGAACTCATTTTCAAAATGCACCGCCTGCATCTTGACCGAATCCACAAAAACCGTATCAATTTTTGCCGAAATTGTGTCGCGCGTGCGTTTGCTTACATTTCCATAAGTCAGAATCCTCTTGACTTTGATATTATTCTTCTTTGCGTAAATCGCACCACTGGGGCAAACGTTTGAAAATTGCTTGCTGCTTTTCGCTGTGTTGCAATTTCCCTGAAAAGTGGTGCGGTTAATCCTTTTCGCTTTTAAAGTGTCTTGTAACGCGTTTAAAGCGGTCAAATATATTTTGCCGTCCTCCGCGTTTCTTCGGCACTGGAATACCGACACACACAAAGCGACCACCAACGCCAGAAAAATGGCAATTCTTATTATTAGTTTCTTCATTTGTAACTCCTTTCCACGTTAATGTAAATGCGCTCCACCTTGGGAACTGCAAGCAGCAGTTTCATCAGGGCAACAAACGTCACTTTGCTATCCGTTATAGCGTCTTTCTTTGCGTATCTGCCTACCAACGTGCATCCGTCTGTATCTTTTGGGAAATTACCTATGTGCATCAGGACACCAGCAAAACCTTTTATGCCCTCATAGCGTGGGACTATGCCACCGAAATCGCTATATGGTGCCAGCTTCCCAAACCTTGGGGAAACTTGGTCCATACAAATTGTATAGTTTCCAGTTGGAATCGCACACTTGCGCGCGTGCTTGGCTTCGTATATGTCGGCTAACGTGGAATGTTCATCAAGACCTGCGTCAAACGGCTCTAACGTCTTACAAAAATATTTGTCATTTATGTAAAGACTTCCCACACTTGACAAATCCGTCTTTACCTCTCTAATCAGTTTTATTTTCATCTTTCAATTTTTTTAAAAGTCTTACAAAATCAGCTTCGGGTAAATTATGCAGAGCCTGCAACGCCTTGGAATACTCCTTACGCGTCTTGTCGTCTGCATTTTCCCGAACTGAAACGAACTCGACTATCAACAAAAAAACTCCAACCACGCAAGTACAAACGGGCACATTTTTCAGCGGCTGCAACAATAGGGAAAATACGTTGCTATAATCTATTATTACATCTATCATTGTCGCCAAAAAAATAGCGCTCTCCCTCTCCCTGAATTTTGTTATTGTCCGACTTAGCGCGAATGAATTTCTTTTTTCCCCCCTCTGTTTCGCTTTGTGTAATCCGCAAACAAGGTCAATCAATATTGCAAAAAACACGGCGACGGCAATTATAACACATATCGCCAACATCTGCTTGTTTAATAAGTGCTGCAACATTTTTAAAATGATTTTAAAATATGATTAATATAATCTTACAAATTTAGTACCAGTATAGATTATTTTCAAAGCTCCGTCTGTTACCTTGAAAGAAGAACCATCAACATTGAATGTAAATGTGCCATACAGTATTATCTCGTCACCTACGTTGTATCCTGTGGCAGTATTGTTTATGCTGGTTATTGTTCCATTGCCTGTTGATATGTTGATAAATTTTGTCAGTGAACTAATACTCAATACACCGCTTGATATATCTGCGGTTGATACGGATTTTTTGTAGTAGATATCACCTGATGCAGTTACTGTACCCGGAAATGAAGTATTACCTGATGCATCCAGTAAAGTTGCAGTACGAAGTGCGTTATAATAAGGACCATATTGGCTTGATTGATATTGCCTAACATATATAGGTTTAATTCCATCATCAGCAGTTGCAAGTTCTACCCAACCTGAATCATTTGCAGTTGCACCTCCAACTAATCTCCATGCATCAGTTCCACTTGGCTTTCCATATATTCCCTTACCAGTTCCCGAACCAGATAATGTTATATTTCCAGTTAGAGTCCCACCTCCTGAAGGGAAGTAAGTTGATGTTATAACATGTCCGTTGCCATCCTGAATAGCTTTAGTAGCAGTAGCTGCATTACCAGTAGTTGATATGCTAGCTGTACCAGTAAGTAATGTAGCAGGAACTTCAGTGATAGGTATAGTTATATCAGCAGTGCCATCAAAACTCTGAGCAGTAGCAGTAACACCACTTAATCCTATATTCCTCGCTGTAGCTAAATTAGTGGCTGATGAAGCATTTCCTGAAAATGCTGATGCAGTTACTTTACTACAATTCAGGTTACCATTATAATCTACATAAAGCAGGTTGCTCCTTTGTGAATCACTTTTACCAAAACCTATTTCAAATATATGTTCATTCGAGTTATCGTTGTATTTACCTATAACAAACTGGTAGTTTGCATCACTATTTAGTCCACATCCTACAAGTGTACTATAGTCACCGTTTGACTCACATCCATTACCAAAAATCGTTGAATATATGTTGTTGGCTGCATTATTGCAACCCATTACCATTGAGCGACTTGCCGAAGTACCAACATTGTTACTCTGTCCTATTGCGTAAGCACCGAGAGCAGCTACTGTGTTTAAACATCCAACACCAAAAGCATACATTCCAGATACAGTATTTGCGTTTCCTATACCTACTGCATAATCAGCTGTTGCTTGGTTTTCACATCCAAAAGCCATACTATTATTTCCACTTGCCAGCTGTGGTTCACTTGCATTAGGGTTATAGTCACCAAAAATAATACCGTTTCCAGTAGTTCTGTGACCAACAATTTCCACTTCGCTACCAGATTGCTGGTTATACTTTTCAGATCCATTTCCATTGTAGAATAAATATGAAGGGAGCTGAATTTGTTGGCTGCTCCCGTTTATCGTGTCTACCGTCATAACGGCGGTTGCTTGATTGACTGAAATCTCCTTAACTGCATCATCTTTTAGTACCGCCTTTAATCCCGAAAGGTCGTATGTCTTAGTTTTGTTGGCGTTGTCCGCTGCAGAGTAAAACGTAACAGTTAAGGAGAATTTGGAAGAATCATAAACGACATTTTTTATTACACTATTCAAAATATCTTGCAAAATAGTCGTTCTTTCCTGGCTTGAATCAGGTCGAAAATATATATCGCCAAATTTGTTTATTGTGAAAACATTTTTGTGCCCTGCTGTCTTGTCTCCAATCGCAAAAACATCTATCGCGCTCGGTTCTGCTCCTGAAATAGCGGTTGCATTTGAAACGCCATCCGCTATATAGTTATTTTCACCTAACGCCACACAACTCTCTCCCCTTTTAACATTATCTTTGCCGAAATCGGTGGAACAAAGCCCCGTTGCTGTGTTGTTCGCTGAAATCTCATCATCAAGGCAAGTAACAATAGACCCGTTACCTGTTCCGTCTTTCAGATGCTGCACATTTTTGGTTATATAATGAATGATGTTACCCACTCCCGTATCCTCAAACGCTTTCAGGGTGTCGGAATACTGCCACCACGTTGATGTGGTAGTGTTGTAATATGGAGAGTTTCCGCCGCTGGGGTTGGTAACCTGGGTGGCTATGCAAGTTGCTGTAAATACAACGCTCTTGGTATCTGAATCAGCATCAGAGACTACCGAATAAACTTTTATTTTGCTTGTTGTGTAGGTGCCCCAATCATCATCGACAATATTCAGAACTCCGTAATACTGCCCCGTTGCTGCGTTGCTCGCTTTTGGCACTCTTACCCAACACTGGTTTAATGTTGCATCAAATCCAATATCAGTAATCGGTACGCTGACGGCTGACGGGTTAATAAGGTTAAAAGTCGCTAATTTGGTTTTCCTTATAAAAATTGTGCTGCCGTCTTGGTTTACCAAATTGAAGTGCAAGACCGCTACGTTATTTTGCTGTATATCCATAATTTTGTTATTATTCTCCTACACTGGTTAAATTGCTATATCTTGAATTTTCGTTATCATCTGAAAAAATCTTTATATATCCTTTTGATATGCAAAAATATCGGCAAATTCTTAGCATGTCATCGCCAAATGATTTGAACTTGTCGGAAATACTGACAATCTGCGTTTGTGTGACTGGTTGGGAAAAGTCTGTCGTTTTCTGCACATATCCGTATTTGGTCGCCACCCCGTTGCAAGTGCGGACAATCAGCGAGTAAGATAGATATGCGTCCGCTTTTTTCAGTCCGTCCAAAATATAGCTTTTCCCTTGGTACTCGAAATTTGTTCCGCCCGCCAGAAGCTCGGTATAATCATCAGGAGCGGCCAACACTTTTGCAAAAAAATCGCTACCCAAAATCGTACGAATTGAAAAGCGCTCAACATCTGCAATACAATTCAGCGCGCTTTGTTCCTCGGTACTGCATACTCTGCAAAGTGTGTTAATGTCACTTAGCTGGATTAGTGTTTTCATCTACAATAAATTTTAAAGGCTGGATTTTCATCTCCGTGCCTTGCAAAGAAATGAATTTTGTCTGAATCTTTTTAAGAGCATTTTCGATTTGTGAACGTTCTTTTGAAATTGCTACATCGTAGGAGTTATAAGCGTCTTGGATAACCTGACCGCCAAAGCCAATTTTCCCCTGCTTGAGCAAATAGAATGTTTCTTGCTCAAAAACTGAATAGATACGGCTCTCAACTCGGTCGGCTGTAACGCTGAAATCCTGGTCAAAGTTTTTAAGCTGCAAATCAATCGACTTGGGTGCGCTCTCCATATCATCAACGCCGACCGCTAATATCTTACCTGCGTTGCTGTCTCCCTGCATCTTGGCAATAGCATCAAGAAATTGTTGGTTTTGTTCTGTCTCCCCTCGCTGGTAGGCAATAATTGCAGATGGCAAGAAGTTGGCGCGCGTGTTGCGGTAGTTTATGTTGCATAATCCCGTGTCGGTTGAAATGTCGGTCAAAACATTCATAGCGCACGAAGTCGGGTAATAATCCCTATTCGAGAAATAAAATATCTCTCCGTTATATTTCTGTGCGTCAGCTTCGTTTGGCTTGTTGTCTCCGTACATCCGTCTCAATGTCGCTTCCCTGCTGATTGAAAACGGAAAGTATTTAACGCAATCAACTATCGGGTTAATCTGTTGCCCGTTCTGCGTGCTCTCGCCCGTCCAATCCTGGCACCATAATACAAACGGGATGTAACCGAACGAATCGCACTCACCCAAACGCAATTTTTCTATATCCATGTTCCTTATGGCAATGATATTGCCTAATCCGTCATACTGACAATGCACGGCGAAACCTCCAAATTTTGCCGAATTATCAGCCAACTGCGCTACCAGGTCGTTTAAGGTTTGTGAGTAATTGACCATAACGGCGTCACCTCCCTCAATGCCCTTGCCCTCGATAAATCTCGCTTTCTTTCTGACGCAAGTGGACGCCGTTGGGCTTGCTTGTATCATATTGTTAAACACATTTGGGAAAAGGTTATCAGCTCCCCACGCCTTGATATTGTAGGTAGTTGAAAAATCCTCCTCAAACTTCTCGGGACTGGTTTTAATCCTTATCCCTCCGCTCTGGATCCTTGTTACCTGCATAATCAGTTCTTTTTATGTCTCCCGACTTTTTTGGGTGTCGCTTCCTCTGCACTATCATCTGCATCGGTCGTTATAGAATCCTCATCAGGCTCGTAATATGGATTTTCAAAAATAAAAGTCTTGAAAAATTTTGGCTCGTTTTCTTTTATCCATTCCGCTGCCTCGTCCGTCAAATTGTTGGCGGTGGCAACTCCAGCGGCGACAACTGGGCAAGAAATTATTGCGCCGCGCTGCATTGACCATCTGCGAGGCTTTGGAAATGCTGCATTTTGTTTGAAGAAAAGGCAAAGAGATACAACTAAATCTTGATACAAGTTTTTGCAGTTACATCGCTCAAAATCCTTGAAGTTGATACGCTTGTAAATTGCCTCCAGCTGCATCTTTTCTTCATCGGAAATCTTGGCGGCCGCGTCTTTCTGAATCTTTTGGAAAAGGTCAAAAACAAAGTTTTTGGAATCTTGATATAGATGTCCATATCATTCCCCTCTCAGTCAAAAACAGCAGAGAAACCTGTCGGTGCTGTGTATGTGAATTCTGACGTGAGGCCACGAATCGTTGCCTTGGCGGCCACGGCGTACAGCGTCACATAAATGTGCAAGTGCGATTTGAGATAGTTCGATGTGTAGATCGGAAGAGCAC
>OGVN01000060.1_pt1 | contig 12000 bp, 9 predicted proteins | sample 1575751 | NCBI WGS metagenome assembly OGVN01 (sample SAMN07581530, study PRJEB24739) | freshwater metagenome | place: Singapore | collected 2015-01 | reverse complement strand
GTTTCCCAGTCACGATAGGTTGTTCATTGTGCTTGGTTACCCATACACAATGAACAGCCTGGCATTTCCATACGTGCGCCAGCACTACCTAGAACGCCATAGTGACCTTCTTCAGTTAACTGCTTAGCATCCATCTTAGTTGGAGGAGCAACCCACAACTTCACAGGAATATCACGCTTACCTTCTAACAACTTAGAAGCCGCACGGAAGTGACCAATGTTTGTCATGCATGAACCGATAAACACTTCATCGATCTTTGCACCAGCAACATCAGACAAAGTCTTCACATCATCTGGGTCGTTAGGGCAAGCAACGATAGGCTCATGGATATCTGCCAAATCAATCTCAATCACAGCTGCGTACTCTGCATCAGCATCACCTTTTAACAACTCTGGCTTAGCCAACCATGCTTCCATCGCCTTGATACGACGACCTAATGTACGTGCATCAGAGTAACCATTAGCAATCATCCACTTCATCAAAGTGATGTTGCTGTTCATGTACTCAATGATTGGCTCTTTGTTCAAGTGAACTGTACAGCCAGCTGCTGAACGCTCTGCAGACGCATCAGACAATTCAAATGCTTGCTCAACTTTAAGATCTGGCAAACCTTCAATCTCAAGAATACGGCCAGAGAAAATGTTCTTCTTACCCTTCTTCTCAACAGTTAACAAGCCTTGCTTGATCGCATAGAGAGGAATTGCATTAACCAAGTCACGCAATGTCACGCCTGGTTGCATTTTGCCTTTAAAGCGAACCAATACAGACTCAGGCATATCAAGAGGCATCACACCTGTTGCAGCAGCAAACGCTACCAAGCCAGAACCCGCTGGGAAAGAAATACCAATTGGGAAACGTGTGTGTGAGTCACCACCAGTACCAACTGTGTCAGGCAACAACAAACGGTTCAACCATGAGTGGATCACGCCGTCACCTGGACGCAAGGCAACACCACCACGTGTGCTGATGAAATCAGGCAACTCATGGTGCATCTTCACGTCCACTGGTTTTGGATAAGCTGCTGTGTGGCAGAAAGATTGCATCACCATATCTGATGAGAAACCTAAACATGCCAAATCTTTCAACTCGTCACGTGTCATTGGACCTGTTGTATCTTGAGAACCAACAGTTGTCATCTTAGGCTCACAGTATGTGCCTGGACGTACGCCCTTGCCTTCTGGCAAGCCACATGCGCGACCAACCATCTTCTGCGCCAATGAGAAACCTTTACCTGAATCAGCAGGATTAGTTGGTAAGCGGAACAATGTAGAAACTGGCAAGCCCAATGCTTCACGAGCTTTAGCTGTCAAACCACGGCCAATGATCAATGGAATACGGCCACCAGCGCGTACTTCATCAAACAATACATCTGACTTCACTTTGAACTCAGCAATCACCTTGCCGTCTTTTAATGCTTTACCTTCGTATGGGCGTAGTTCAACCACATCACCCATGTTCATCGCGCTCACGTCCAACTCGATTGGCAACGCACCAGCGTCTTCCATCGTGTTGTAGAAAATCGGAGCAATTTTGCTACCCAAACAAACACCACCAAAACGCTTGTTAGGTACATAAGGAATATCTTCACCAGTGAACCACAATACTGAGTTAGTCGCTGACTTACGTGATGAACCAGTACCTACCACGTCACCAACGTAAGCAACCAAATTACCTTTGGCTTGTAATGCAGCTAACTGCTTGATTGGGCCAACTTTACCTGGCTCTTGTGGCTCAATGCCTTCACGTGGGTTTTTCAACATTGCCAATGCATGCAATGGAATGTCAGGACGGCTCCATGCGTCTGGCGCTGGAGATAGATCGTCTGTATTTGTTTCGCCAGTTACCTTGAACACTGTCAAAGTTAAGCTTTGTGGCACTTCTGGACGGCTTGTGAACCATTCAGCATCTGCCCAGCTTTGCATCACAGCTTTAGCGTTTGCATTACCTTTTTCTGCCTTTTCCTTCACGTCATGGAATTGGTCAAACATCAATAATGTCTTTTTCAAACCATCAGCAGCAATACCACCAACTGTAGCGTCATCCAACAATTCAATGAGAGGAGAAATGTTGTAACCACCAAGCATCGTACCCAACAACTGTGTTGCTGTCTCACGAGTGATCAATGGAGTTTTTTCTTTACCAAACGCAACCGCTGCTAAATAAGAGGCTTTGACTTTAGCTGCATCATCCACACCAGCAGGAACACGATGTGTGATTAGTTCTACCAAAGTAGCTTCCTCACCTTTTGGTGGGTTTTTTAGCAACTCGATTAATTCACCAGTTTGTTGTGCTGACAACGGTAACGGTGGAATACCTAGGGCCGCACGTTCTGCGACATGGTCACGGTAGGCTTTCAACATAGTCTTTCCCTCTCTATTTAGACAATTAAATAAACCAATATTCTAAGACTTATATCTTATATAAGACTTGCAAAACTGGCAACATAACTAGAGAAATTAGCTCAGTTTCTTTGCCTGTGCCTGACAAAATTAGAAGAAATAAAAATGGCTTTTAAATCAATGATGTAAAGTATCAAATTATGAAGAAAACTGACCTTTACAAGAACGCGGGGTTGGCCGTAGCCAATCAAATGAAGAATTCAGCCAAAAAACCCAAGGGAAATAACAAAAATTCCACAGGAAATGGCAAAAAACTGAACCCGCTTCTCGCCTCCCTACTTAAAAAGCCCGAATAGACCTAGCGGTCTAAATAGGCCAAATTCAGGGATTATTTAGAGATCAAACTTGGCTTTGATCTCAGGTGGCCAAGCAGCCGCCTTTTGCGCAATGAAATCAACCCAAACCATGGTAGCTCCACCATTGGCATACACCGTATCAGGCTCCGTCGTGAGTGAAATCACATTAAAGGTGTCAACTCCCACCCTGCTTGGATTGGCGATATATGTTTTTACTAGCAGATCTGCTGGGTAAGCGATTTGCTTTAAAAAATTACAAAAGGCATTGACCACCACAACCCCAGCATCACCTTTTGTGACCTTAAGACCAAAACTGTCTAACCAGTTCACACGAGCTTGCTCGATATAGCGAAAGTAAACGGCATTATTAACATGCCCCAACGCATCCATATCACCCCAACGCGCTGGAATGATGGATTCGTGAACCAACTTTTTATCTTGAGGTATTTCAATGCGCATCAGTCATCATCCCATTCTGATTGGTAATCGGTTGTTAAGGGGTGTTTTTATCAATCTTGAACCATGCAGCATACATCGCTGGCAAAGATAATAAAGTTAAACCTGTCGCCACAATCAAGCCACCCATAATGGCAATCGCCATCGGGCCCCAGAACACACTTCTGGATAACGGAATCATCGCCAGCACAGCAGCAGCAGCCGTCAAGATGATTGGGCGATAACGCGTGACACACGCATGAATAATCGCCTCACGTGCAGGCATACCAGCAGCACGCCCTTGCTCAATCTGATCAATCAGAATGACTGAGTTACGCATGATCATGCCCAGCAGCGCAATAAAACCGAGCAATGCCACAAAACCAAATGGTCGGTTAAATAATAAGAGTGTCAGAGCCACCCCAGAGATACCCAATGGCGCTGTTAATACAACCAAGAATGCTCGCGAACTGCTCTTTAACTGAATCACCAATAGAGTGAAGGTAATGAAGAGCATGATCGGTACACCGGCATTGATAGAGTCTTGCCCTTTTGAGCTTTCTTCAACAGATCCACCAATGGTTACCCTGTAACCAGGCGGCATTTTTTCAATCAATGGTTGGAACTCTTTAAAGAGTACCGAGGTAGCTGTGGGCCCTTGAATACCTGGCATCACATCGGCTTGAACCGTGATAGCGTACTCACGATTCTCACGCCACATGGTTGCTGGCTCCCAAACAACTTTGACCTGCGCAATTCGCCCCAAAGGAATGACCTGACCAGAGACTGTTGCCAACATGGTCTCATTCAGGTCATTCACATGATCGCGCTCAGATCTAGGTAAACGTAAAACGATCGGCGCCAATAAATCACCTTCTCGATACTGCCCCACCGTCACGCCACCAAAATGACTGGAAAGTGTTTGCGCAATCACTTGAGGCGGCACACCCAACTCACGAGCCTTGGCTGAATCAACCTCAATTTTTGCAACCGGGTGGTTTTCATTCCAATTGTCTTTAACGCCATAAATTAATTTGGACGAGCGCATCACCTCAAGCAATTGATTCGCTTCTGTTCTTAATTTAATAGGATCATCACCAGTAACACGGAACTCCACGGGGTAACTAACTGGCGGCCCATTAGGCAACAACTTAACACGCAATCTTGCCTCAGGCGCCACATCTTCTAACAACCTTGGTAATTCTCGATTGAGTCGATCTCTTTCAGCCAAATCCGCAATCACAATGGCTTGAGATGTGTTAGACCTTGGAAAAATAATGTCTAAAGGCAAAAAGAATCTAGGCGCACCATGACCAATCCACATGGTGACAGACTGAACACCTTTTTGCTCTAGTATTTTTGCCTCAATTTTTTTTGCTGCAGCTTCGGTAGCCTCAAAACTAGCGCCTTCAGCCAAAAAGATATCAACCAAAATTTCAGGACGAGATGAGTCAGGGAAAAACTGCTGTTGCACCTGACTCATACCCACAATACCCAGAACAAAACTGGCTACTGTGGCAATGATGGCTTTGCGATGATGATCAATACACCACGCCACGATTGTTTTAAAGCGCTGATAAAAAGGTGTATCAAAATGCTCATGCGGCGAACCCTCAGGCGTTGCATGAGCGGGCTTTCTTAATAGCAACAATCCCAAATAAGGCACAAACAATACTGAAACAAACCAAGAAATAATCAAGGCTGCGGCGGTGACCGCAAAAATAGCAAAGGTGTACTCACCTACAGCAGATTTAGCAATACCGATTGGCAAGAAACCAACGGCCGTAATCAAAGTGCCAGTTAGCATAGGCATCGCGGTTAGCTCGTAAGCAGCAGTCACAGCTTTCACGCGGTCATAACCCTCTTCGAGCTTGCGCACCATCATCTCCACCACAATGATGGCGTCATCCACCAACAAACCCAACGCGATAATGAGCGAGCCGAGTGAGATTTTATGCAGCCCCACTCCAGCCAAATGCATCACCAAAAATGTCACGGCCATCACCAACGGAATACTGATCGCCACAACCAAACCTGGTCTTGGATCGATTCGCCATGGATGCTTATGCAATCCCAAAGCCAAAAGACTCACCACCAAAACTACTATCAAGGCTTCAAGCAGTGTTCTTAAGAATTCTTTTACAGAATCCGCCACCACTTTGGGTTGATCTTGAATTAGTGACAACGTAACGCCCGCTGGCAAGTCCTTCTCAATCGACTTACTCGCCTCAGTTAAACGCTTACCCAACTGAACAATGTCACCACCCTTGGCCATAGAGATTCCTAAAGCCACCAACTCTTCCCCTTGGAATCTGACTTTGCTCTCTGCTGGATTGATGACATCTCTACGCACATCCGCTACATCACCTAAGCGTATGGATGCCCCTGAAGGTGTTCGCAATGGCATTGCTTTGATATCAGCGATATTTTCAAAAGGTCCGCCAACGCGAATAGGCATTGAAAATGATGATGTCTCAACATGCCCGCCATTTTCAATAGCGTTTTGCTGATTCAGTTGTTGCGCCACCGTGGCAGGTGACAACGCATATTGAGCCATCTTTTTTCTAGATAGCTCTACATACACCTGCTCTTCTTGTAATCCATAGATATTGACCTTGCCCACATCTTTGACTTGCAACAAACGCTGTCTGACATAGGTCGTGAAATCTCTCACTTCATTTGGTTTATAGCCTTTAGCTGACATGGCATAAATTACGCCATAAGTGTCACCAAAGTCATCATCAAAATAAGGACCATGCACACCTAACGGTAAATTATTTTTAGAGTCGCCCAGTTTCTTTCTAACGGTATAAAAAAGATTCGGAATATCTTTAGCAGGCGTACTATCTTTGGCAAAAAAGATGATGGTTGATTCACCAGGATGTGAGAAGCTACGAATCTTATCGATGCTAGGCACCTCTTGAAGCGTTCGCTCAATCTTATTGGTAACCTGATCAGAAACCTGTGCCGCTGTAGCACCTGGCCACATGGTCCTAATGACCATTGCTCTGAAAGTAAATGGAGGGTCTTCGTCTTGCCCTAACTGAAAATAGGCACCAATCCCCAGCACCATCAGAGCAATCATCAGATAACGCGTGATAGCGACGTTATCAATCGCCCAACGCGATAAATTAAATTTGCCTAGGCTCATTACTCAGCCTTTTCTGAGATAGCAATACGTGCCTTTTGACCAACACTTAATGCATGCCAACCTGTTGCAATCACCAAATCACCGGCATTCAAACCACCGATTACTTCTGCTGATGCATCATCCACCTTGCCTAACTCCAGCTTGGCAGTTGCTATTGTTCCTATGGTTGTTGAGTCTGCATCTAAGACCAACTTATAGACTGTCACACCATCACTGTGCAAAGCAGTGATTGGTATTAGCATCGACTGTTTGCCTTGCTTATTCTGTTTATTCTTTTCTGCAACTTTGGCAGATTTGTCATCCACTTTGATGCTTCCAACCACATCTTTGACATCCACCAATTGACCAAGCGTCAGTTTTAACTCCGTCAAAAGCCCAGACTCAATAGCTCGCAATGTCACAAAACCCATCTGCTCCATCGATTGCTCATATTTGGCACGCGCTGACTCAACCACAGCCACACGACGATCAAACTCTGATGCCGAAATAAAATTCTTAGCTCTCAAATCTGAGTAACGCTTAAAGTCAGCTTCTGCTGATTGCAACTCCGCTTTGGCCGCTTTATAACTGATCAATACGGCTGATTCTGATGAAATGCTGTTAGGCATCAATCTGGCCAAAGATTGGCCAGCAAGCACGCGGTCACCGCGCTTAACCAACACTTCAGTCACTTTGCCACTGGCATCGAAATTCAAAGTACCAGGATCTTTTTTTGAAAGGCCTGAAGTCGTGGCATCCAAGCCCTGCCCTAGAACAATGACTTTAACCAACCGAGGCAAAGGCGCTTGATTGTCACCCTTACCGCAAGCAGTTAAAAATGAAATAGATAATAAAAGTGCTGGAATTACTAATAGTTTTGATCTCATGCACCGATTTTAGAGCAATGCCCCATGGATTGCACTGCGGATTTCTTTAGCCAATCCAGCTCGCTGATCAGCAAAAATAAACTGTCCAATCTGAACAGCCTCTTGACCCATCTCAAGAGTCACCAGATGCTTTTTGGCGTCTTGCTGAGGTTCTGGGTCTTTGACCCTGACCCAAGGCGCATTCCAACGTTTGATGGTTCTACGGTGACCTAAAAATAGCTCAATGGTGAACTCTGTGCCATCCAGTACAACTCTTTCATAATCACTGGCATGACGGGCGTATATGAGCAAGGCAATACCCAAAACCAGTAACTCAGTAACCGTAAACGGCAAGATCATCCAAGCGCCCTGCCACCAAAAATAACTGGCTATCAACGATGAAAAACAAACCATCGATAAATAAAAAAGACCAACCTGCCGTGGCGTGAACGAACAGTTACGCTTCATGTGCCAAACTTGACTAGAACCAGTAGGAGCCATCTCTACCTCAAGCTCACAGCCATGTTATCCATCGCCTTTGCTAAGGCTAGATCACGTTCTGTTAGCCCACCGCTGTCATGAGTCGACAGCGTGACCTGAACTTTGTTCCAAACATTGAACCACTCAGGATGATGGTTCATGTCTTCAGCAACCTGAGCTACCAATGTCATGAACTGAAATGCCACCTGAAAATCTTTGAAGATGAATTCTTGGTACAAGGCGTCACGAGTTGGCAGCACAGTCCAACTAGGTAATTCGGTGTTGAGAGATTGGCGTTTCACCGCATCGAGCAATTGAGCCATGTGATTAATTTATCACTAAGCTTTAATACTTGCTGAAAGCCACTCAATTAGACGGTTGTGGCAACCAATTTGATCAACATGGCCACCGAGATCATGAACGCAAAGACAGCAAAAGCTTGCTGTACACGAGGCCCTGAAATCGACTTAACAGCTTGACGCCCGATTAATAGACCAAGCACTGAGCCCCCAGCAAATGGCGCTGCCAAAGACCAGTTCATTGAGCCATACAAGTTAGAAAATAAAACACCACCAAATGAAACAATGGTCAAAACCCCTAAGGAGGTGGCGACAATTGACTTCATTGGTAAGTCCGTGAACTTTCTGAGCGCTGGGACAATGATGAAACCACCACCTACTCCAAGCAACCCAGAGAAGAAACCAGCCAATGCTCCTGACATTGCCAATGCTCGCGCACATGGCAATGTCCAGGTTAACTTGCCTATCGCTTGATCAAGCATGCAAGGCGGACCCAACTCATCATCAATACCAGCCAATTCTCTTTTTGCTTGTTGCCACATGTTTTTTGCGACCAACAGCAACACCAAGCAAAAAATGAGAACCAAAGGCCAGTTTGGCAATTGATGCGCTAGCCATATACCAATGGGTGATAAAACCAAGCCAGTACTTGCAATTAACATCGCCGCTTTATAGCGCACGATTTTGGAGCGCAGGCCTAGGTAGGCACCTAAACCAGCAGATAGAGAAACGGCCAATAAACCAATTGGCGCAGCTTCAGCCACAGTGAGATGCAGGAAAAATCCTAAAAGTGGCACCGACAAGATGGCGCCACCCGCGCCAGTTAAACCAAGAAGCACTCCAACAAAAACACCTAGAGCGATTCCGATGAATGTTACATCCAACGATTAACCAACCTGCTGAGCCAGCATGTAAAGGTTTGTGGATCTTGCGCCAGAGCGACAAAACGCCAAAATAGGGCCAGGCAATGTGTCTAATAAACGAGCCATCTCTTGAGCTTGCTCCAAAGTGATCTGACCACTTATCACAGGTAGATACACGTAGTTAAGACCTAGAGACTTGGCCGCCATCTCAACTTCAGCACTCAATGGCTGCGTAGGACCACCCTCACCGTCTGGACGGTTATTGATGATGCTCTTGTAACCCTGACGAGCAATCTCAGCCACATCTTCAGGTGTAATTTGACCCAAAGTGCCAAATTGATCTGTATGACAAGCGATTTGTAGCGGCATGCCACATCCTCCAGTGTTTGAATGATAAGTAGATGAATTGCCTGCAACAACAGGCTCACATGGTGGCGGTAGCATTCTCCATTGAAGATACTTCATCGCCAAACTTGCTCCTACAACAAATGCTGCAAAAGCAATGAATGAATTAACAGCCAACGTAGAGATACCAGTCAAACCTTGACCAATGGTGCAACCCATCGCTGTCACACCACCAATACCCATGAGTACGCCACCCACAAGGTGGTTACCCGTGTCTTCAGCATTTCTAAAACTTTCCCAACGGAATGTCTTGGTCACCAAAGAATAAATAAGCGAACCAATCACCAAACCAACGACAGAAATAATGCCAAGAGTAACTTTTTTGCTGGTATCACTAAAGAAGGTTAACCACTCAATCACATAGGCATATGGCGCTACGTAAGTTAAGCTTTCCATACGACCGCTATTGGTAGCAACGAAGACTTCTTCTAGAGTGTTTGGGTCTTCAGCAACGTAACCTAAAACACCTGAGATCCACCAAATAGCCAAGATAGATCCGCCCACTCCAAAACCAGCTAAGAGGTTATTAAAGTTCCAAAAATCTTTTCTTGCCAAAGCAAAAGTGATCAAGGCCGCACCTAATACTAAAGCCACTCCAAGCTGCATAGTTTGTTTTGCAACACCCCATTGCGCAGCCAAGATGGTTGGCAAATCTTGTGAAGTCGATAGCGTTAGAGTCACGGTATCCACAGTATTGACTCTTAATACGCCAAACACTCCTTTGAGTGTCATGTATGAAGACAAAGCCAAAGTTAAGAAAACCACTAAAGACTTTAAATTACCCGCGCCAATACGAATCAATGTTTTGCTACCGCAACCCGAGGCTAAGACCATGCCAAAACCAAACATCACACCACCGACTATGGTGGATAACCACGTTAGTCTTGCACCAGTGTAGATTGATTTATTGACATCAATCATGCCTAGATGACTCATCACACCCACACCAATCATTGCCACACCAATAGCCAACAACCATTGGCGCATGCGGGTCCACTCACCCATCACAATGACATCCGTCACCGCACCCATGGTGCAAAAACGAGTTTGCTGCAACACAATACCCAATAGCATTGTGACGCCCAATGTGGCCCAGATCACATGACTTGTAATAGTGTTTAAATCAATTTCAGGCATATTTAATATAGATAGAGCTCAAAGCTTGTAAGCCTGCCATTTTATGGCATTTTTGTAGTTTGACTCTTGAGATACTCTTGGTCACTAAATCTGGGCACCCAGTGAGGCTTATAAATCACAAACACAGCCAAGAGCATTCCAGAAAGAGATCCTTCAGTAAATGAAAGGATCAGCAACGCCACAAACCAATCGACGATGTCCATCGATAAGCCCATAGTAGCCGGCCAAAAGGTTTGATGCCAAATCATCAAAGCAGCGGCTGGCAAAATAACGCTCAATACGCCCGCCACATACCCATGACCAAAGATGAATATGAATAAGTGCTTGGGCAAACAACCACCTATTAAGCGCATGATTCCACAAGCGCACATGGCTGGCATCACACCCAAGACTAAGAATTGACGCAAGGCATGATCAAGCGTCCAACCGCTCACCAAAGCAACAATGGTGGTAACTCCAGCCAACATCACAATCGCTGGTCTTAACCCATACATAGCCACAAGGAGTGAGGCCCCAAAAAACTGAAATGACAAACCCACCAAAGCTTCTTCGGCCATGCCCGGCAGATGAGCACGAATGTTCCATGCCAAACCCAAAGCCACGATGCCACCTAGCACCGAATTAAGAACTTCAGGGCGAATTAAAACTTTCCAATGATCTTTTGAAAAAGCCCAAAAGAGAATAAGACCGGAAAGTGCTAGTGATAAACCGGTCATATTCATCATTTGATCTCCTTAAGCGGCAAATCCTGGATTGCCTTTGGCGCCTTCAATCTTCGGCATATTCAAAGACTTGGCTTTAACGGTCTTGATGTCTTTGAGGTATTTGGCCACCACATCCCAGATTGGATCGCCACCGACTGCTTTAGCTTCCTCAGCCACCGGTGCCCAACCGGCCACCTTGTAGGTCTTGTTTGGATCGATTAGCTTGCCACCCAACATCATGTTGCTAATACGTTTACCGGCTTCACCTGTTGGATTGATGGCATATTGCAAACCACCCACGCGCACCATATCACCACCCTGCTGGTAGTACGGGTCCGCATTGAATAGATTGTCAGCAATGTCTTCTAGAACAGTCTTGATCATGTCACCCTTCATCATCGTGACAGTCGTCCACGGATATGTAATAGCTGTTTGGTCTAGTACATGTTCCATCGTGATGGCTTGACCTGGCAATAAGGATGTACCCCAACGGAAACCTGGTGAAAACGCAATTTCTGCATCTTTAACAGCCATCAAACCATCTAGAATCAATTGGTCAAAGCTGCCGTTAAAGTTACCGCGACGATAGAGCAAGCCCTCTGTCACAGCCAACTTCTCACCTAGTTTGGTCTCATAAGGAGCGCGGATCTTGTCAATCAACTTGTTCATGGCAGGATCAGCAGGAATCATGTCTGAGAACACTGGCAATAACTTGTAACGGAAATCAGCCACCTTGCCACCATTGACCTTGAAATCCAATACGCCCAAATATTTACCATTCGAACCAGCATTTGTTACCAAGGTAACGCCGCCAGCATTTTTAACTTTTACAGGCGTTGGCACACCGTCATGCGTATGTCCACCCATGATGGCATCAATACCAGTCACACGACTGGCCATCTTCAAGTCAACGTCCATGCCGTTGTGAGAGAGAACCACAACAACCTTCGCACCTTTAGCACGTACCTCGTTCACCATCTTTTGCA
>OGVN01000059.1_pt1 | contig 12006 bp, 10 predicted proteins | sample 1575751 | NCBI WGS metagenome assembly OGVN01 (sample SAMN07581530, study PRJEB24739) | freshwater metagenome | place: Singapore | collected 2015-01 | reverse complement strand
GTTTCCCAGTCACGATATGAAGGGTGATGATACTAATTTAATTATTGGTGATTTTAACGGTGATGGTAAGGATGATGTTTCTTCTCTAACGCTAGAGCATGTTGATAGGCGTCACTGTATGACTCACCATGAAGCACGATGTTGACAGAGTTGCCGCCTCTTGCGCTGACTGCATCAATTTTTACTTGAGGCGTAGTGGTGGGCATCACAATGATTGCTTTGCAACCTAGTTTGGCAGCAGATAGTGCTACACCTTGAGCGTGATTGCCAGCTGATGCCGCAATCACTCCACGTTTTAAGTCAGCAGAGCTAAGGTGTGCCATCTTGTTATAGGCGCCTCTCAGCTTGAATGAGAACACTGGTTGGTTGTCTTCGCGCTTGAGTAGCACCTTATTTTTAATCCGTGCAGATAGGTGTGATGCAAGCTCAAGCTCGGTTTCACGAGCAACGTCATATACCTTGGCGGTTAGAATTTTTCTTAAATAATCTTTTGGCATCCTGTGAGCGTATCACGGCATCAGCCTAAAATGACCAAACATGGAAAGCAATTTACATAATTTTTTGGTTTGGCTATCGCTACCTATTGTTGGGTTGCCGGCGGTCTTTACCGTTTCATTTGTATCTGCGACCTTATTGCCGATGGGGTCTGAGCCAGTTTTATTCGGTTATCTCAAGCTCAATCCTGATATGTTCTGGGTGGCGATTTTGGTTGCTACAGTTGGTAATACTTTGGGCGGCATGGTTGACTGGTTGATGGGCTTTGGGGCAAGCAAGGCCCATGAAAAGTTATTGGGCCCTAAAGAGCATAAGTTATTGAAATGGTTCGAGAAATTAGGCCCGCAAGCCCTACTTTTGTCTTGGTTGCCAATTGTTGGTGACCCATTATGTGCTGTGGCAGGATGGTTGAGGTTGCCTTGGTTGCCTTGCCTTATTTACATGGCAATAGGTAAGTTTTTACGTTATGTGACCATGACTTATGCACTTTTGATGGTGCCAGATGGCTTTTGGAGCGCGATTGGTCGTTGGTTTGGCCTGATTTGATGGTCAGAATATAGGCATTGCCTCAAAGGGTTATTCAAGAATAAGACGACCAAGGGCATAGTCCTTTAAAATAGCGTTTTAGTTAAAGCCAGTGATATGAACGCACCTTTGCCCCTGAATAGCTTTGCTGAGCATGCTCAAAATGCTCCGCGTTTGCGTGAAATTCCTTATAACTACACATCTTTCTCTGATAGAGAGATTGTTATACGTTTGTTGGGTGAGCAAGCATGGCAAATCTTAGATGAATTAAGGTCAGGCCGTAAGACAGGGCGATCAGCCAGAATGCTCTATGAGGTGTTGGGCGACATTTGGGTTGTACAGCGCAACCCATATCTACAAGATGATTTATTAGATAACCCTCATCGCCGAAAGCAGTTGATTGAGGCATTGCACCATCGCCTAAGAGAAGTGCAAAAGCGTATGACTACTGATTTGGCTGACAAGGTTGGCAAGTTGGTGGGTAGCGCAAAAGATGCTGTTGAATTTTTTAATGCCGAATTCGATAGAGTGGCTGTACTACGCAAGCGCGTAAAAAAGGTGTTGGGCAAATACACAGCCGCAGACAATATTGCTTATGATGGTTTGGCTCGCGTTTCTCATGTGACTGACGCTACCGATTGGCGTGTTGAGTACCCATTTGTAGTTTTAACGCCAGACTCAGAAGATGAGATACCTGGCTTGGTCAAGGGTTGTATTGAGCTTGGCTTAACGATCATCCCACGTGGAGGTGGTACTGGCTACACGGGTGGAGCGGTGCCGCTTTCGCCGATGTCTGCAGTTATCAATACCGAAAAACTAGAAACGCTTGGTCCTGTTGAGATGTTGCGTTTGCCAGGTTTGGATCATGAAGTTGCAACGATTTATTCTGGCGCAGGTGTTGTTACAAAACGAGTTTCAGATGCAGCTGACAAGTCTGGCAATGTGTTTGCTGTAGACCCAACCTCTGCTGAAGCAAGTTGCATCGGCGGCAATATTGCTATGAATGCTGGCGGTAAAAAAGCTGTGTTGTGGGGTACTGCACTTGATAATCTTGCTTCATGGCGAATGGTTGATCCAGAAGGCAATTGGTTAGATGTAGAGCGCATTGGCCACAACATGGGCAAGATCCATGATGTTGACTTTGCAACATTCAAACTTACATGGTCGGATGGTCTTTATGCTCCTGGTCTTAGAGTCATCAAAACCGAAGAATTAAAAATTGAAGGTAAACGCTTCCGCAAAGAAGGTTTGGGTAAAGACGTTACTGATAAATTTTTGGCAGGTTTGCCTGGGGTTCAAAAAGAAGGTTGTGATGGTCTCATCACAAGTGCAAGATGGGTCTTGCACCGTATGCCTAAGCAAATACGAACTGTCTGTTTAGAGTTTTTTGGCCAAGCTCGTGATGCAATTCCAAGTATTGTCGAGGTGAAGGCATATTTAGATCAGCAAACAAAACAAGGTGGCGCAATTCTTGCTGGTTTGGAGCATTTAGATGAGCGCTATTTGAAGGCAGTTGGTTACGCCACAAAATCAAAACGCAATGTTTTGCCCAAAATGGTCTTAATTGGCGACATCGTTGGTGATGATGAAAACGCTGTTGCAGTTGCTGCTAGTGAAGTGATTCGATTGGCCAACACTCGTGTGGGTGAAGGTTTTGTTGCCGTTAGCCCTGAGGCTCGTAAAAAATTCTGGTTGGATCGCTCAAGAACTGCGGCAATCGCTAAACATACCAATGCTTTCAAAGTTAATGAAGACGTTGTGATTCCATTGGATCGCATGGGTGAATACACCGATGGGATTGAGTTAATCAATATTGAGTTGTCATTAAAAAATAAGTTACAACTATTAGCTGAACTTGAAAGCTTTTTTAGGCAAGGTAATTTGCCATTAGGTAAGTCTGATGATGGTCACGATATACCGGAAGCTGAAATGCTCGAAGGGCGTGTTTCACAAGCATTACAGTTAATAGAAACTGTGCGAGCAGAATGGTCAGAGTGGGCTGGAAACATTAATCAACATTTCTCCGGTTTGCAAGACCGAAGTCTTAGGGCTTCATGGAAATTGGAAGTTCGGGCTGAATTAAGAAAAATCTTTAGTGGTGCTTCATTTGAGCCTATCCTAAAAGAATGTGAAGCAATTCATAAGCGAGTACTGCGTAGTCGAGTCTTTGTGGCGCTACATATGCATGCTGGCGACGGAAACGTCCATACCAACATACCTGTTAATTCAGATAATTACGATATGTTGCAAGATGCGCATCAGGCTGTGGATCGCATCATGAAGTTGGCCAGATCTTTGAATGGCGTTATTTCGGGTGAGCACGGTATTGGTATTACAAAGCTTGAGTATTTGACTGAGTCAGAGATTAAAGACTTTAGATCCTATAAGTTAAAAGTTGACCCGGAGGGGCGTTTTAACAAGGGTAAGTTGATGCCTGGCGCTGACTTAAGAAATGCCTACACGCCAAGTTTTGGATTGATGGGGCATGAATCGTTAATCATGCAACAAAGCGATATTGGTGCAATTGCGTCGAGCGTTAAAGATTGTTTACGCTGTGGCAAGTGCAAACCAGTTTGTGCTACGCATGTCCCACGTGCTAACTTGTTGTACAGCCCACGCAATAAAATTTTGGCAACGTCATTATTAGTTGAGGCTTTCTTGTATGAGGAGCAAACAAGACGCGGTGTTTCAGTTAAGCACTGGGAGGCATTTGATGATGTTGCCGCTCACTGTACTGTTTGCCACAAGTGTGTGACTCCGTGCCCTGTGAAAATTGACTTTGGTGATGTCACCATGAATATGCGTAATTTATTACGCAAGATGGGTCAGAAGCGTTTCAATCCTGGCGCATCTGCTGCGATGTTCTTCTTGAATGCAACTAATCCAGAGACCATTCAATTAACACGTAAGTTGATGATTGATTGGGGGTATAAAGCTCAGCGCTTGGCTCACGATTTCTTGAAGAAGTTTGCTAAAGCGCAAACCACCAAGCCCAGAGCAACAGTAGGTAAGCCGCCCGTGCAAGAGCAGGTCATTCACTTTGTGAACAAAAAAATGCCTGGTAACTTGCCAAAGAAAACGGCCCGAGCTTTATTGGATATTGAGAACTCCGACATTGTTCCTATTATCAGAAATCCTCAAACAACTTCAGTCGATTCTGAGGCGGTTTTTTACTTCCCTGGTTGCGGTTCAGAGAGATTATTTTCTCAAGTAGGTTTAGCCACACAGGCGATGTTATGGCATGCAGGGGTTCAGACGGTATTGCCACCTGGTTATTTGTGCTGTGGTTATCCTCAACGAGGCTCTGGTGATTTTGATAAAGCCGATAAGATCATTACAGACAATCGTGTTTTATTCCATCGGATGGCTAACACTCTCAATTATTTAGACATCAAAACTGTCGTGGTGTCTTGTGGAACATGTTACGACCAGCTTTCTGGGTACGAATTTGACAAGATTTTCCCTGGTTGCAGGATTGTTGATATCCATGAGTTCCTATTAGAAAAAGGTATTAAGTTAGAGGGCGCCAAAGGGGTTAGATACATGTATCACGATCCTTGTCATAGCCCTATGAAATTACAAGACCCACTCAAAACTGTTAATAGCTTGGTGACAACTGAAGACGGTACGGTTATTTCAAAGAATGATCGTTGCTGTGGTGAATCTGGCACTTTAGCTGTTACTAGATCGGATATATCAACGCAGATTCGTTTCCGTAAAGAAATCGAGATGCGTAAGGGTGCTGCTGATTTAAGAAATAACTTTGATGGTGAAGTAAAAGTCTTAACTAGTTGCCCATCTTGTTTACAAGGATTATCAAGATACAACGATGATTCTGAGACCAAGGCTGATTACATTGTTGTTGAGATGGCTAATCACTTATTGGGACAAGATTGGATGACAAATTATGTGAAGAGTGCCAATCAAGGCGGTATTGAAAGGGTGTTGGTTTAATCGCTATGTCAAATAAAGCCCCATTGCCACAGAATATTGTTGTGCATCAGCAATCGAAAGTTTTGGAGTTGGTGTACGGCGCTGATGTTTACAAATTGCCATTTGAGTTTTTACGAGTTTGGTCACCTTCTGCTGAAGTTCGCGGGCATGGTGTTGGACAGGAAACTTTGCAAACTGGCAAAAGAAATGTATTGATCAATAACATTGAGCAAGTTGGGCACTATGCAATTAAGCCTGTCTTTTCTGATGGGCATGATTCAGGAATTTATTCATGGGACTATCTTTATGAGATGTGTCTCAACTATGACGCTATGTGGCAAGACTATCTTGGCCGCCTGGAAAAAGAGGGTGTTGATAGAGATACACCTATGGCTAAAGATGCTGGTCATTCATGTGGGCACTAATTAGATATGGCTCAAACACATTTTGGATATAAGACAGTTGATGAAACTGAAAAAGCGAGCAAAGTCGCAGAAGTTTTTCATTCAGTAGCTAATAAATACGACATCATGAACGACTTGATGTCAGGTGGTTTGCATCGAGTGTGGAAGCATTTCACTATTTCCAAGGCTGCTGTTAAATCTGGACAAAAAGTTTTAGATATCGCAGGTGGAACTGGCGATCTATCGCTAAGCTTTGCAAAAAAGGTTGGATTGGAGCGAGAAACTGGTGGCCAAGTTTGGTTGACAGATATCAATGCTTCGATGCTTGGGTTTGGGCGTAATCGCCTTTTAGATAAGGGCTATCATTTGCCCTGCGTGCAAGTTGATGCAGAGCAAATTCCTTTCCCGTCAAACTATTTTGACTTAACAACCGTAGCATTTGGTTTGCGTAACATGACGCATAAAGATGTTGCTCTAAAAGAAATGTTGCGCGTGATTAAGCCAGGTGGAAAAGTTATGGTTTTGGAGTTTTCAAAACCGGTTGAGGCTATTAAACCAATATATGACGCTTATTCATTCAAAATTTTGCCGTGGTTAGGACAAAAGGTTGCGGGCGATGCGGATAGTTATAGATATCTTGCTGAGTCAATTCGCATGCATCCTGATCAAGAGACATTAAAGACCATGATGGAAAGTGTGGGTTTTGATAAGGTTGAATATCACTCGTTGACAGGTGGTATTGTTGCGCTACATATTGGTTATAAGTATTAATTGATTGTTTATTCGATTTCAATAAAGAGGTTAAAGATGATTTTGAAGAAAAGTTTTATTTGTTTGGTACTTTCTTCTTTTGTTTTAGCAGGAACATCATTCAATGCGGATGCTAAACGCTTGGGTGGGTCAAAGAGTATGGGTAAGCAGTCACAAAGCGTGACTCAAAAACAGCAAGCTGCACCCGCTCAGCCAACGCCTCCAGCGGCAGCTCCTGCCCCAGCGGCTAAACCAGCGCCAGCGACGCCTGCTCCTGCAGCCCAGCCTAAAAAAGGTTTTGGTATGGCGGGCATTTTGGGTGGTTTGGCAGCAGGTCTTGGACTTGGTTGGTTGTTGTCGCACTTTGGTTTGGGTGAGGCTGCGGCATCATTCTTCATGGGATTGTTGGTTGTATTGCTAGTGGTCATGGTTGGCGCTTGGTTGTTTAGACGTTTTTCTGGAAATCAAGCAACTTATAAGACCAGTCCAGCTGGTGGCCCTGCATGGGAATCTAATGATCGATTTGATAGACAAGAGCCAACATCTTCTGGCACTGCCACTGCTAGCGTTCCTGCGGCGTCTCCAGAAATTGATCCTGCTATAAAAAACTTTGATCAAGAATCATTCTTGGTTAATGCCAAAAAACACTTTGTACATTTACAAGATGCTTGGGATCAGGGGGATTTAGTAAAGCTAAAAGAATTTGCTACTGCAGAGATGTTTGAAGAGTTGCGCCAAGATCTTGAAGCTAGAGCAACGTTACAAAATCGCACAGAGGTATTAACATTAGAAGCTGATTTACTAGGCATTGAATCTGGCGCTGATGTTTACATGGCTAGCGTACGTTTTTCTGGCATGATTCGTGAGCAATCGGATGGTCCAGCAGAATCATTTGTAGAGGTATGGAATTTAATTAAGCCTGTTAATGGCCAAGGTGGATGGGTTTTAGCGGGTATACAACAGTTGGTTTAATCTGAACGCGATAGTTAAAACCTTAAATTATTTACTGGCCCAAGAATCTTGGGCCAGTGACCTTTTACGCAAGCACATTGGTAAAAGAATTAAATTTGTTCTGCCAATTACCGAAGTATCCTTGCTGATTAATGAGCAAGCCAACTTCTCATTAATCAAAGAGCATGACGTAGACCCTAACGTTACGTTAACAATTACAACTGATGTATTGAATGCGTATATCGCTGGTGGTAAAGATGCGGCAGCTCAGCATGTGAAAGTCTCAGGCGATGTTGATTTGGCACATGCTATGTCAAAGTTGGCTAGTCAGCTTCGCTGGGAGTTTGAAGAAGATCTATCGAAGTTGGTTGGCGATACCTTGGCTCATAGAATTGTTCAGTCCGCTAAAAAAGGGCGGTCATTTGGTGAGTCTGCTATTAAAGATGTTGGGGCAAGTGTTTTGGAATACCTTGTTCATGAGAAGCCAACATTAGTTAAGTCGGAAGAGTTGTCTCGTTATAAAGATGATTTGCGTCGACTTCGTGATGATGTAGATAGAATTGAAAAACGTATAGAGCGTTTATTGGAGAAATCTTCGTGAGGCAGTTTTTAAGATTATTTAAAATTCTCTATACGGTTTGGAGATTTGGTGTTCTAAAAATCATCAGAGATAGTCTCAAACCAGGTTTAATTAAAGTTGTTTTAACGGCTGCATCTTGGTTAGCTCCAAGTTCATACACGCGCGGCGAAAGTTTGCGCCTAGCGCTAGAAGCGTTAGGGCCAATATTTGTTAAGTTTGGTCAGGTGTTGTCTACGCGTCGCGATTTATTACCTACTGATATCGCTGATGAGTTGGCGAAGCTACAAGATCAAGTTCCACCATTTTCTCAAGTTAAAGCGATGGCTTTAATTGAGGAATCATTAGGTAAAAAAATATTAGAGGTTTTTAGTTCTTTTGATGAGAAGCCTGTTGCAAGTGCTTCAGTCGCACAGGTTCATTTTGCTGTTTTAAGGGGCACTGATAAATATCCTGAGTGGGAAGGCAAACAAGTTGCTGTAAAGGTTCTGCGCCCGGGCATATTGCCAATTATTGAAAGTGATTTGGCTTTACTAAGAATGCTTGCTGGCATAGTTGAAAAACTATGGCGCGATGGTAAACGATTGAAGCCTCGAGAAAACGTTGATGAATTTGATACTTACTTGCATGATGAATTAGATTTGATGCGAGAGGCTGCTAATGCAAGCCAATTACGTCGTAACTTCGAGGGCTCTAAGAAACTCATGATCCCAGAAATGTATTGGGATTTATGTGGGCTTAATGTCATGGTTATGGAAAGGATGCATGGCATTCCTATTTCAAGACTAGAGGACCTGAAGGCTGCAGGTGTTGATCTTAAAAAATTGGCATCTGATGGCGTCGAAATATTTTTTACACAAGTATTCCACGATGGTTTTTTCCATGCAGATATGCATCCGGGAAATATTTTTGTGAGTGTTGCCCCAGAGTCTTTTGGCAGATACATTGCTTTGGACTTTGGTATTGTTGGCGCGCTATCTGATTCTGATAAAAATTATTTGGCACAAAATTTTCTAGCTTTCTTCAATCGCAACTATAGAAGAGTGGCTGAGTTGCACATTGAATCAGGTTGGGTTCCAAAAGAAACTCGAGTTGAAGAATTAGAGGGTGCGGTTAGGGCTGTATGTGAACCGTATTTTGATCGCCCATTAAAAGAAATTTCCTTGGGGATTGTCTTGATGAGGTTATTTCAGGCTTCAAGAAGATTCAATGTTGAAATTCAGCCTCAATTAACCTTGTTGCAAAAAACTTTGTTGAATGTTGAGGGATTAGGTCGTCAGCTCGACCCAGATATGGATTTATGGAAAACAGCTAAACCTGTTTTGGAGCGCTGGGTTGATCAACAAATTGGTATACGAGGTTTTCTAGAACGCATTAAAGATGAGGCTCCGCACTGGGCTAAGTTAGTGCCTACTATCCCTAGATTGCTTGCCCAATGGTTGGATAAAAGCCAAAATCAGGACAAAGATGCTACGCAAGAATTGATGCTGAAATTGCTTTTGGAGCAAAAGCAAACTAGAAAATTGATTTGGGGAACCATTCTTTTCTTGAGTGGTTTGCTAGGCGGCACCTTATTTACGCTCACTTGGCTTGGCTAAGCCCTATAATTTCAAGCTTCATGAAAAAATATTTTATTGCTGGCATGCTGGTTTGGGCTCCTTTGGCCATCACCATATGGGTGATGACGTGGGGCTTATCTGTTTTGGATGGGGTTTTCGGTTCTGTAATGACCGCCCTGATGGCAATATTGCCTTCTGCACTAAAGCCAGCTCTTCAGTCATTTAGAGATTTGCCTGGCGTCGGAATTCTGATTGTTCTAGTCATTATTTTGGCCACAGGCGTATTTGCAGCAAATTTCGTTGGGCAATGGTGGATTAAGTTGTGGGATCAAATCATTACCCACATCCCGATTGTTAAATCAATCTATTCAAGTGTTAAGCAAGTATCCGGAACTTTATTTTCAAGTAAAGGTAACGCATTCAGAAAAGCAGTTCTCATTCCTTATCCACGAAATGGATCTTGGACGATTGCATTCGTAACCGGAACGCCTGCGGATGAGGTGGCTGCAAAATTAGGCAGCGAACACGTCAATGTTTTTTTACCAACGACACCCAATCCAACCTCTGGATTTTTATGATTGTTCCGCGCACGGACGTCATAGAGTTAGAGATGGGCGTTGAGGAAGCTCTGAAGCATATTGTTTCAATGGGCTCCGTTCCCCCTTTAAGTCAATCAGTACCATCAGCAAAGTAGGAAGTTTTATGTCAATGCGTAGCCATCAATGTGGCCAAGTCACAGAAGCCTTAATTGGACAAGAAGTTACATTAGCAGGTTGGGTCAATCGTCGTCGCGATCATGGTGGCGTTATTTTTATTGATTTAAGAGACCGAGATGGTTTTGTTCAGGTGGTTTGCGATCCTGATCGTGCAGACATGTTTGCCATGGCTGAGCAAGTGCGTAATGAGTTTTGCGTGCAAATTAAAGGCTTGGTGCGCGCGCGCCCAGCTGGTACTGAAAATAATGATTTAGTAAGCGGTAAGGTTGAGTTGTTGTGTCATGAATTAAATATTCTGAATGCATCAATCACACCTCCATTCCAATTAGAAGATGACAATCTATCTGAAACTACTCGTTTAACGCATCGAGTTTTAGATTTACGCCGTCCGCAAATGCAAAAGAATTTGCGTTTGCGCTATAACGTAGCGATTGAAACTAGAAAATATCTAGATCAGGCAGGTTTCATTGATATTGAAACACCGATGTTAACTAAGAGCACCCCAGAAGGAGCTCGAGATTACCTAGTGCCATCTCGTGTGCATGATGGCCAATTCTTTGCTTTGCCTCAATCGCCTCAATTATTTAAACAGTTATTGATGGTTGCAGGCTTTGATCGTTATTACCAAATCACAAAATGCTTCCGTGATGAAGATTTGCGTGCGGATCGTCAGCCTGAATTTACTCAGATCGACTGTGAAACAGCATTCTTAGATGAATATGAAATCAGAGATCTTTTTGAAAATATGGTTCGCCATATTTTCAAAACTGTCATGAATGTTGAATTGGCTAATCCATTCCCTGTGATGCCTTACTCTGAAGCAATGGCGCGTTTTGGCTCTGATAAGCCTGATTTACGTGTGAAATTAGAGTTCACGGAATTAACAGATGTGATGAAAGATGTTGATTTCAAGGTTTTCTCTGGCCCAGCTAATCAAGCAAACGGTCGTGTTGTTGGTTTGTGTGTTCCTGGTGGTTCTGTAATTACCCGCAGTGATATTGATGACTACACTCAGTTCGTTGGTATTTATGGTGCTAAAGGTTTAGCCTGGATCAAGGTAAATGAGATTGCCAAAGGTCGTGATGGCTTACAGTCACCGATTGTTAAAAATCTTCATGATGCCGCTATTGCAGAAATCCTAAAGCGTACTAATGCTAAAGATGGCGATATTATTTTCTTTGGCGCTGACAAAGAAAAAATCGTTAATGATGCAATCGGCGCATTGCGTTTAAAAATTGGCCATTCAGCATGGGCAAAAGAGAACGGCTTAATGGAGCAAGCATGGAAGCCAATGTGGGTGGTTGATTTCCCGATGTTCGATTACGATGAAGAGGCTGCTCGTTGGGTTGCTTGCCACCATCCATTCACAAGTCCTAAAGATGAGCACTTAAATTATTTGGAAACAGATCCAGGCAAGTGCTTAGCAAAAGCTTATGACATGGTTCTCAATGGTTGGGAAATTGGTGGTGGTTCAGTACGTATTCATAAAGAGTCTGTGCAAAGCCAAGTTTTTAGAGCTTTGAAGATTGGGCCTGAAGAAGCTCAAGCTAAATTTGGTTTCTTGCTTGATGCCTTGCAGTATGGCGCGCCTCCTCATGGCGGTATTGCATTCGGCTTGGATCGTATTGTGACGATGATGACAGGTGCAGAATCAATTCGTGACGTGATTGCATTCCCTAAAACGCAACGCGCTCAATGCTTGTTAACTCAAGCCCCAAGCCCTGTAGATGAAAAGCAATTGCGTGAATTGCATATTCGTCTACGTAATACTCAGATGCCTGCATGAAGATTCCAATCTCGGTACTAGTCGTGATTTACACGACTAGCAACGAGGTGCTCTTGATTGAAAGAGCAGACCATCCTGGTTATTGGCAATCAGTAACTGGCAGTTTGAATCAGTTTGATGAACCTTTATCTTTAGCAGCAGCAAGAGAGGTGCTGGAAGAAACCGGGATTGATATTCAACAGCTAGCGGATGGGTCTCTTTTGTCAATGAACCATCAGATTGAGTACGAAATTTACCCAGAATGGCGTCATCGCTATCCTGAGGGCGTCACACAAAATACAGAGGGTGCACCATATCGTGACTGGGAAAC
>OGVN01000058.1_pt1 | contig 12151 bp, 15 predicted proteins | sample 1575751 | NCBI WGS metagenome assembly OGVN01 (sample SAMN07581530, study PRJEB24739) | freshwater metagenome | place: Singapore | collected 2015-01 | reverse complement strand
ATCTAGCTCTAATTTAAAAAGTCCGCTATAATCTTCTTTTTCGCAGATTTGGGTCGGTAGCTCAGTCGGTAGAGCAGCGGACTTTTAATCCGTTGGTCGCGAGTTCGAGTCTCGCCCGACCCACCAAATCAAGGCTTTTTCCAAAAAGCCATCCAAAAGCACCCAAGCAATTGCTTCGGTGCTTTTTTCTTTACCCAAGCCCTTCTCTTATTTATTGATAACCATCAAATATGCATGGGCAAACTAAGAAATCATCCTGAATATGGCTTAATATGAAAGCGTAGGTGACAAACTAATTATTCAAAGGAGATTTGATGAAGGTTCTAGTATCGATCGACGGATCAAAACATAGTGCAAAAGCCATTGATTATCTAATCACTCACTCCGCCATGTTTGAAGGCAAGGGGTCAGGTTTGGTTGTTCTTCATGTTGAACCAGATGTCATTCCACCTGAGGTCACACAATACATCCCCAAGAAATCAATTGCTGATTGGTATGCAGATCAAAGTAAGGCAGCCATCAAATCAGCGACAGCAAAATTAGATAAAGCAAAAATTCAATATAAATTAGTGCAAAAAGTTGGTCATGTCGCTGACACGATTCTGGCTGAGGCAAAAACTGCTAAAGCTGACATGATTGTGATGGGCTCTCACGGTCGTAGCTCACTCATGAATTTAATCATGGGTTCAATTGCAACCCAAGTACTATCTCAAGCAAAACAGCCAGTGTTAATCGTTAAATAGTTTTCGCTGCTATTTTTTACTCGCTCATTAAAAACGCTGCCCATTAATTGGAGCAGCGTTTTTTATTGGCTATTTTTTAGAGCCAATCCTACCCTCTTCGCCCTTTAATAATTTTTGTATATTAGCTTTGTGACGCCAGATTAATAATGCACTCATGAGTGCAATGGCGATCGCCATTGGTTGAACACCAAATAAGAACATAAAGTAGATGGGCGCAAATACTGCAGACACCAAAGCTGCCAGAGATGAATAGCGCAAAAATACTGCCACAATTAACCAAGTCGATAAAGTAGTGAGCCCCAAGACCCAATCAATTGCCAGCAGAATACCTAAAGCTGTTGCCACACCTTTACCACCTTTAAAGCCATGGAAAACTGGAAATAAATGGCCAATAAATGCCGCAGCAGCAACAGCTGGCAATACCCAAGAGTCAATTTCCACACCAATCAAAACTCTCGCTATAACAACGGCCACATAACCTTTAGCTGCATCACCCAGTAAAGTCAGAATTGCAGCCAACTTATTGCCTGTTCGCAATACGTTGGTAGCCCCTGGGTTGCCTGAACCATAACTGTGGGGGTCTGGTAAGCGCATAGCTTTACTAACCACTACCGCAAAGGAGACAGAACCAATCAGGTAGGCTCCCAAAATTACAAATGCATTAAAAATCGATAAGTTCATGTTTACGCTCTAGGGTGATGCTGTTGATGGATATTTTTTAACCGCTCACGTGCAACGTGAGTGTATATCTGTGTCGTTGATATATCTGCATGACCTAATAATAATTGCACTACTCTTAAGTCAGCTCCATGATTTAACAAATGTGTTGCAAAGGCGTGCCTCAAAGTATGAGGTGATAGTGGTACATCAATACCAGCTAAAGTCGCATAACGCTTGATGATGTGCCAAAAAGCTTGCCTAGTCATACCCTGACCAGTATGTCTTGCTAAAAATAAATCTTGTGTCGCCTTGTGTTGCGCTTTTGTATCTAATAGTTGAGGTCTAGCAATCTCTAGATATTTTTTCAACCAATTAGCGGCCTCAGCACCAAAAGGCACCAAACGTTCTTTACCACCTTTACCACTAATGACACGCACCACACCCTCATTTAGTCCCACTTCAATAGTTTTCAGATCCACCATCTCAGACACACGCAAACCACTGGCATACATTAACTCAAGCATGGTTCTATCCCTGATACCTAAAGGTGTATCTGTGTCTGGCGCACCAAGCAATGCCTCCACCTGAGACTCACTCAAGGTTTTTGGAAACCTTGGCGCCTGTTTAGCGGCTCTCAAATTGAGGCATGGGTCAGCTTTAACCAAGTTTTTGCGAATACCTAAACGATAAAAACGCTTCAACACTGTTAAACGCCTATTAGCAGTGGTTGCTTTATCTGCTCTGCGATGAGCAATGTACCCCATCACATCGGCTGAATTTACCTCGTAGATAGTTTTAGATACTTCATCATCTAGCCAACGTGCAAATAGGAGCAAATCTCGACGATAGGCACTCAAACTATTCTTAGATAAGCCGTCTTCTAACCAGCAAGTATCACAAAATAGATCAATGGCTTCCATGCTGGCAATTAGCTTTTTACTAACAGGCTTAGAATCCTGATAGTCATCTTGCGTGCGAGAAGTTGATTTTTTAACTACCATTGAGGTTTTATTCTAAAAGAGACGCCATTGAACCCAGCTTTTTTATTACTTCCTGATTTCTTGCTCATTTTGCTTGGGTTCATCTTAGTACGCTTTACTCATCTTGATAAGAATATTTGGACAAGTGCTGAAAAGCTTGTCTATTACTTGCTATTCCCAGCACTATTATTCAATGCCATCAATCAAACTAGGTTTGATTGGAGTGGCACTTACACCATGATTGTTGTGGCTGCCATCGCCTTTTTCTCTGCCATGGGTTTGAGTTTTATTTCAAAATGGATTTTTAAACCAACGGACTTAAGCTGGTCTTCTGGATTTCAGACAGCCTTTCGCTTTAACTCATATATTGCATTTGCGGCAGCCGGCCGACTGGCTGGTGAAGAAGGTGTTGCATTAATGGCACTGATTAGTGGTTGCTTGGTGCCAATTGCCAATGCTGCAGCAGTTTGGTCATTGGCCAAGCATTCGGAATCCCATATCTTCAAAGAACTGATTAAAAATCCTCTAATCATTGCAACCGTGCTTGGATTAATCAGCAATATTCTTGGATTAAGAATGCCTGACTATTTAGCTCTCAGCTTATCGCGTTTAGGCGCAGCCTCAATTGCCTTGGGTTTGTTAAGCGTTGGCGCAGGACTCATGTGGGTTAAAAGCAAAAAAGATGGTGCACTAGTGGCTTATTGGACTGGCATTAAGTTATTAGCTTGCCCTGCTATTGCTCTATTTTTTGGCAAGTATTTTGATTTACCTCAGGCTCAACTCAATAGCGTGGTGCTATTTGCAGCAATGCCTACTGCGACGAGCGCCTATGTACTTGCCAATAGAATGGGTGGCGATGGGCCACTTGTGGCTATTTGTATTTCTGTGATGACTCTAGCTGCTGCAGTGACTTTACCAATGTGGCTAATGTTCCTCTAATAACACTATCACACTATCAGTTAGTTAAAGATGACGGGCTCAACGGTTAAAGAAACTTTAAAAGTTTCTTTAACCTTCTTTTTAATTTGCTCTGCCAATTGAAGCAATTCTTCTCCAGTGCCACCACCATGATTAACAAGCACCAAGGCTTGTTTTTCATAAACACCTACTCGCCCCATCTTGTAACCCTTAAAACCACACTGATCGATTAACCAGCCAGCAGCCAGCTTCCACTGTTGCCCACTAGGATAAGCAACTAGTTGAGGAAATTGCTGCTTTAACTGTTGATACAACTCATTGGTGACCACTGGGTTATGAAAGAAACTGCCCGCATTACCTATCACTTGAGGGTCAGGCAACTTACCTCTTCGAATCTCGCACACCCGATGAAAGATATCGATGGGCTTTAATGAGTGTTGATGATCAAATCCTTTTGCTAATTCGGCATAACTAAGTTTTGCTTGCCACTGTTTAGGCAATGCAAAACAAACTGAAACAACCACATAACGATGGGGCTCATCTTTAAAAACGCTGTGACGATATGAAAACTGGCAATCTGATTTATTTAAGGTCACAAATTCTTGCGTTAGTCGATCAAATGCTTCAAGACTCTCAAAGACTTCTTCCAACTCTAGGCCATAGGCACCAATGTTTTGTATAGGTGCAGCTCCCACCGTACCAGGTATTAATGCTAGGTTTTCTAGTCCTGGATAGCCGTTATTCAATGACCACTCTACAAACTCATGCCAAGACTCGCCCGCCATGGCTTCGATATAAAAATGCGTAGAGGTTTCTTTCAATAAAGATTTGCCTTTTATTTGCATAAGGGCTGTATACCCTGACAAATCTTTTGCCAAAACTAAGTTACTACCACCTCCAAAGACCTGCCAAGGCTCCTTTTCAGACTGAGCTTTTGATATAAATTCGACCACATCTGACTTATTCTGCAAATAAGCCAAATATTGAGCGGATACATCAAATCCAAAGGTATTGTGAGCACGCAAACTAGCGCGTAAATCGATCTTCATGCCACAATCTTAACTGTGATTAACTTTACTTTAGATTTTTAGGTGAACTATGCCCTCATTTGACGTTGTTTGCGAACCAGACATGATTGAAGTAAAAAATGCTCTTGAGCAAGCCAATAAAGAGATTTCTACTCGTTTTGACTTCAAGGGATCAGATGCCAGAATTGAACAAAAAGGTGAAGAATTAACTCTGTTTGGTGATGATGATTTCAAACTCAGACAAGTTCGTGATGTACTTTTAGCCAAACTCGCTAAGCGCAATGTGGATGTGCGTTTTCTAAAAGACGGTAAGCTCGAAAAAATATCAGGCGACAAACTTAAACAAATTGTTGAAATCCAAAAAGGTATCAGCACAGAACTCGCAAAGAAAATTGTGCGCATCATCAAAGATAGCAAGATCAAAGTACAAGCAAGTATTCAAGGTGATGCAGTACGTGTAACAGGTGCTAAACGCGACGACCTACAAACAACCATGGCCATGCTTCGTAAAGATGTTGAAGAAGCGCCATTGGGATTTAATAACTTTAGAGATTAAAGCTAATAAATACTTGTTGTTGGAGTGTAAAAAAAGAGGAGCCAAGGCTCCTCTTTTTATTGATGCTTAACTAGATTACAAACCAGCGTTTTGCTGCGCAACCATCATGTAGAGCATTGGTACTGACAACATCGTATTAAAACGTGAAGTCAACATTGCTAAACGTGCGGCAGCGGCTTTTTCTGCAGCCTCTACTTGAACAATACCTAGAGCTTTTTTCTGATTTGGCCAAATGATGAACCAAACATTAAATGCCATCACAAGAGCTAACCACATGCCAATACCAATTGCCACAACTGGTTGTTGGAATGTCAAAGCTTGTACTAGGTAACCGTTAGCAGCAGCCAACAACAAACCTGTTACCACTGTGAATAGTGCAGCGTAGCGGAACCAGAACAAAGCTGTTGGTGCAATTACTTTGCTAATCGCAGGTTTTTGCTCATCTGGAATCTTTGGCATAGATGGAATTTGCACAAAGTTAAAGTACCAAAGCAAACCAATCCACATCACACCTACCAATACGTGCAACCAACGAACCACGAATGCACCCCAAGCATGATCAAAATTCACTGATCCAACACCAAGAACGATCAAAATCAATAAAACAAAACCAGCCAAAACTGTGCGTTGTAATGATTGCAATATTGACGCCATATAAATTCCCCTTTGCAATATTTATAAAAGATTAAAAACCTAATTAGGTCTTTAAGTTATAGCAAGCCAAATTATCCATGATTTATGAATATTTCGTGCAAACCCCTCAAAGATAGGTATTGCAGTGACTATTTACTTGGGCGAATGTTTTGCGCTTCAGATATAACAATGTCAGACCAATCCTCAGCAAGCCTTAGCTCATAGGTTTTATTGCTTTGAATATTCTTTGCCGATGTCATCGCATGCCCTTTTTCATCCAACACAACAGCATAGCCACGTTCTAAAGTACGCTGAGGATTTAAAAGATCCAGATGATTACGCCAAGTCTGCTGCCTATCACGACACCTTTGTATATTGACTTGCCAAGCTTGATTCAAGCGCACAGTTAATTGCAGAGCCTTTTCCCTCATTTGATCAGGATTAGGTAGCGCATGATTTAAACGTAACCCCAACTGATCTAGACGTTGCGCTTCCCTATCAATCCGTTGAATGACTCTCACGCTCATGCGTTGAGATAAAACATCTAAATCTTGCAACAATGCATCTCGATTGGGTGTTGCCAACTCTGCCGCACCTGTTGGCGTTGGCGCCCTTAGATCGGCCACAAAATCTGCAATGGTGAAATCCGTTTCATGTCCTACACCCGACACTATCGGCACAGGAGACTCTGCAATCAATCTAGCTAGCTGCTCATCATTAAAGCACCAGAGATCTTCGATGCTGCCCCCACCCCTAACCAACAAAATCACCTCTATGTCACCACGCTTTGCATCGTCATAAGCTCTATTTAGTGCAGAGATTAAAGCAGGAGGTGCATCAACCCCTTGCACCAAACTTGGATAAATGTTGATGGGTATATGAGGAGCTCTTCGTTCCAAGGTGCTTAAAACATCTTTTAAGGCTGCTGCTTGGGGTGAGGTGATGACACCTATGGCTTTGGGATGTTTCGGTAATAGGCGCTTTTTTGCTTCGTCAAAAAGGCCTTCTTTATTTAGCTTCTCTTTTAATTTTAAAAACGCCTCATAAAGACCACCTTGACCTGCTCGGCGCATTAAACCCACATTTAACTGAAGATCACCCCGAGGCACATAGACGCCCAAGTTAGCAGCCACTTCTACTAAATCACCATCTTTGGGCATAAAACCAACCTGCCCATTGCGTCCGCGAAACATCACACAGCGAATCTGACCCTCAGCATCCTTTAAAGAGAAGTACCAATGACCGCTGTCATAAGGCTTGAAGTTAGAAATCTCCCCTCTAACCCAAACATTACCGATGTTTGCTTCTAAAACACCAGCAATGGTGCGGTTTAGATCACCAACCCCGATAATTTGTCTTGATATTTCTGTCATTTTTTACAATCAAATTCGTATTTATAAGGCTTTAAGCCCAAAAACTATCCACAAGCCTAATCTAGTCCTAGACAAAAACACAAAAAAGCTATTCAGATCCAATAACTATCGTGCATCATATTGATTTATATACATTTAATTAAAATCAATATTCTTTGAAAATCATACCCCAACGAAGAATCAAGGGCTTAGATAACAACTTAAAGAAAGTTTTTCACAGAGTTATCCACAAGCTTGATGTTTGTTTTTAACCAATGAATCCAGAGCGCCTAGAAGCTTCGTTTAAAGTATAGGGTATGTATAGCATCCTAATCGCCGCCGGCTGGCCTGTATGGCCTCTTTTATTGACTTCTATTGTGGCTTTAGCCATTCTGATTGAACGAATTTGGTTCTTACAGGCAAAACGCATAGCACCCCCTCATTTAGTTGATGGCGCTACCCAGTTAGCAGATTAGGGGGCATTGAAAAATCCACAAAGCGCACAACAGGCCACCGATACGCTAGCTAGTGCGGCACCTCTAGGCAGTATTTTGTCAGCAGCTTTACTAGCAAAAGCAAACACATTAGACGAAGAGAAGATTATTGAGGCGATGCAAGAAGCAGCAACCGAGGTAACTATTTTGCTAGAACGCTACATGGGCGCACTCGCAACCATTGCAACAATTGCACCATTGCTAGGTTTATTTGGCACAGTGGTTGGCATGATTGAAATTTTCGGCAGTCAACAAGGCACTGGTGCTAATCCTCAACAACTAGCCCATGGCATCTCAATAGCGCTCTACAACACCGCCTTTGGTTTACTGATTGCCATACCTGCCTACGCCGGATGGCGTGGCTTAAAAGCCATGATTGAAAAACGTCAACGTGAGTGCGAAGTAGCAGCAAAAAAATTACTGCGTCATTTAGTGAAGTGATTCAACTTAAATGCTATTTAACAGTATTCGCAAAAAAAGTTTTTTTAATGGTGCCTCAGCCACTAATAATCAAACTGCGCCTGAAATTAATTTAATTCCTTTCATTGATGTGTTGTTGGTGATTTTGATTTTTTTAATGATCTCAACAACGTTCACACGCTATCAAGAACTATCCATCACCTTGCCAAGTGCAGAGGGAGCAGCAGCAAAAGGGAAACCTAGAGATATTTCAGTGGCAATTTCTTCTGATGGTCGCGTTGCGATTGACGGCAAACGTATTTCACTTGATCAATTAACTAATGCTCTAACAGCATCTGCTAAAAATACCGGTGGAGAAAACGGACCCAATGTCATCATTGCTGCGGATGGCAAGGCTCCTCATCAATCAGTCATGCTGGTGATGGAAGCGGCACGCAACGCAAATTTACCTAATGTCGTTTTTGCTACTCAATCTAAAAACAAATAATCAAGCCCATGAGTGCCCACCACACACTAACTCAAGCACCTCAATACTGGGAAAAGAAAAATCTCAAATCTTTAGCGCTTTGGCCGTTATCAAAACTATTTGGAATCGCTAGCTCTATCAGAAGATTTTTATACGATTTAGGCATTATCAAAAGTCGTGCACTACCTGTGCCGGTTGTAATTGTTGGCAATATTCGAGTAGGTGGCACAGGCAAAACGCCTACAGTGTTGGCTATAGCAAAAATACTTCAAGCCAAAGGCTTTCGTCCAGGGATTATCTCTAGAGGCTATAAAGGCTCTCATCAAGAAGCCACCGAAGTAACCGCCTCATCATCGCCAAGCATTGTTGGAGATGAACCTTGTTATATGGCAGGACAACTTCAAGACTTGAACATACCTATTTTTGTTCACCCAAACAGAGTCAGTGCAGGACAACAACTACTCCAACAATATCCACATGTAAATGTGATCATTAGCGATGATGGCTTGCAACATTACAAGCTAGGACGTTGGCCTGCGCGCGAGGGTGGCCACGATATTGAATTAGTTATTCGTGATGCAAGAGGTGAAGGTAATCAATTTTTACTACCTGCAGGCCCTCTTAGAGAAAGTGCAAGTCGCCCACGTGACTTTACCTTTAATTTAGGCCTCAAAGAATCTACCGGGCCTTACTTTCAGGATGCTCCTTCTTTTGATTTAGACATCAAGATTGGCAATATCTACCAACTCAAAGAGCCATCTCGTCAAATCTCTTTAACTGCTATCAGCGATTTATTGGATAACCGAGCTCCAAGCAAACAACATTTACTGGCTGCTGCAGGTCTTGGCAATCCAAAAAAGTTTTTTCAGTTACTTAAAGATGTTGGTCTTGAGTTTGGCGAGTTACCACTACCCGACCACTTTGACTTTTTAAACAACCCTTTTAAAGATAGAGTCGAAAAAGTGATACTCATCACTGAGAAGGATGCCGTAAAATGCATGCAACTCAACGATTACAAGGATGATGAGCGTATTTGGGTATTACCTGTGACAGTTGACTTGCCTGATGACTTTATTAGCCAGATGGTAGACATTCTGAAACGCCCTTAATCAACACATCAAACAATCATGGATAAACGTTTATTAGATATTTTGGTTTGCCCTATTTGCAAATCACCATTGCATCATGATGTTGAAAAAAATGAATTAATTTGCAATGCCGATCAATTGGCTTTTCCGATTCGTGATGGCATTCCCGTGATGTTGGTTGCAGAAGCACGTAACCTGGGCGAGAAATAAGACACCTGTCCATTTGAGACATCTATTTAATGACATCAAAAATACCATTCATAGCAGTGATTCCAGCGCGCCTGGCATCTACGCGTTTACCGAATAAACCGTTAGCTGATATTGGTGGTAAACCCATGGTGGTGCGAGTTGCAGAGCGCGCTTTGCAATCCGGAGCATCACGCGTGGTAGTGGCGGTGGATGATCAAAGTATTTTTGATGCTTGCAAAGCGCATGGCCTCGATGTGATGTTAACTAGTAAAGAACATCCAACAGGTACAGATCGTCTTAGTGAAGTGGCAAGCAAATTAAATCTTAGTGATGATGAAATCGTGGTGAATGTACAGGGTGACGAGCCATTGATACCACCGGAGTTGATCACACAAGTTGCGCAAACATTAGCAGAGCACCCTAATGCCCAGATTGCTACAGCTGCACTAAAAATCCATGATGTTGCCGAAGTCAATAATCCGAATGCCGTGAAAGTAGCGATGGATAAGAACTACAGAGCATTGTATTTTTCAAGAGCGCCTATTCCGTTTACAAGAGATGCTGATAAATTCCAAGCGCAGTGCTATCGCCATATTGGCATGTACGCCTATAAAGCGAGTTTCTTAAAAGAGTTTTCCAATTTGGCGCCAGCCCCGATTGAAGAAGCAGAATCATTAGAGCAATTAAGAGCCATGTGGTACGGCTATACGATTCAGGTACTGCTCACTGACTCAGCACCACCTCCAGGGGTTGATACGGCAGAAGACCTTGAGCGCGTACGACAAGTTTTTGCACAAAAAGCCTAAATCAGTAAAAAAATGCCAAAAATTACCCTAATTTAGGGAAATCCTGAGGCTCAAAAATTGGCTTTCAGGCTAAATAATGGGAAAATTACCAAATAAAGGCATGAGTCAGTTTGTAGTCAAAAAAACAACCTACTCTTGTCTTTTTTCAATTCAACCAATACCTACAAACAAGAAAAAGGGAGTTAACCATGCGATTGATCCTATTAGGCGCACCAGGTGCCGGTAAAGGAACGCAGGCTAAATTTATATGTGAGAAATTTGGTATTCCACAAATTTCTACAGGCGACATGTTGCGCGCTGCTGTTAAAGCAGGCACACCATTAGGTATTGAAGCTAAAAAAGTGATGGATGCAGGCGGCTTGGTTTCTGATGAAATTATCATCGGCTTGGTCAAAGACCGCCTAACTCAAGCTGATTGCGCCAAAGGTTACTTATTCGACGGTTTCCCACGCACAATTCCTCAAGCGCAAGCCATGAAAGATGCGGGTGTACCAATTGATTACGTCCTAGAAATCGATGTGCCATTTAGCGCGATCATTGATCGCATGAGCGGTCGTCGCGTACACGTTGCCTCTGGTCGCACTTATCACGTGACATTCAACCCACCAAAAGTGGCAGGCAAAGATGATGAAACAGGCGAAGACTTGATTCAACGTGAAGACGACAAAGAAGAGACAGTGAAGAAACGCTTGGATGTGTATGACGCTCAAACACGTCCATTAGTTGAGTACTACTCAACTTGGTCTAAGAATGGTGATCCAGCAGCTAAAGTACCAGCACCTGCCTATCGTAAGGTAGAAGGCACTGGCTCTGTTGAAGCTATTACAACCAGTGTGTTTGCTGCTCTTAAGTAATTAAATTTGCTTCTTAAAATAGCTTGATTACGATGATTTAATAAGCTGACTCATTAAGCTAGTTAAAAAACCCGGTTAAATTAAATTGACCGGGTTTTTTATTTGGCGTAGTGGGTTGGATCGGAGATTCCAGCAGATTTAAAACCCTCTCTTCGCAAGCGACATGACTCGCATTGCCCACAAGCCAAGCCCTCTGAATTTGCTTGGTAGCAAGAAACCGTTTGCGAGAAATCAACACCCAATTCCATGCCAGTTTTGATGATTTCAGCTTTACTCATTTTGATGATGGGCGCATGAACTCTAAATCGGGTTGACTCTTCATGTGACTCAACTCCAACCTTGGTGGCCAAATTAGCAGTGGCTTCAAAAGATTTCACATACTCAGGTCGACAATCTGGATATCCTGAGTAATCCACCGCATTGGCGCCAAAGAAGATGTCTAAACCACCTAGTGCCTCTGCCCAACCCAATGCAACAGATAACATGATGGTGTTGCGAGCTGGCACATAAGTGATAGGAATCTCATCCTGTTTACTTGGACAAGTTGGCACAGCATAGGCATCATCTGTTAACGCAGAACCGCCCACAAAACGCCTTAAATCCAAATCAATGATTTCGTGCTTTACTGCCCCGATTGATTTAGCTACACGTACTGCCGCATCTAATTCTGAAGAATGTCTCTGACCATACCTAAACGAAAGCGCATATGGCGCATAGCCTAGCTTTTTTGCTATAGCCAATACAGTTGCCGAATCCAAACCACCCGACAACGATACAACTGCGGGTGCGTTTGGCTGTCTGGCTTGCATCGATTGAAAATCAACAGGCATAAAATATTATTTAAGGCGCTTTAATGCTTGCTTAGCCAACCCTGCTGCTTCACTATCCGGATGTTTAGCAATTAAGTTTTCTAAAGTTTTTTTGCCCGCAGGTTTTGCGCCTGACTCTATCGTGACTGGGAAAC
>OGVN01000057.1_pt1 | contig 12213 bp, 13 predicted proteins | sample 1575751 | NCBI WGS metagenome assembly OGVN01 (sample SAMN07581530, study PRJEB24739) | freshwater metagenome | place: Singapore | collected 2015-01 | reverse complement strand
AACATGGACATCAACATTATCCGAAAGTCTTCAGTTCATTGATTATAAGCAGTCTCAATATTGTGGTATTTACATTTGCATTAATGGTACTGATGGAAAAGGACGTGAAATTGAAAACATTGTTGACTTACGTTGTTTCTTTGTCGATTTTGATGGGATGTATGAACCAGAGTGGGCTATCCCACCGCATATCATCCAGAAACGTGATGAAACTCACGGTCACGCATTGTGGCTCATCGATGGGTCAAATACTTCACATGAAGAATGGACGGTTATTCAGAAACAACTTTCGATGTTCTACGGGTCGGACCCGCAAGTAATCGACCCGGCGCGTGTTATCCGTTTACCTGGTAGCTGGCACTTCAAAGATGTTTATCACCCGACCAGTTACACCATTACTGAGAACAACACAGGTAATGGTCATAAATATCAAGTCTCAGATATCATTGATGCTCACGAACTCTCAGCGGAAAAAGATGCTGAACTCAACTACTGGATAAAAGCTCGTGAAGAAAATGCAACCGGTGCAGGCTACGATAACGACCCGCATGAAATTAAACGTTTCATCGGTTTTATCAGTAATGCTGCTCACCCTGCTGTTCTTGGTTCAGGTACTTTAGAATTATTCCGTGTGGCTTGTTATGGTCATGACCACGGTATCGATTTCAATACAGCTAAATCGTTATTATGGGAACACTACAATCCACGTTGCGCTCCACCGTGGGGTGAACACGAGCATGATCACTTTGATTCGGTCATCTATCGTGCCTACAAATACCCGACATCGGTAGCAGGTTGTAAATCTCACGCTAAACAATGGCAAACATTACCCGCATTACCAACACCATCTTGTGGTTGGGATGCAATGAAAGACACGGTACATGAACCGGTTGCTATTGAACTCGATGATGTCGATACAATCGAGCTACCGACTGAATATGACCGTGGTTATCGTCTGTCAAAACAACAAGCTGTGATTCTATCTGGTCAGCTGACCGCTAAATCCAGTCACTATGATTTTGCTCAAGTATATGACGGCATCCGTTTTGATGGTGTAAACCTGATCCGTTGTGAGAAACGTCTGTTCCGGTTTGGCGGTAAATCCTGGAAGAACATTCATGAAGATGTGATCCGATCTGATGTGCAACGAGTGTTCAGGAATTATAAACCAGCGGACAAATTCACCAGTGGTATCAAAAACGTGTTCATGGACATGATCAACGTCGAATCAGTTAAAAACGGTGAATGGTTGTCAGGAAGTGAGCGTGACACCAAGAATCTAGCTGTGTTCAAAAACGGTATCGTTGACCTCGGTGTTGAACCCATGAAACTGATGCCACACACACATGAATTCTTTGTATTAAATGAATTGTCTTATGACTTTGAACCAAACGCTAAGTGTCCAGAATGGCATAGATTCTTAGAAAGCATTTGGCCTGGTAACACCGCACTCAAAAACCAACTTCAGGAGTTCATGGGTTATTGTCTGACTGCTGATAATTCACTACAGAAATTCGCAATCTTTATTGGTAAATCTCGCGGTGGTAAAGGTGTGATCACCGACATCATGCGTGAAATGGTAGGTAAAGAGAACACTTGTGCACCGAACCTTCATGGTTTTGTCAAAGACTCAACGTTGAAGGAAATGAGCACGAAATCACTGGCGCTCGTTCCAGAAGCGCACAACCTACCTAATAACGTGCGTGATGCTGTTCTGAGTAATTTCAAAGCCATTACCGGTGGTGATTCACTGTCATTCCATGAATTGTACGTTGGTTCAGTTAACTCGGAATTCACTGTGAAGATTGTAATGTCATGTAACCAGATGCCGACTTTCATCGACAGTACCGGGGCGCTGATGAATCGTTCATTAGTATTCCCGTTCACCAAATCTTTCTTTGGGAAGGAAGACACTGAACTACGTCACAAACTGTTAGCTGAAATCTCAGGTATTACTCAGTGGGCGATTGAAGGTTTACGTCGATTACGAGCTAACAATGGTCGATTTACTGAGGCGACTGACGGTGTGACACTCAAGGAAGAGATGCGTAAGGACATGTTCCCGCTTTCTGGATACATTGAGGATTGCGTAACAATGGATGTCAATGGTTTTGCCACACTCGATGACCTGTATCAATCCTACCGCATCTGGACAAGCTCAGAAGGCATCAAGACACCACTCAGCAAGGTTGTATTTAACCAAATGCTAAGAAACTCAGCCTTAGAGATCGTCGGTCAGAATGATGGTTACTATGGTATGACGGTGAAACCAATGATGCTTGCAAATAATGTAAAACAATTTGCGTAAATCACTTTACAACTAAGTCGGTAAGATGTATCTTTTCCTTACTGACTTGGTTTATTGGAGTAACGCGTTATGAATTCACATTTCTATCGGTACGGAAAACCAAAAACAACACACCTAAACCCATTCGTTGAACTTAAATATATTATTGAAAAACGGATGGAAGAAATCAAATCGCAACCGTTACCACCACTCGTAAAAGCTACAATGATGATGTCGTTGTGTGGTGAAATGACAGCTCGTGCTGCTTGTATTCCAAATCGTAAACAACATCCGTTTGAAGATAAACCTGTTGTTCAATTTGTACTTAAAAACGGAGAATTAACTAAGGAGTAACGCGTTATGCTAACTAATCAATCCATCCGTGAGCAGCTTGCTCAGATCACCAATGCAAAACGGATCACTATTTATGTCGGTATGAATGAATTTCACACAATGGTTATGAACGGTTTAAACCAGAGTATGAAATTCGATGGTCATGATGTGGTGAATGTTCGTCGTCAGTCATATTTCCGGATTGAGGTGGAGTATGAACCAGAACTCATGGTCGTCACACCAACTATCGATGTATCTGAAGTTAAGAAACAATTGGAAGGGTTGAAAAAAGACTATTTACCGATTCAACCATTAATTGAGGTGTATCCACAATTAATCAAAGACTTTATCCATGATGTAACTTACATGGATAAAGGTGTTGCTTATATTGGTTACAGAGAAGATACACCAATACCTGATTGTTATATCGAACTCGTTAAAAAGGCATGGGAAGACTAATGACCCACGCTGACAGAATTCACCAGAGAACACTGAAAGCAATCAAGACTCTTGAATGTAGTCCAATGGCAAAACTCAATTACGAGTTATTCCTCAAGAAACTGTCGAGTGTCACACAACTGAGTCAAGCGGGTGTTCTCGGTACTATCGGACGGTCTGGTGTTGATTTGGATAACTGGACTAACGCAACAATTAAGTTAATCAATAATGAGGTGTGGGTGTGACTGACAATGACACGCTGACAAAGTTTGTGTCTGCTGAAGTTAATTCTTGGTTGAAAAATAGAGGTAAACACGGACGCAATTACCCACATTCTACTAACAGTAATCACAATCAAGCTATCACGCTCACGGTTGAAACGGCTAAACAATTAATTCATAACGGGTACTTCTACATCGATATCATCGAAGAACAAATCAGACACGGCTACAACGTAAAAGCTAACCAAGAGCGTGCTGCTAATTACAAACGTGAAATAACAATGTTGGAGAATTGGATAAATGAAAACCTTCAAACTGATGATGCAAGCATTCTTTGATGCTGCTGATGGTAAGAAAGTAATTGTTGTTTCTGACCGTCCAGAATATCTGTGTAAACGATTCGGTTTTATTGCAGACTATGATTTACCAAATGAAACAACTGTTGGAATGAACATTATTCGATTCAATCACGGTGGCGAAATAGTATTTTCTCATCACAAGGACTATACGTTGTATTCTAAAAACTGTGGTCTGGGTCAATATAATGTAGTGTGGGATAGACAAAATGATTGATTATGTGAATCGTAAACCTAGAAAGAAAACAGAATCTTTCGGTGAATCGTTAATTACAGGTGTGGCGTGTGCTGTCGCTATGGTGGTGTTTATCGTCTTGTTTTGGAGTATCTGACTATGTGGTGGATTATCGGACTATTGTGGGTGATTACTGTCGTTATTGTGGTTGCTATGTGCAGGAGTGCTAAGGAACCAGATTGTGAACTCTATTCATCAGGTTATCAGAATGCGATGAATCTCTATTTTATTCATGGTGTGAACATAAACACGCTAAAAGCATTCATTAAAGATGACATCCGTCATGACCAGTATTGCGATGATTCCCGTGGTTTAGATGACGCAATCGATGTTCTCGAATCATTCGGGTTTCCTGACACCTATGATGGGGAGTATCTGCCGTGAGATATGAAGACTACGCATTCGACATCGAGTGTCTTCCTAATCTATTCACATGTATTACTCATCGGATCAGTGATGGTGCTCGATGGACTCACGTTATTACCCCATGGTTGAATCAAGGACGGGAATTCAATTACTTCCTGAACCAAATCAAACACAATAACGGACGACAGGTTGGTTACAACAATCTTGCATATGACTACCCGATTATACACCTCATCATGAGTCTGAATGGGATAGTGAATAACCAAATCCTTTATGCCAAATCGATGAGTATTATCAACTCAGATTTTAACGATTACTCTCACACAATTTGGGATAACGACCGTTTCATTCCTCAACTGGATTTAATGAAAGTTCACCATTTCGATAATGCTGCAAAACGGACATCATTAAAGCTACTCGAATTCAATATGCGAATGAGGACGATTGAAGAATTAGAATTAGATTTCGACCAACCGGTTACACCTGATCAAGTTCCTGTCGTTCTCAAATATAACGACCATGATGTGGATGCAACCGTTGATTTCTACCATGAGACAAAAGAGCATCTTAAATTCCGTGACCAGCTAACCAAGAAATACGGGAAAGATTTCAGCAATTACAATGACACAAAGATTGGTCAAGAGATCGTTCTAATCAATCTGGCTAAACGTGGTATCAAGGCGAACAAATATACTCAGACCATCAGAACTCATATAAAACTTGATGAGATTATTTTCCCTTATATTCAGTTCGAGCGACCTGAGTTCAATGCAGTATTGAAACTATTCAAGTCTGCCGTGATGAATCCAGAAACATTAAAAGGATATTTTGGTTCAAGAAACCCATCCGAGAGTAAATGTCGAGAAGTGATCACACACGACATGGCTCAATATATGGAACCAAAAGACATCAAGGTTTATTACGCTGACGGTGAAATCGGTACTTACGACAAACTGGATATGTCTAAACCAATCACTAAACTCGTGCCAATCAATATTCATGTCATCGTCAATGGATTCCGCTTTGACTTCGGTGCAGGTGGTATTCATGGCTCTGTCGATAATGAGATAGTAATACCTGGTGATGATGAAGAGCTAAAAGATACGGATGTTGCCAGCTATTATCCGAATCTCGGTATCAAGAACCGACTCTATCCGTTACATCTTGGTGAAGGGTTCTGTGACACAATGGATGAGATGTTTCACGAGCGTCTGAAGGATAAGAAGTCTGTCATGGGTAACGCCTATAAACTCGGTATGAACGGGTCTTACGGTAAATCGAACGACAAACATTCTCCATTCTACGACCCGCAATACACAATGAGTATTACCATCAACGGTCAATTGCTTCTCTGCATGATGGCTGAACAGCTGGTGAAAATACCGGGCCTCAGACTGATTCAGGTGAACACAGATGGTCTGACATACCTTTACCCTAAACAATATTCAGGATTGGTTCAGCAATGCTTGGATTGGTGGGAATCACTAACTCGACTTGAGTTTGAGCACGTCCTCTACCAGAAGATGTGTATTGCTAACGTGAATTCTTATATCGCTGTCACTCAATCAGGAAAGGTTAAACGCATCGGTGCTTACGCTTATGAGAGAGCATCAGAGAATCCCGGTACAAGGGAATTGCCTTGGCACAAAGACCACAGTGCTGTAGTCATCGCTAAGGCTGCTGAAGCTGCTTTGGTCAGAAACGAGAATATTCGTGGGTTTATCATGAACCATCTGCGAACCGACCCACTTGATTTCATGTTACGAACGAAGATAAACCGATCAGATAACTTGCTACTGGAAACTCCGGTGATGTGGGGTGATGTCGTGATGACTACTCAATCGACAAAATGCCAGCGTGTCACCCGGTACTACGTCAGTAAAGATGGTGGTTATCTGATGAAATATTCAGACCCTACCGCCAATCAGATTGAAGCATGGAAAAAAGCATCATTCTGGAAACATCAGACAACAGGTGTGATCAAGAAGGCCAGTAAGCAACCGTCAAAAATGTGGGATCGAGTTCCTGCCCCGACTCCTGAACCACCAAGAAATGCTGTTGGTATTGATGCAGGTTATAAAGTGACTATCGCTAATGACCTTGCTGGTTTAGATGTGAGTAACATTGATTTTGACTACTATGTTGACCGAACTCGTAAGCTGGTTGACCCACTGTTAAGAGGTAAATGAGTTATGAACACTTACGAAGCATTGAAACAACGAACCGAAGCAAGACGTAAGGCAATGACACCCGCACAAAAACGAAGAGAGTTCATCCGTTGTCAGTTCGCAGCTAAACAGTGTGCAAAAACAACATTATTTGCTAATGTTTTTGGTTTATCTGAACACATTCATCCATTCACACTATCTGGTCATCACAAACCTGTTACTGGTGGTGATGCAATGGCAATCGAGGTAACACCATTGACTTGGTGTATCTGTTGCTATGCGTTATGTCGTGATACATCTGGTAATCCATATATCAAAGGATTTGAGATATATTTATCTGAACCAGTGAAACAATCTGCAATCAACAAAGCATTGAGTAGAGCACATTATGACTGGATGAAAGAAAATGTAAACATGAGTCAGATGTTAACTTTAGCATGGATAGCAACAACTGCATCACCTCCGACTGAGAAAATGGCTATGAAGTTATTTCTCGATTTAGGTGCATTCGATCATTTCGATTTTGTTGAACTAGCGGAAGACGGTTTATTTCGGATTAAATATAAAGATGAGAGTTGCGAGTAAATTAAGTAACACTCTGTTTAATAAAATCATAATCGACAGTGTATTTAAGAAAATAGCCCCATAACGGGGCTAAACTGAATCTAAGTCGTGGACGTAATACTCGTCTGAATAATTGATACCTGTGATTGTGTTAGTTTCAGAACCGTCATCCTCAAGCGTGAAATCAATCGTCTGAGGGATCATGGCAATCGATTTCTGTAACTGCTCGGAACAAAACACAAACTTAGTCCGGTCTTTCTCATATCCATCATAAATTGCTTCTTCTGGCAGCTGTGAGAGCAATACAGTGAAATCATCGACTTGAGTACATAGAATCGGTGTCATCGAGTCACCAGATTCAGCTGTGAAGGTTATGTAATGATATTCACCCTCAGTAAACACCAATGGTTCAGATAACTCAACCTGAAGGCCGTTTACCTCGATTACCTCACCGTCAAATACACGATATCCGTCTTCAACATCCTTACGACGAACAAAACGTGTTCCATCTGGTGAATCCAATCGTTTACCTGGAATAATGCAGCGACCGAACTCATCAACATCAATGGTGATAGTTTCTCGACTGTGGATTTGTTTCTGATACTTACGCCAAGCGACTTTATACGCTTGTTCGTAAGTGATACATCCTGAAAAGTTGATAACTTCTGGATTTGCTGCACTTTGGTCTTCAGGTAAATAAATTGTGTAAGTCTCACCATCCTCACCGCTACGGTAACTCAGTTCGACACCATCATATTGCTTCTCGAAATTAAGGTCTCTCACCTCGGTTCCAGAACGTTTATTACGACAGGTAAGCTGCATTACTGATTCAGTCTGTTTTTTCTCAAATGCAAGGTCATAGACTGCATTCTGACTAAACGGATAACAGTTCACTACGTTGGCAACCGTGAGGAAGTGGTCTTGATATGTGGTTGAATAATCGTCGAACACATACCCGAAACGAGTCATCTCAGTACTACCAAAATAGCTTTCGATCTCATCACTGATTTCTAACCAACCATCGGCATTAATTGAACCAAGTGTCTGTCGTCCAATACTGTTATCTAAGGAAAGATGGATAAGAACTTGTGCAAAGTTATCAGTCGCATAAGCCTCGGTATTACCGAAAGAACCATTGCCATTGTATTGAGTAATTAAACGAGTAATGTCCATATTTTGCTTACGGTCTTTCGTCAATCGTGATTGAGAATTACTTGGTATTAACACATGAGCAGTGGTGATATCTCCTAAATCCATATCAACAGGATTTTTATTAAACCCATAGATGTCGCGCCATTCAATATTATCGATATTACTCACACTATCACTGTTATCCCGGTCAGTAATGCGTTTACAATAAACCAGGCAATAATCGTAAGGGACTATGTATCGTTTGGTCTTGAATACTGATTTTCGTTTGTTCTTTGGATTGCTTGAATACGTGAATGTGTACGGTGTGATATTTCCAGTCTCAACACCGTCAGAATCGGTTTCTACGAATTGAACCTGAACATCAGCTGATACAGTGTTAGCTTTATTGTTGACATATTTGTAGAACCCACTGGATGACACAAAGTTCAACAACACCTCATCATAACCTGATACATCGACAGGTCCGATAGAGTCGTAATACGGCATTGCCGCAAGTGGTGTATGGCCAGTTGTGGTTAATCTATATAGGTCAGATGGTGAACCCATTGAGTATGACTCATAATATGTTCTATCGTCTGCACGACTATCTCTAGTGATATAGGTTTTCCCTAACCCACTATTAGATAATGTAAAAACTGTTTCAGGTACAATATATCCACCTGACATTGCAGACCATGCCGCTGCAATCTCTGTTGAAACATCTTCAGGGATATTGATGACAATTGTAGTTTCAGTTAAATCAGCAATTTCATATTCTTGAGCACCCGCATCACCCAAATCAACACCGGCTAAAAGTGTATCAAACGTATAGGTTGACCCACTTTTATCATAGAATGTCTTGGTACTATTTGAACCATAGTAAAAGAAATCTTTCAGGGTCAGGTTACTCAGAACAGTAAAACTATCCTCAATGACAAATCCATCAGGAAGGTGTGTTGCAGTCAGTGTTGCGGTTGTTCCATCTGAGGTGATTGACCATCTTGCACCAAGAGATGTATCTAATTCATTCGGTGGCAATAACTCAGCACTACTGAGGTCATTCAGTACCTTATAAATACCGAGTTTTTGGTCAATTACATCGCCAATTTGTTGTGACGGTAACCCATTACCAGGCCATGTACCCGGTTCATATTTATTGACAGCAGCATTTGGTATTTTCTGCATCGGTGTATCACCGTCATACCATTTATTCATCCAAGTCTGGTATTTACCGCGACCGAGGATGAGAAACAGAATTTCACATTCTTGGTTGTCAATGCCGATACGATATGGCACCTGACCTAAATCTGGTGTGTGTTTACGGATAAAACCAAACGCATCAGTAATACGCTTACTGATGCGAGCAGAGTTTGTCGGTGATGACAGTGAGTTTGTAGATGATGTGCTGGTTGATTCGCTACTGATTGTCGGTGCGCTGATACGACTTGCTAAGTAATAACTGACAGCAGTGGATGCAACGAAAATAATCGCATAAAACATCCAAGTCTCTAAGCCGGTTTTCGGTAAACAACTACCTCGTGTCACGGCAATTGTTTTGTCCGTGATAAAAAGAAAATCTGTGTTTGACTGGTCAATCTCATCACCACCGATATTTCCGATGAAGAATCTTAGGTCAAGTAATTCCTCTTTCGTCTTGAATCGACGCAAGAAATCAATGACACGAGGAACCTCTTCAATCTCGACTTCACCGGTGATTGGGTCTGGATAATATTTTATTGTGACCATTTCCAGTACGTTACCTTTTTGTAAGTTCGTTTTATCTGCCCTGTACTCCAATGCACGACAGACCCGTAAGCAAACCCTGCTTGATAGTTATGATATACACCGAAATTAGAATAGACACCAATATGACGTGAGCCTGAGTGCAAATCCATCAAGACGATACAGTTTTCTTCTGGTTTAGATACCTCAGTGAAGTGTTTCCTGAGCCATATTGCAAAACTAAGTTCCCACACATTTCCGGTCGGTATCTCAATACCAAGACGAGATTTAAACCAATCAGCGACAAAATGAGCGCAGTTATAATTCTCACGGTCATAGTGTCTTCCGATCATCATAAGAAACCTCGTAGCATTGGTATTCTTGATGGTGTGGCAAGTTCACCGGTTGCCTGACTGTTGGTAGGTTTAGCTGAGACTGTGAATGTGGTTGCTTCTTCCTTGCTGCTCATCTTACGAATTGGAATTGATACAGGACTACCTTTTATTGACGAGATAGTTCCGTCACGATAGTAGATATAGAATCGACTGGTAAAAGATGGTAATTCGTCACCATGAACAGCAGGGTCATAGTTTTCTTTCTCTGTAGCAATGATGTCGTTCACCCAACCTACAATGATTGTTCGTTCATAAGTCAGGTCTGCGGTACTGCTCGATTTACCAAGTGACAGCGGGACATATTGTGCAATGACTGTTTCATTGGTTTCTAACACTATCTCGATATCATCTTCAATTGTGCGTTGCATGTAATAAGGTTGACTAAACCAATTGGCGGATAATTCAATCACTTCCATATCGGTTGTATCAACAGGTGCGCTTGCATAAATCGCTAAAATTTCGTCATCTGTCATACTGGCATCCATTTAGTCAAATCATAATAAAGTGATACAGCATAACCGAGGTCATGACCGTAGAATTGATATAACGGGAAGATAGCATTATCTAAATCACGATCACGGACACTGACAACCTCAAAAGTGGTTGATATACCAGACCCTTCGATATCAATCGAGCTTTCAGACCACTCATCGACAGCTTGAACCACATAAGGTTCTATCAGCGGTCTATCTGCTTCCATGTGGACAATAAAGTAACGACCTTCATTACGTTCAATGAAATTACGCATGAAGTCTTTCTGATGGTCACTTTCTAGTCGAAAGGTGACACTGCATGTATGAGGTGTCCCATAGTATTTCCGTCTTTGTCGTGTTGAACCAACAGATACACCATCTCTGATCACACCTGATGATTTCGCACGAGTAAAACCGGAAACAAGCGGTATCATCGGCTTATTCCCGAACATGAGAACATCTAATGTGCTGATATCACCTTTCGTCGCCATTAGAATTTCCTTTTAAGACTATATGAACTACTGGTTGCTTTCCGGGTTCTTGAGTTTGGATTACTCATGACACTTGCAACACTCTTATCAATGTTTTTGCTCAGTTCACGACGAGCGATAATTTTAACCGTTTCTTCATCAATCTGCTGCACGTCATAGGTCGCACCATCAATCTGATTGGCAACCTGCACATTGAGTGTAGTTCCCATCTTCTGTGCAGTCTTAGCACTACTGGTAACGTGAGCTGGACCCTGCACTAATGTACCATTGACTAACTCATCAGCATACTCAGAAACGATACCTGAGCTTCCTGATGGGATATAACCACCTGCATCATAAGCACCTGCAAATGTGGTTCCTGCAATGATGCCTGCTGAGGCATAACCCATACCTCGGATCATACTTGCAGCAGCTATCCCGAATATAGGTTTTGCATTTGCAGCAGCCATTGCCGCAGCCTCAGTATTGATAATAGTATTAGCAAGCGCAATTGCTCGGTTCACATAGAACAACATTTGAGCTTCTTTACTACCGTCCTGAGCAGCTTGTTGTAATTGACTGAACACGTTACCGAGTGAGCTGGTAAACTCACCATATGTTCTCAATTCAGCCTCTTTTTGACTTAATGCAATTTTATCTAACTTATCAGTATGACGTTTTGCTTCACGCTCCATGAGAGCATTGATACGCATCTCTTCATCGATAAGTTTCTGATCATGGTTGGTCTGTTGTGACAGTTGATTATCCAACCAGAGTTGTTGCAATTTAGCCTGGTTTTCTTTGAATAAATCGTTTTCCTGACCAACAGGATTAGTCTTACCAAACTGAGTGTCTTGAGCATCTTGAAGTTGTTTTAAGACTGCTTCACGAGTTTTTAACTCTTTTTCTAATTCAGATGTTTTCCAGACTTCCAAATCAATGTAAGCCTGAGCAGCCTGAGTATCAGTTGAACCGACTGCTTTTACATGTGCATCAATGATAGCTTTTCGACGGTCATACTCTTCCTGAGTGGTGTTCGTCTGTTTTACAAGTG
>OGVN01000055.1_pt1 | contig 12614 bp, 31 predicted proteins | sample 1575751 | NCBI WGS metagenome assembly OGVN01 (sample SAMN07581530, study PRJEB24739) | freshwater metagenome | place: Singapore | collected 2015-01 | reverse complement strand
TTTTTTTTTTTTTCAAGCAGAAGACGGCATACGAGATGCGCATTAGTGACTGGAGTTCAGACGTGTGCTCTTCCGATCTGTTTCCCAGTCACGATATCAGGTGCCTTTATTCTATCAGTGTTCTTCGCTAATTCAGCCAATGTTTCCCGGAGTAAATCCAAGCCGATACCTTCTTTAGCAGAGATATAAATAGCTGTTACTTTGCCATTTCTGTCATAACGTAAAACAGGTCCACGCTCCATTAAAGCAGGTACCTGATCAATCTTATTAACCACAACCAATTGAGGGCTTTGAGTGAGTATGACTTCTTGCGGCATTATTCACCCTCTTTCTTGAGCTTCTTTTCTAACTGCTCTACGATCTTGTGGAAATGCAGACGCTCGATCTCATGCAACTCTTTTTTGCCATAAAACTGTGCAATCTTGGCAACATCAGAATGGGTTGCGACAGCCAGCACTTTAATCTTGTTTAGCTCATCGTCCGTAAGTGTCGCTGGGCGTTCTTTTGGGGCGTATGAGGCGCTATTCGCATCGTCATCATCCTGATAGACCCCGACAACTGCCGCCAGCGCATAACGGCGCATATACGTAAGACAACTGCCGATGCCTTGAGGGTCAGGTTTGCCGACTGGACAAGTCATGGTTTGCTCTAGCCATTCGCCCGAACTATGAGATATACGGGTTACTAAGGTCATTACGTTGTTCTGAAACTCAGCGGGCATCTGCGTAACTGACAGCCCGTTGCTGGATAATGCTTCACGACAGGCTTCCCATACGGACGCTAGATCAGCATACTTGGATTTAAAGTGCGGATTAATAGAATCCTTCTTGGCGGCAAACAATTCACCTTGCGCCTTGGCGAGTGCTGTATTTAGCTCTTTAACGCTTTCTGACTGCAACATTTTCTTCTCCTAAATGAGTGGATCAAAGTAATACGACAACAAATAGGCGCACATTAACAATGCAATACACGCCCAAATCTTCAATAATTCAATCACGGTAGCCACTTACCCACCTTTCTTGGGCAAGATTCTCAGCGTAATCTTCCCAGTAATCAATATTGCAAGCCCAAACTAAACGACCCAATTCCGCAAAATCACGGTTATACAAGGCGGTTTCAATCTGTTCTTTGCGGCGATAAAGACAATCTTCGCCAACAGCTTCACAAAACGATGCCAATGATTCGGGCTTGACCTCGTTCAGAATGTTAGGCACTTCTTCTTCCATGAAGAATTCTTCATCGTCATCTTCGGGTTCGTAATAGCGGTCATTATTTAGCATTTTTGACCATCCGATAGAGTTTATATTCCTTGGAATCATGCCATTTATCCAAAATCAAATAACCTTGCGCCCGTAGTTCGCCGACCCGTGTAGCCAGCTTCATAGTGCCAGCTTCACGTAATGCGTCTAATGGGCTGACCCATTTGCCTTTACTTAGGCATTTAATAATTTTAGTGCGTTGAGTAACTAAATTTGCCATCATTTCAAACCTCCAGTAGTCATTACATATACAGTCAATGGGATTACAAACAAACAGATACCGAGAAAAACTCCATTCATAAAATCTTTCATGGTCACTCCTTATAGATGGGTCAGTAAGCCAGTTTCACGTTCAAACAAATCTTCTAGCTGATCGCAATAGATCATTGAGTGCTGGGAAATGGTTTTAAGGTCAGAACGACCAATGCGAAGAAACTTCACGGTATACGTATCGCTAGGGTCAAGGACAATTTTGACTGCGTTGATACGATTCTTGGTAAGGCTGGCTGGGACTTGAAACGCTAAACCGTTGCCAGTATCGCCAAAGTTTTTAGCGCCAGTCATGGTTACAAAACGTTTGCCGCCTAACTGATCCAAAATGGTTTGTGCTATTGACATATACAACTCCTTTGATTAATTAAACATTTGATTGACTACAACTACATATTCGCCGACTGTATACAAAAAGTCAACACTTTTTTACGATATTTCGAAAATATTTTCGTTAGGACATACCCTATATGATCCGACAACGTTGCCGTTGTAATCCCGAATCACTCCATCAGGGAAACCTTCGCTCAGGTCATAGCGCACCCGAGCTAGGATACGCATAACCTCAGCTTTCCAGTCCTCAGAAAATGCCGCATTGTCCATTGATATTTCTAATTTAAATTTAGTAGTCACCGTTTTCTCCCCATTGTGATTGCGGCTTTAATTCCTGACCAAAGCCGTTATACAAACGTCCGCACTCATCGCACGATACGTCATAACCGAAGGCCTCCACTAGACACCCGCAATAACAAGTCCAGTAAGCCCCTATTTTTCTGCCGTCATCATCCAGTATTGGTTGCGCTCTCATAAAATCTCCATAAAAGTAGGTGCGTTATCGGTGCGATTCCATTTCATAGAAATCACGGTGCGTTTGTGCTTGTAATAAGTGCGGTAAGCGTCAATGGCTGAATTAGCTTTACACTCGTCAGGCATACATTGTGGCGGCTCTGATACGCCGTTATCTGCCAGCATAGGCGGCGGCGCTTGTAGCTTGACTAATAACGCTTGCGTGGTATGGACTTTGCCGTAGCGGGCGGTATATTCAGCGCACAACGCCATAGCTAAATTCCAAAGCCATACATAATTGGGTGCAGAATCGCCAGCCCAAAGGACTGACGGGTGCTTGACGTATGCTGGTTTATACATAAAGTCTTGCCAAGACCCATGACGATCATGCACAGCACACAATATTTGCGCTGATTCAAGAATCATTTTTACAACGTGCTTGTCGCAATGTAACTGTGCGGCAATAACTGGGTCAGGGTGCAAATAAAAGATATTCATTAATCAGCCCTCGAACAAGCCCAAGCATCAATACCGTGGTTACGTAACACCTCGACAAATGCCTCGCAACCAGCTTCTTTTAAATCCATAGATTGAGTGCCGTTGCCAGTAGGATTCCAAATACTCCAGCCCTTACTCCAATGCTTGCGCCCTACGTTGTTTTTTCTGCACCAGTTAACAAACGGGCTACGACCATTAGGGATTTCAGCCCAAGCGAAACCACAATACATAGGTTCGCCGTATTTTTCAAAATATTGCTGTTCAGCAATACGACCCGCCAAAACTGCTTGTTCGTAGATTACTTTAAAGTCCATGTTTATCTCCTTAGAAGTTGTAGTCATAAAATTTGCTAGGTGCATCGGATAATTTAAACTTACGCCCGTGCTTATCTTTCCAGCCGTTCTTGCCTAAGCGGATTCTGATTACTGGGGCGGTTAAGTCAGACTTAATAATCCAGCGCTGATCGTATTGGTTAGTGCAGATTGCGCTAAAGCCGCCAGCAACAAAATCCATTTTTACGGATTCGTCACGCTCGGCATCCATTTCTCTAACTTCGATTGTTTTGTCGCTGACTACCCGCACAACTTCATAGGGGTTTACGTCTGACCAGCCATAGTGATTTGCATATTTCATTTTATGTATTTCTTATTTGATTAGTTATAGATAACTTCTACATCAGAACATTCTTGATTTAAATAATCACAAGATTCGGGGTTATCGTTTTCGTTGAAAACGTTTACTGCGTCATCCCGATCAAAGCCGCTATAAGTTACAAAATACTCCAAGCATTCTGCATAACTAACTTCTGAGCCTTCTACTAGATATGTTGCTTTAGACATTTTTATTTCCTTTCACATTTGATTAACTACACCTAAATGTTCGGGCTTTGTAACACGTTTGTCAACAAAAATTGCACAAAATTACAGAAATATTTATCACAATGTGAGAAAGTTTACTTGACAAGTGTGTAGTTTTATGATACAATAGAATTGTAGTAGAGGTAAAACGTTCTTTAACAAATGGAGAGGTAAATAAAATGAATGACATTCATAACGGTGGTGCGGTGCTTGGTTTTGGCAAAGTAAAAGGTCGTTGGATGTATGACGATCGCATATCGTTGTCAGTCTTGTATTTTGAAAATCAAGCAGACGCAAACAAAATCGCCAAAGAAGTTGTTAAGCAAGACAGAAGATACAACGGCGGCTGGTTTGATGGTATGCCTTGTGGTAGATGTAATGCTTTTGATTTTGAAGACAACAATGGTATTAAATGGTATGCAGTAACTTGTTAAAATGAACCCCCTTAACTGGGGGTTTTTCTTGCACAAATGTAAAGTTTTATGATAAGATCGTGCAACAACTACGGAAACACAAAATGAACATCCCGCCCATTCGCAAATCTATTCGCATTATTGGAGCCACTACGCTGTCCCGTGAACTGGGATTAAGTCGTTCCGCAGTCTATTCTTGGATTCGCAACAATCAAATACCAGCCCGTCACGTTTTAAAAATCGAACAACTATCAGGCGTATCACGGCATGAGCTTGCCCCCGAAATCTTTGGTGTTGCACAGAGTTAAAAAGTGTTTTAATATGAACGTGTCAAGAGTGGCATCTTGGCAGACGACTAACAAGTAACAACCCCGTAGTTTTAGGTGGGGTATGTGTAGCTTTAAACAGTAAGCAAGAAACCTTGTTAGTCGACTGTTTAAGGTTGCCCGTGCCAAGGGACATACTCCACCTAAGATTCACGGGGTTTTTCTTTTAGCACAACTCTCGGTCACGTGAAAAGCAAACGTGTAAGCAAGAAAGCTAGATGGGCTAGAGGCTTGTGGAGAAACAGCACAAGAGCAAGGGGAGACACCTTCGATAGCCGCTGGATATTGGACTAAGCCAAGCCAGCAGAGAGTCGCTACTCAATACATCACTTATGTAAGACGGCACTTGTGCCGTTGGTCTTTCTATTGTTTTAGTGTATAGTTTTATTGTAAGATTGTTTAATTAAATGAGAAAGGAATCAACATGGCAATAATAAAATCACCTTTTTGGCATATTCTTCAACGTGAGATAGCAGAGCGAAAGAGGTTAAAAAATGTTCGCTGATTTTTGGCAACAGTATCCCCGCAAAGTAGCTAAGAAAGCCGCTGAAAAGGCTTGGAAAAAGCTGACATTTACAGAACAAACCAAAGCCCTAGAAGCGATTACGCAACACGTCAAATATTGGGAAACTAAGGACACGGAACGGGATTTTATTCCGCACCCCGCTACATGGCTGAACCAAGGTCGCTATGATGACGAGCTAGTAATCGAGCAACCAAAGCCTAAGCCAGCAAAGGTAGATAAGTCTTGGATGTTTAGCAATGAGGGGATCGAGCAGAAAGCCCGTGAGCTAGGAATATTGGGAAACGGTTATGACACTTATCAGAGTTTGAAAGAGAAATGCTTAAAAAGACTATTTATCGAGTAGCTGACCTTATGCCAGTATTTCGTGAAATCCAGCTTATGCGCACGGATGAACCATGGCTATTGACATTCCAAAAGCTAGAAGAAAAACGGCGTGACGTTCAGAACCGCCGATACTGGGCAATCATGCACGAGATTGCCGAACAACTCAAAATCAATGAACAGCAAATGTCCGCTGAAACATGGCATGAGTGGGCTAAACGCAGATTTATTGGGGTTCGGGAGATTGTGTTGCCTGACGGCGAAATCGTGGTCATGGGGATGACTAGCACGGACTTATCCGTGCCCGATTTCTCAGATTATATGCAGATGGTAGAGGCTTGGGCTGTCGATCATGGAGTTATTTTTAACGATTTACCCGAAAGGATGTAACGTGGAACAATTAACCATTAAAGAAGACGATGTGTTGGTTTTTAAAGTTACCGAAGTTGTGCCCGATATGTTAATGCGGGAATATTATGCTGGCGTTAATTATTGGATGGAAAAGTTTTACCCCAAAAATCCGCACATAATTTTAGACAGCCGCATGGATCTTTCGGTAATTAAAGCTGACAAAATACGCAAACATATTCCGTTTAAAAATAAATTACGCAAACGTTTGACAAGTGTATAATAAAGGTATACAGTTAAAGTAATTAAAGGGAGAAACACATGAAATCACTACTAATTGCAATAGCTTTAATCTCAGCCCCAGCTTTAGCAGACACGGACTATTACGCCAATAGATACAACGGGTCAGGAACACAAATTTACGGCAATCAAGGGCGGCTTAATCAAGGCTTTAATGGCACAAACGGTTATTACTACAAAAACAACGCCTATTACAAACCTAAGAATATCAACCGTGATGCTGGCTCTTTTAGCGGAAATCAGGGTAATATCGGTTACACGTATGACCGCAATCAATACGCACCACCTAACTTTAATATTCGCTAATGAACCTGATTAAATATTATGTTTTACAAGCTATCGGCTGGGTCGCATTTATGGTCGCTTTGGGGTTCATCCTCAGAATCGCCTTCTTTTTCGGCAATATTGGCTGGGGCTTACTTGATTGATAGCCTTGTAATGTTTTTAGTTATCGCATTTGCGATAGCTTGGTTTACATTTTGCGGCACAATCGTTACTTTAATTATTTTGGCATGGTGGGACTTTAGGCGTGTATCGAAACAAAAAGCTCTTAGAAATCGTAAGACGTAGCCCGTGCCAGCATTGCGGCAAAGAAGACGGCACAGTTGTTGCCGCACACTCAAACCAGTTGCGGGATGGAAAAGGTCGATCCATTAAAGCCCCTGACTACCGTATAGCGGCTCTTTGCTATATGTGCCATTACGCCATTGACCAAGGCACAAGAATGACAAAACAAGAGCGTATTGACTTTTGGGAAGATGCGCACAGATCAACGATAGGATGGTTATTTGACAACGGACACATTACTTTGCCCTGATTGTTCTAAGGGCGGCATTTATAGCTTTAAATGCCCAAAATGTAGGCATAGATTTTTAATGGATGAGCCTTGCAAAATATACAGGGCGATTATGGCAGACACGATAAAACGATGGGGCAAAGTTGATGACTGGAAAAAAGATCCAAGTTGCGGCTGTAAAGGAGAATGTATGCGACTGGCGGCAAAGCGAAAAGCGCTTAATTCTTGATTTTCCGTTTCCCCCTAGCGTCAATCATTACTTAGGTAGCCGAGGGTATCACCGTTACAAGACCCCAAGGGCTAAAGTATTTGATTCCGAGGTCTATGCCATCGTTTTAGGGGCAAAGGCGAACCTTATGCTAGATAAGCCGCTGGCAGTTTGGTATCAATATTGGTTTCCTGACAGGCGCAAGCGTGACGTAGCTAATTACGAAAAGGTGTTGACTGACAGCATGGTTTCGGCAAGCGTTATGGTAGACGATCATATTATTTACGATATTCGGCAAACCAAGATGGGTTACTGCCCCGATGGAAAAGCAAGAGTTATAATCTACCCATACGTGAGTGACTTTTTCCCAGCTTAGTGCTGGGAATTTTTTGCACATATTGTAAACTTTATGTGCGATAATGACGAATATGTTTACACAAGATGACATGACAATAGAAGAATTTGAAAGATTTATTAAGGCGCATGACTGGACATTTGCCAAGTCAATGCCGCAAATCCCCCACGCTTATGTTGTCCGTGAAAAGTGCCGTGACGATGAAGAATTTTGCGAAGCCGTCATGTTTATACGGCAACACGGCAAACCCCGTAAGTTTTTTCGCAAGACTTTTATCTATTTTGACCATGGTGCGTATACCTATTGGACTATGGGCAACCCGCTGGACATTACCAAAATCATAAATAGGGCATTAATATGAATAAACCAGTAGCGTATTGGGATGGGAAACACTTTGCAAGTAAAGATAAATCTAGCCTTGCTGATGTCCCGCTCTATCCGCAAGAAACCATTGATAAAGCATTTGAAAATGGATTTAAAGCTGGCAAAGTAGAAGGTTGGAAAGCCCATAAATTCCATCATTCAGTAAAAGAACTAACGGATGAGGAAATAATTGAATTAACGCCATTTAAAAAACATCCGTATGACGAATTTGTTGAATATGAAAAAGAAGATTTGATTGATTTTGCTAAAGCAATATTAAGAAAGGCACAAGAGAAATGATAAATTGGGTAAAAGTATATATTGCACTTTCAACTTTCTTTATGTTGTTTTTATCTTATGCAGTTTTAAGCAGTAATTGCCATATTTAAGAAAGGCACAAGAGAAATGAATGATATGCAAATAGATTTAGAAGTTGTTGCCGTTCAAGAATCTAGGGTTGATTGGCATCCATCTTGCATTTATCCAGCAATTTATACAAAACATGGGTGGAAAAATCCCAAAACTGGCGATGTTAAATGGGAATCTGTAACTATTGAACCATTAAGAAAGGCACAAGAGAAATGACACCTGAATTATTTACAGTATGGCTACAAGGTTTTGTTGAACTCAATGGCGGTGCTATGCCGTCAAAAGAACAATGGAAAAGCATTACAGAACACTTGGCAACAGTCTTTAACAAAGTAACACCACCAGTATTTCCATCAATCCCAAATATTATGCCTACAGACCCACACAAATATCCAACAAATCCGTATGACCCACCCTTAGTTATCTGTTAAGAAAGGCACAAGAGAAATGAGGTTTATCATTCGGGCTGTAAAGGAACGGGTTGGCTTTGTAGAATATCTACAAAAACACATTCCACAAGCCGAATGGTGCTATGACCAAAACCGTAACGCTATGGATACATTCTTGGCGGCTATGCGTATGGCTGGCAACGACCCAGTTGTCCACATGGAAGAAGATATTATTCTGACCAAAGATTTTGTGCCTAAAATTGAAGCGGCTATTGCTGAACGCCCGAATGAGGTAATCCAGTTCTTTTCAATGCGCAAGGATGATCTGCTTAAAGGCAGTCGCTATGATCGCAATTATTTAATGAACCAATGCTTTTATTTACCCGCTGGCTACTCTACTGCAATCCATGACTATTACCAGTTTTGGGGGGATAAAGAAAAACATCCGACTGGCACAGATAACATGATTTGCGACTATCTTAAAGCTGGCAAAGAAAAATATTGGATACACGTTCCCAGCTTGGTAGACCACAGGGTAGCCAAGAGTATGATTGACCCCCGCCGTAGCTCTAAACGCCAAAGCCTAACATTCGTAGACCCCGTATGATTAAAACCATTACCAAAGAACACATTGAGCCTTTTCTTGCTGAAACAGAAAAGCTAGGGCTTTCTTACTGTAACGCCACAACCTATTACGGCAAGTTTGTCGACTGTAACCTTGTGGCTTTTACTGGCATCCTTTGGTATTCCAAAAAAGCAGTATTTAAAAATCATTACGTAATTCCTGAATATCGGCATCACGGTTATTTCAAAGAGTTATTCCGATACAGTATGATTGCTGTCCGTGAGCGTGGCATTAAGCTGATTGAGGCTAACTGTTCAAGTATGTCATTGCCGCTATACATTAGAATGGGCGCAAAAATAACAAAACAATACAAGGACTGGACTCAAGTGCAGTTAAAACTATGAAGATTTACTCCAATAAAACTGTTTACGAAGCGGCTTTAGATCGTATTCGGTTTTTGTTTGATGAGTTTCCGAACATAATTGTGGGCGTTTCGGGCGGCAAAGACTCTACCGTGGTTTATAACTTGGCTTTACAAGTGGCACGGGAAAAGAACCGTTTGCCGTTGAAATGTTTATTTGTCGATCAAGAAGCTGAGTGGCAAGCCACAATCGACACCATTACCGAAATAATGGAGAACCCCGATGTAGAGCCTAAATGGTATCAAATGCCAATTAAGCTATTTAATGCAACCAGCACCACAGACCATTGGCTTATGTGCTGGGATAAAAAAGATGAACATAGATGGATGCGTGAGCGTGTCCCATACTCAATACATGAAAACACCTACGGAACAGAGCGATTTGCAGAGCTTTTTCCAGCAATTATCAAAAAAGAATACGCTGGCATCAAGACTTGTTATATTGCGGGAGTTCGGACTGAGGAATCACCGACACGGGCAATGGCACTCACCCATGACGTTACATACAAAGGGCGAACATGGGGAAAAATTTTAGACAAAGACAACCAGCACTATACGTTCTATCCAATCTATGACTGGTCATACATGGATGTATGGAAAGCTATTCACGACAATGACTGGTCATATAACCGTATTTATGATGCTCAATACAACTACGGCGTAAAGCTACAAAACATGAGGGTTTCTAATGTTCATCACGAAACGGCGGTGGGAACGCTGTTCTATATGCAAGAAATCGAGGGTGACACTTACCAAAAACTTACCCAAAGGATTGCTGGCATTGATATGGCGAGTAAGATGGGTAAAGATGATTACTTCCCTAGATCGTTGCCGTTTATGTTCGCAGACTGGGGAGAATACCGTGATTACCTTCTCGAAAAACTGATTGAAAACCCCGAATGGAAAGCTGGGTTCAAAGCCATTTTTGCCCGCCATGACGAAATGTATGCTCATGCTATCCCTGACAAAATGTATAAAGAACACATTAATGCCATTCTTACTAATGACTGGGAACACGTCAAACTAGGTAACTTTGAGCGCCGCCCCGAAAATATTGACCTTAAACGTGCATGGAGAGCCAAAAAAAATGCCGATAAAACAGCAGATTAAAGATGAACTCAATAAAATTACTGATATTCAGGCACAAGTTGCGTATCTTGAGGAGTTACGGGCTTATATACACACGATCAGTCCACAGCAATCACAGCCAGTTAACTACGTTAGATGGGTTCCAATCGAGAAAGTCCATGCTAATGACTATAACCCGAATAGCGTGGCTAAAAATGAAATGCGCCTTCTATACGTTAGCATTCTTCATGACGGCTATACTCAGCCCGTAGTCACGGTTTACGATCAAGAAAAAGATCAATACGTCATCGTAGACGGCTTTCACCGCTACACGACTATGCGGCTTAACAAGACATTGCTGATCGCAACAACGGCTATTTGCCCGTAGTGGTGATTGATAAACCAATCAATGACCGTATGGCTTCAACGGTTCGCCATAACCGTGCGAGGGGCAAGCATAGCGTGTCAGGCATGGCTTCAATGGTGTTTTCTATGCTGGACAATGGCTGGTCGGATGAGGCTATATGCGCAGAGTTAGGCGTTGAGCCTGACGAATTGGTGCGCTTAAAGCACGTCACAGGCTTTTCGAAGCTATTTGAGAACGTAGAGTATAAAAAGGCATGGGAAACCAAGCGTCAAATCGAGTTACGCAAACAATATGAAAAGGAACAACATGAAGCTAACAACGCTTAAACTTACCGAGATCAAGCCATACTGGCGCAACCCAAGGAACAACGAGGCGGCTATTGCCGCAGTCAAGCAGTCAATTAAGGACTATGGCTTTAACTATCCAATCGTAGTTGATGGCGAAAACGTCATTATTGCGGGTCATACTCGATACAAAGCCCTTCAAGAGCTAGGCGTAAAAGAAGTGCCATGCGTAGTTAAAAAAGACCTTACGGCACAAGAAATCAAGGAATATCGCATAGCTGACAACAAAACCAGCGAATTATCTAGCTGGGATATGGACAAACTAATCCCTGAATTAAGAGAGATTGAGGAAGTCGGGGATATGGAGATTTACTTCCCGACAATCAGCCTTGAGGAGTTAATTTCAGACACGGCTGGGGCTACTAACTACAAAAACCCTACGGCAGACACAATCGGTAAGGTTGAAACCAAGATGCAGATGACGTTTGAAGATCGCTCAAAAGTTCAGCAATCAGCCTATGTTGAGGTTATTTGCCCACATTGCACCGAGGCTTTTCACGTTGACCGCAACGAGATTGCTAGAGCTAGGGATGACAGCTAGAATATAGGCATCTAACGGGGGAATCATGGAATCCAATCTATCAGCATTTATTCAAAACCTACTACATTGCGTAACAAACGCCCATTTGCTACACCTACAAAGCACCAGCTATTCTCAGCACATGGCTTTAGGTGCGTTTTATGAGGGGCTTGAGGACTTGACCGATACGCTGGCTGAAACCATACAGGGCAAATATGGGCTACTAACCCAATATTCTGCTAACTATGACCTTCCCCCTACTGATCCAGTCGCTTATCTTGAGCAGATCAGCGGATATGTAGAGGCAAGCCGCCGTTCTACTTGGTATCCACAAGACACCAATATCCAAAACGAAACCGACAATATTGCCAGCTTAATTGACAGCACCCTCTACAAACTGCGCTATCTCAAATAATGCCTAGTATCCCGACTTCTACTAAGTGCGCACACTTGGGGTGTCGAAAACAACGCTCACGCTATAACAGCTATTGCCTAGAACACGGGGGCAAGAACACCCTAACCATTACCAAGGCTAGGGCTGAACACAACGCCATGTATCAGACCAGCTACTGGCGTTCTATTAGGCAAAGACAGCTATCATTGCACCCACTATGCGCCTCATGTTTAGAACAGGGTAGGGTTACACAGGCACACCATGTAGATCACGTCTTCCCTTGGGCTTCCATAGGGGATAGCGCCTTCTATCACAATATCTTCCAATCACTATGCGCCCCATGCCATAGCCTCAAGACCTACTATGAACAGAGGGGCATACTCAAGCACTATGGTCATAATGATTTAACAATAGAAGACTATGCAAGGGTCTGCCCTTCTAGCAAATGAACGCAAAAGCGGTCAGTTTTGAGTGAATGAGTGAGAAACTTAAAAATCACACCCGCAACCAAAAGCAAGCAGCAGATATCGTGACTGGGAAACAGATCGGAA
>OGVN01000053.1_pt1 | contig 12726 bp, 14 predicted proteins | sample 1575751 | NCBI WGS metagenome assembly OGVN01 (sample SAMN07581530, study PRJEB24739) | freshwater metagenome | place: Singapore | collected 2015-01 | reverse complement strand
AAAAAAAAAAATTAAACAAAAAATCGCTAAAGGATGCAAAAAAGTGTTTGGCTATTTTATACTTTTAGCCAATGACACTATTATCAATCACAGAGGAGAAGAACACTGAAATGAAAGAACAAAAACCTATCAAAGAAGTAATGGACATAAATGTGCCAGACATACCAGAAGGGATTAGCAGGAGAAATGGAGCGATTTATTTGCTTGTTGGCAGTGGTGGCTCAGGAAAATCATCATTATTACTAGGACAGTTCAAGCGAGGTGGAGCGTATTATAAAAAATTTCATAATTTGTATTACTTTGTTCCAAGTGCGAGTTTTGCATCAGTACAAAGTCATCCATTTGAAAAACACGAGCGAGTGTATCACGAAATGTCAGCAGATGGATTAGCAGAATTGCACGATGAATTATTAGAGCGAAAAAACGAAAACATTGAAGAAGAAAATGAGACTGAATACAATGCAGTTGTGATTGACGATTTTGCCAATGATTTGAAAGATAAAAATATTGTGAAAGCATTGAACAGAATGCTTATTAAGGCACGTCACTTGAATACGACATTTATTTTCACGTTGCAGTCATATTTGTATTGCCCAAAAATTATTAGGAAACAGATAACTTATGCGACCATCTTTAAGCCAAGAAATAGTGAAGAATGGGATACAATTCGTAGGGAGATATTGCAAATGAAGGAAGATGATGCAAAAAAAATATATGATTACATATTTGATGCACCATATATGCACTTGGATGTAGATGCATTTGATAACAAATTTTACAAAAATTTTAATCCATTAACATTAATAAATTCAAATACCATTTAGAGATATTAACAAAATATTACAAAAAATGACAGAAACTTACATTATTTACAAAATTTATTGTTATGACGATAACATCAAAGATTGTTATGTTGGCTCATCCAAAGCATTTCGTCAAAGAAAATGTGACCATAAATACATCTGCAATAACGAAACTCACAAAAAACACAACGAGCCAAAATACAAATTTATTAGGGATAATGGAGGATGGGACAATTGGAACATAGTTGCAATTGAAGAATATAAATGTAATAATATTATTCAAGCAAGAATACGAGAACAGCATTGGATAGAACAATTAAATGCAACATTGAACAAACATACAGCATATGGAAAAGATATTGAAAAAAAAAAAGAATGGGAAAAAAACAATCAAGACAAATTATTATCATACAGACTGAAATACGAAGAAAAAAATCGTGATTTGATAAACCAAAAAGCACTAGAACGATACCACGCAAATAAAGTTGAAATTAACAACAGAAGAAATAAACACAAAAACACAAATGACAAAATTTAGCCGAAATTTAATCTAACAATAAATTAAATGAATTATCGTAAAATCCAAGACAAATTATTTGGAGACCATAAAGAGATGGAGCATATTGACACAATATCAAAAGCGCTTAATCTAAGTTTGAATAAAATAAAAGATGATTACGCAACATTTGATTATGAAGGAGAAGGAGTGAAAGTGGAATTGAAGAGCAGACGCAATTACAAATATACGTATCCAACAACAATGATAGGTATTAATAAAATTGATGAAGCATCAGCAGATGAAAACACAAATTATTATTTTTGTTTTAGTTTTACTGATAAACTTTGTTACATAAAATATGACAAGGAGAGATTTGACAAATACCCCCGTAATATTGGTGGGCGCACAGACCGTGGTAAGATTGAAATGAAAGAATATGTTTTTATTCCAGTGAGAGATTTGATTGATGTAAAATAGTGTTAAAAAGTATAGATGCCATTTAATATTACAGAAGGAACAGGTTCAACACAAATATATTTGAACAGTAAATATGCAACAATAAAACCAAATGGAGGTGATACAGGATTATGTATTTTTGAATTTCCGAACATAGTATTACCAGATGGTAATTATGTGTATTTGTCTTTACAGTCTTGTGTTTTGCCATATTCATTTTACAGCATAAACGAGAATAATAATGGCTTGAACATTGTAGATGCATCTGGAAGCACATTTGAATTTACAGTGCCAGTTGGAAATTACAACATTTACCAATTGAAAACGGCAATTTTAGCCGAATTGGGAGGTGGATGGGACATCAGTTACAATTCAATCACGAACAAAGTGACGTTTATTAATAGCACACGTGAATTTACAATCAATGCGAGCGGAACATTAAATCACGCATTGGGATTTAGCGAAAGTGTGAATACGACATCCACATTGAAACAAGCGACATCAGAGCATTGCATAAACTTGAACCAGATAAGAGCATTGAATATGGAGATAGATATGCCAACAACAACATTAAACATAGCCCAGCCATTGAATCAGAATATTTTAGCGACAATTCCAGTGATTGTGCAACCATTTGGTATGATTTACTGGGAAAACAATAATGGTTTCAGAGTGAATATGTATTGTGAAAAAATGAATATGATAAAAGTAAAATTTTTGGACAATCAGGGGAATTTAGTCAATTTTAATAAAGTGAATTGGCAGGCAACATTACAAATTGATGTAGTAGGATTTAATGATAAGTAAAAATGTCGTATTAAGATATAAAATTATGATTGGATACAAGAAACCCCTCGGTATGCATATGCTTGGTCATAAACTTCCTCTTGGAAAGGGAATGCTTGGGCACAAAGAGCCCTTGATGCATTTAGCGAAAGTTGCAGTTGCAACTCAAGAATTGGCAGAGAAAAAGAAAACTGGCGGATTAGAAAGAGCCGTTCGTGGGACTGGCTGGAAAATGGGTCAATACGCCTAATGAAGTTTTAGGCATTTAACAGATTTTTTTGTATTATGACATTTTATACTACAAGATGATCCCTAACAATCTCAAATACCAATCCAAAGTTGAAAGCGCCCCTGCCCGCCGTTATCGCACGAATATTCAAGCACAAAATGGTACTGGTCCTTATGGAGCCAACAACACCGTTATTTTTAACATTCCCACTCGTAACAACACTGCACTTATTCCTTCTGAAAGTGTGATGAAATTCTCTTTCACTTATACTCTTCCTGCCACTGCTGCTGCTGTACTTGCTTGGGAGAGTTGCGGCGCTCACGCTCTTATTCAAAGATTAAGAGTTTTCCACGGTTCCAATCTTTTGCAAGATATTCAAGAATACCACCAATTGGCGAAAATCCTTTATGATATGCAAATGCCTTTAGACGCTACCCAAGGTCGTTTCTCAGTGACCAGTGGCACTACCAACGAATACACTGGCACTGTTCCATCTGCCACTTCTGCAAATCAAGTTGCCAACGGTCTGATTGTCAAGCCCGTTAATCGTGGCAAATCATATGTCCCCCAAGCCGATAGTGCCACTCCCACTTTGGCTGCTAACTCTGTTGTGTCTGACAACTTCAGTATCAATCTTATTTCTTTGGTTGGCTCCTTGGCTGGAGGCAAATACTTGCCTCTTTGGGAGATGACTTCTGCTCCTCTTCGTGTTGAAATTGTTCTTCAGCCCGCTCTTGTCAATGCGATGTGCATTGCCCCTTCTGGCGCCTCCACTGGTGCTTGGTCTATTTCCAACGTGGAGTTCATTGGTGAATTCTTGGAACTTCCCGACAGTGCTATCGCTGCCGTAAAAGATGGTTCTTCTTCTCCTCTTCAAATGGTCGTGCCTGATTATCGTGCTTATACTTACTCTACCACTCTCGGAACTTCTACGACCACCGTCAGTATGCCAATTCCTGCCAAATTTTCTTCTTTGAAATCTCTGTTTGTCAATTCAAAAATTACCACTGGTCAAGCCACTTACTACCCTTGTGGCTCGCAAAACTTTAATCTTAACAGTTACAACTTCAGGGTAGGGTCAGAAGTGCTCCCTTCAACTCAACCTTCTACAGTGTCAGATTTCTTTAACGAAGCCTGTAAATGCTTTGGTTCTCTTGCGGATGTTGATTATCAACCTTCTATTGACGTGGATGCCTATAATGTTTCTTACACTCAATCTGCTGTGGATAGTTTTATTGAAGGCGTTACTTCCAACTCTGGCGCCTTCTTAGTTGGTATTGACCTTGAAAGTTACCAAAATGCTGACAAATCATTAATTTTCAGTGGAATGAATACCAATACCAGTGATATTTTCTTCCAGCCTCAACACAATGGACTTCTTGCTGGAACCACCTGTTACTACTGTGCCTTTGCCAACTTTGACAGCGTGCTTGTGTGCGAGAATGGCGTGGCTTACACCAGATTTTAAACTGGAAAAAAAATGCAAATAAAATCATCGTCAATAATATAAGTTATTTACGATGGACAAAGAGGTTGCAACATTATTTTTGATGACTAACAATTTAGCAACAACCCCAAATCAATATGGTTTCAGAGTTGGGACAAATGACTTTACTTTTTTTGTTGATATGAGACAATGGCTTGGCGAAATGCTATGGAACAATTATGATAAATACATTGTAAATGTAAGTTTTTTAACACCTGTATCAGCTGGACCAAATTTGTTTCTTAACATAATGTGTGACGGATTGAATTTTATTAATACAACAAGAAATGGACAACCAGCAGGAAGTCAGTTATTGGGAATAGATTATTACACAGCAAATCCAACTTGGAATAATAATTTTGGTTCTTGGGTGCCTTGGACTGGGTCAAATGGACGAGTAATGATAAAACCAGATACAAATTTGGCAAATGTGCGCATCTATTTTCAAGCTGTAGGTGGAAACAACAATCAACCTGCAACATTTAATAATATGTTTTTATTAACAGCCCGTGGAGTGGAACCCAAAATGAAAATTTATAAAAATTTATTGAACAATTTTTACACAAAACAAACACGCAATTTTGTGTTGGATACGAATGTATTAACAATTGGTGGAACAAATGAATACGGAACAATGAATGCATCATTAAGTCAATTTACATTCACAAACGTACCAATAAGAACAATATTGGGGACGTTATTTGAAAAATATGAAAAATTTAATGTTATTATGACGAGTTTTGGACTTGGACCAAATGGAACAACATATTCAACAATCCAAGCTAGAATAATGTGGATTATAGATGGATTTCAAATAATAAACAGTTTGGCTTTGGGTGTGAATGATACAACATCATACAACAAATACGCAATAATACCAGAAAGTCAGCCAGAAACAAACTCATCAAATAGTTACACAGCTGCAAATAATTTTGCGAACACACAGACAACATACACAATAAGAAAACCAGAAAGCAACACAGTGAATTTGCAATTTACAATGACGAATGCAAGTGCAAATATTCAACCTAACAATCCATCATCACAAACACGCAATCAAGTAGTATTTAACTTTGTGATTATTGGCGTAGAATAATATCACAATTAATTATAAATGACACAATTACGAGAAATTGCATATTTGGAGTTGGATACTTTTAGTTTAGCAGGAACAGGTGATATTAATGCAACATTTACAAACTGGAAATTTCGTAATGTAAATTTAAGAAATGTAATGGGTGATATGTGGGATAGATATGACAAATTTATTATAAAACTACAGCAATTGAATACAAACGGAGCACAAACATTTCCATCTGGTAGCGCAATAGGACTAATAGCATACAATATGGCAGGATTAGATTGGATTAATATTTATTATGAAACAGGAGGAAGCATTCAAAAATGGGCACCTATTACACAAATTGCATCATCAGCATCAAGTCCAAATCAAGAATTTATTTTTCCGAATGGAGGATTTGGTATAAATTTCCGCAAAGGACAGCCAATTGTAGATTTGGAATTTCAAATTTATCCTATTACTAGTAATAATTTCAATGTTAATACAACAGATACATTTAATAATAATCAAATGACATTAATAATAGAACCTGCAGAAGACAATGAAAATGAAATGGGTGTGATGATATTGAATACACAAACATCAATTGCTACACCTGGAAAAATTGCATCAAGTGGAAGTAATATTTACACATATTACAATTTTAACATTAAAGATGTGTGCAGAGAATTTTGGGAAAAATATGATGATTTTGAAATAGCATATGCAAATTATGTTGCAGGTGGATTAACAGCAACAATCCCACAAGCATCGCAAAATGTTGCAATGAAAGGTTTTGATTTTATGAATAATTCTATGGGAATTGGAAATGGAAATTTTGTAACAGATATTGCGGTGTTAGCTAGTAATAAATATGGACAAACAGCAACTACTTATGTATCAGACCATATGATGCCTGTACGAGTGCAATTTAAAAAATCAAGTGAAACAATGACACTTGAATTACAGTTCAGAACTTATGACAATAGTGAAGTATCAACAGTTTCAGTGAGCAGACGATACCAAGGAATGTTTTTTATAAAGCCAATAAGAAAAGAACTTGGTTGTTGTGAAAAAGGAACATTAGTGTTATCAGGTGCTGGTATGACAACAACCCCTACAAATTTTGGAGTAACAAATGCAAATGTTACTAATACAACTTGGAGAAATATCAATTTGCGCAATGCCTGTAGAGGATTTTGGGATAAATACACGAAATTCAACATATTTCTGAGTCAGAGCCAAAACAGTGTAACAACAACAGATGCAACTGAACAATCATTAATGCTTTATATGACAGGATTGAATTTTGAAACTCCTTGGAATATTAATCCAAATGTTGGGTCACAAGTCTGGACAGTTGGTGGAATAATGTTTGGACATACGATAACGACACAATCAATTTTTGCTGTAACAAATGGAAATACAAAAGGCATTATGTTTCATAAGACATCAGACGTAGTAGATATTAATATGTATGTGCAAACACTAGATAACACTCCATTATCGGCAACAGGATGTTTGAATGGAACATTCATATTTACAATCGTGGGTGTGGAAGAATAAAAATGTCACGAGAAATTATAAATGGTCAGTTTCAACAATTCAATAATGATAAGGAACCACGCAGGTGGGAACGCAATCAGAGACACAGCGCAATTGATAGAAACATTAAAAAAAGTGGGAGTAATCAAAGGCAAGAAAAAGCGGGTGAAGAAGGCTTTAGCAGGTGATGAAATACGGCAAGATAATGAAATGGTGGGATACACAACATCGGAGTCGCCACAGGCGGCGGCATTATCAGTGATGCGAAATGTGCCTTTGTTATTGGGACAAGCACAACAAAGTGGATTTAATCAGTCACAAATAGAGGACATCAAACGTGGCGTTGGACAAGATTTGGCAGTAATAAGGGATGCATTAGAAGAAGACAAAAGATCACGTGACCAACAGTATGGAATGTTGGCGTATGGAACGGGGGCATTAGCACGGCAAGTCAAACAATTGACCGAGAAAGCGAGACCAGAAGAACCAATTATAGACGAGCCAATGGGTGAATTAGAAGGAGACATAGACATAGAAGAACGACCATTTGACCGAACAGGTGCAAATTTAGAAACACCAGAAATGATGGACGAACCTGTTGAAGCAATTCCAGAAGAAATATTTGCAGAATCACCTGAAGAAGAAGAAAATGCACCGATACCAGGAGCAGTAGCCCCTCCAAAACCAACAACAGCCCCACCAAAAATGAAGGAACAAAGAAAACGTTTTGAACAAGGAGCTATAAATGTTGCAATGGACGAAGGGGGATGGAGAGAATTACCAGAAATAAGCAGAATGAAGACAGTGGAATTGAATGATTTATTATCAAAAATGGAAATTTCAGGATACAAAGTAAGACCTGAATACAAATCAAAAGAATATTCAACAACAGAAAAAAGAGATATTATATGGCTGTTATTGGAAGAACGTGGTCAAAAATTATTATCACAAGGTCAAAAACCAAGAAAACAAATTCGTGGTGGAAAATAAAAATCTAGAAATAAAATAAATGAAACGCACCACAGACATTGTTATAAAAGAATTGGAAAAAGGATACATCCCTTATGAATTATCATTTGGACTTGAAAAAGCAGATAAGATAGATTGGATGGCACTGCAATACAATTATTGGGACAGTGATGATTTTTGGCGAGAGAAATTAATTCCAGAAGGATTGATTGAACAATTCCCGTGTTTAGAAGAATGGGCAGATGTAGTAGTAAAAAGCCGAGAGAAGAAAACACCCCTTGAAGAAATGAATGAACGACAAGAAAAACTGAAGACAAATTGAAGTAAAAAAAATAAATGTTAATGATATATGAGCCGTAATTATGCAAATCAGACAATTAATAGACCAAATACATTGGTTAGTGGTGGAGACTTATACAGTGGTTCAACAGGGACTGGGGCAACTTTTAGAAATGTTGAACAAAAAATACTTCCAGCCGTTAAATCAATTGGAAAATTTGGAATCAAAGAACTTGCAAAAGAAGGAACATCAACATTTAAACCAATAGGACAGGCGGCAGGTTTAGCGGCAGGTGTTGGCGCAACAGCATTAACAGGTAATCCAGAACTTTTACCGTATTTAGGTGCAACTGGTTCGTTTATTGGAAAAGGTCTAGGAGGTTATGTTCAAAAGAAGGCAGATGAAGCGATTGACAAATGGTAATAAAATATGGGCATTATTCAAAGAGATAAAATATGGCTTTGAATAATGTAGAAATAAATGGATACAATTATCTTGCAAATTTATCAGTAATAAATGCTGATGAAGTGAATACAAATTTATTGACAAAAGAAACTCCATCAGGATTGATAACAAATGAACAATTTAATCAATTATATGGATTGGATACAGACCAAACAGTGCAGGAACAAATAGATGAAATACAAGCGGAAATATCAGGGATTGGTTCCAATTATTGGGGTTCATTTTGGAGCACAAGTGACCAAACAAATCCAACCGCAAACACGATGAATTTATTCACGCTCAATAATGCAGACCCAAGTAATAATTTGGTGGATTTATCAGGAAGCACACCGACATCCATTGTAAAAGTATTAAATTCCAATGTTTATAATATTCAGTTTTCGGTGCAATTGAAACACGGCAATTCATCAAAAATAGATGTTGATATTTGGTTACGAAAGAATGGAGCAAATGTGGCAGATACAAATTCAAGAATATCATTGAACGTAAATGACCAGCACGTAGTTCCAGCGTGGAATTTCGTGTTGCCATTAACAGCGGGCGATTACATTGAATTAGCGTGGAGCAGTGCAGATACGAGTGTTTTTGCTGAATATGACCCACCAGCAACAAGTCCAACAAGACCAGCAGTTCCGTCCATAATATTGACAGTGACAGATGTTACGGGTGTCGGACCACAAGGAGTGCAAGGTCCGAAAGGCGATAAGGGCGATACAGGAGCACGAGGACCAAAAGGCGATACAGGACCACGTGGTCCAAAAGGCGACCCAGGAAGTGGAACAGTAGATGATGTAGCACGAGCCGAAGCAACAGCAGCACTAGTAGAGGCAACAGCAGCGATAGCAGGTGTGGCTGCGCTTGGCGCAACAGTAGGTGGATTAAGCACAACAGTGGCAGGATTAAGTGCAACTGTAACAGGTCAGGGCATAGACATAACAGCATTGCAAATAAAAACACAATCAATCCAATATGTAACTGGTCCGATTAATTTTGGCGAAGTGCCATCATATGAGATTGGAATTCCAATGTATTTTCCAAGAGCCTCAACATCATTCAGCCCCCCTGCAATTGCATTAAATAACAGTTCTGCATCTTTTTTCAATTATGGAATAACAAGTAGTGATTTAATAAGCACAACAGACCATTTTCAAAGCACATCTGGAACATCAGTATTTTACAGTGCAAATGTAAGTCAAGATTTGAGTGTGGATGGTAACACAGATATAATTGGGCAACTTTCAGTCGGGCGGGCAAACCCAATACAGAAAAAAATAGTGTTGTATGATAACAACACCGATAATGCATACGATTTTACTGGTATCTTTACAAACACATCTGGGGCTGCGAATTATTTTAACTTTGAAATAGATGGACAAAGCGGTTCTGCATTTCGTCATTTTGCTGGTAATGGCTTGGGTAATTCAAGAACAATATTAAAATATTTGAGTGCAGACACGGAGGCAACATATACAGACCAATCCCGTTTTTTGAACAAATCTGGTTTCAGTCAAACAATTAATATGATAAGAGATATGCCAAACAAGATAGTGAAAATGGATTTTGTAGGTGACACGGCAGGATTGGGTGCTTATGATGGTCAAATAATCCAATACAGTGGCACAGGATTAACAGAGAATACAGGCACAATGGTAGTGCAATCAGGAACCGTCAAAGTGGCAGCATTGCAAGGAACAGGATATTTGGATTTGAGTTCAGTCAATACGATAAGTATGGTCGCAGGAAACAACATAGCAATATCAAGCACAACAGGAACGATAAATTTATCAACGTCTGCAGACCAAGATATTAATATGACAGCAGACCAATTTCGCTTTACAAGTTCCAATGCAACTGGAATGGTATTAGTTGATTCAGCAAACAGCACCTTTGTGATAGATACACAAGATAATTTGAAAATTCAAACAAGTGGAGCACCAAACAGAGACCTTACATTGGAAGCAACAGGCACACATACATACACGACAAGTGAAACAACAGCGAATGGATTTCAATTCAACAGTCAAACATCAGGATTGGATATGTATTTGAACCACACAGGGTCAAAAGGATATTTTGAATTACGTGCAGGAGACCCATTAAAAATAACAACAACAACATCAACGAATGATATAGAGGTCAAATCGGCAAAGGGTCTTACATTGAGAAGCACGGCAGCAGATATATCGTTTTCCACAATAACATCTGGAAATGTGTTCATAAGACCAGCAAATAATGTCAATATACAGACAGGATTTGGAAATGTTGATATACAGCCATCTGGAAGCGTGAATTTTTATCCGACCTCAAATGTTAATTTGGAACCAACAGGCAATGTAAATTTGGCTCCAGTAGCAGGGTCAGTGATAAATATGACAACAAATACTGGAAACATAAATTTGTCAGCAACAGGTATTGGAGGTAAAATTTATATGAGTTCAAGAGACGATTTCAATATTCGCAGTGATTACGGACCAATGAACATAAACACAATAAACGGTGGAGACATAACAATCCAGCCTGCAACAGATAGACAATTATTTTTAAACAGTGGCTCAGGTCTTGGAGACATAACAATGACAAGCGCTCAAAATTTAGTATTAGATGCTTCAGCAACATTATCATTAAAAGGTAATACTGCAATAAATTTAAACAGTCAAGTGTATTTGAACCGCACTCCAGTGAGCAGTGAATATACGACAAATGATAAAGCACTAGGTTACACAAATAGTATAAATGCTGGAACAACATACAGTGGAACAGCATCAGACACATCAACACCTGCACAAGTAGGAACATTTACATTACCATCAAAAGGAGTATGGCTTATTCAGTTTCATTGTTTATTAACATTAAATACAGGGTCAGACACAATTACAGATAAAGTAATAGTATTAAGTGACACGACAGCAAGTTCAACACCGTGTGCCCCAGGTTTTTATTATCGTGACCCAATAAATGACGCAGCAGGTTCAGCAGGAAATAGACAATCAATAAGTTTTAGTGGCATATATCATTATACTCAGGACAGCACAGCGCCAAAATACATAAATGTAATAGCATCAACATCAGGATCAAGAACAGTTACAGCAAGTGGGTCATACAAATTTACAAAAATCGGATAGTAATGTATAATGGACGCACAAATAAAATTAGGAGTTGAACGATACATTGATAAATTTGAAAAAGAACATTTGGTAGCAATGTTGAGTTTTCAATATAAGAATCCAAACAAAACGGAAATAGAAAAACAACAATGTTATGAACGCATCAAAGAATTATTGATTGAGTTGTATGGATTGAATGGCATTTTGAACAATGTTTAGCCAATAATATCTTCGTGCAAAGTATAAATGTCCAGCTTTGCCTTTATCAAGCCGCAAAACGGTCTCTGGAAGGAGGCTAAAATTCACAAAGTCCAGACGCAGATATTGGACAGAATAACAAATCTGCCAGAGCCAATACGACGAGACAAATTTAATATGGAGTTACTATTGATGATATGTTTAATGATTGAGCAGAAGATTGACAATAAAGACAAGAGTGATAAACTGAAGATAGACAAGAAATTGGTAGCAGTTCAGATTATTCAATCATTGTTTGGTCAATTGAAGCCTGATGACATTAAGACAATAACAGACCACATTGAATATTTGCACGACCACGGTGCGATTTACAGAATACCTTGGTACAAAATGATACCAGCTTTCATTGTTGATTATTTGAAAAAAAAATTGGCGTAATCCGAAAATGGATTTTAAACTACATTCAAAGTGGAATAATAGATAGTGTTTTAAAAGGTTTTAGAGTACCAAGACCAATTTACACAGCAGTAACATTGGCATTCAATTTAGACCAAATATCAATAGTACAAATAGCAATTGGAAAATTGGGTCTTTACAAGTGGATGGCATATTGTGTGTATTTTTTATTTTTCGCATAATTTATAATGGACTACAAGATTACAAATTATTCAAAGGAACAAGCAAAGAAATTGGGAGTGCAAATAAGACCATCAACAAATCCGAAAAAGAAAGTGGATGTGTTTAAGGAAGGAGAAAAGGTAGCATCAATTGGAGCTCGTGGAATGGGGGACTTTCCGACGTATATGGAGCGTGAAGGAAAAGCGTTTGATATCGTGACTGGGAAAC
>OGVN01000052.1_pt1 | contig 12971 bp, 10 predicted proteins | sample 1575751 | NCBI WGS metagenome assembly OGVN01 (sample SAMN07581530, study PRJEB24739) | freshwater metagenome | place: Singapore | collected 2015-01 | reverse complement strand
TTATGCGGTTTTTGTGTCAGCAAAAGAGCAAAAATTTTGGTCGAATCCTGTTTTGGAGTAGAACTGAAGAATGTAGAAGTTGCTGGGATTGAAGAAATTAAAAAGAGAATAGAAGTTATGCCGAAGTTTGATGTTGTGATAGGGAATCCTCCATACCAGGATGGAAGCAATAAATCTAAAAGTAGGAGAGCTGGAGTTAAGTTGTATGGCTGCCGCCATCTTGGATGACAGCGGCAAATTGGTGGCAGGCTTATCCTTGTCTGCACCGACTGAACGCATGCAAGAAGAATGGCTCAAATCGCTGAAAGATACTGCCCTACAAATATCTAAGAGCTTGGGCTATAAGCCAAGCACCACCAAATAATCCCACTAAATATTTAGAGTCTACGCAAAGGGTGCGGAGTCGGATTGGACTCTAACCACTGTCTTACTCGCACCGCATCAGCAAAACGAGACTGCTTGCCCACAGAGTCTAAAAATACCATCACAACATCTCTGCCAACCACTTTGGCTTGCATCACCAAACAACGACCGGCTGCAGATATATAACCAGTTTTTTGCAAACCAATGTCCATATCACTAGCCCTAACAAGACGATTGGTATTAATAAACTTTTGCTCACGTTTGCCAATCATGATGTTGTAGTCTGGCTTTGTAGAAAACTCGCGCAAGCTTTTGTGCTGATACGCTGCCTCAACCAATTTGGTTAAGTCTTCTGGGCTAGACACATTGTCACTAGATAAGCCTGTTGGATCAGCAAACTTAGAATGAGTCATGCCTAACAATCTAGCTTTGGCGTTCATAGCATCCACAAACGCAGGAATACCACCAGGATAATTTCTTCCCAAGGCATGGGCTGCTCTATTTTCTGAAGACATCAGAGCCAAAATTAAAGCCTGCTCACGAGTCATGCGCGCACCTTCTGTTACGCGAGATCTGGTTCTACCCGGATAAGCATTCACATCATCTTGATGAATCACGATTAATTCATCAAAAGGTAGTTGCGCATCTAAAACCACCAAAGAAGTCATTAATTTAGTAATTGAGGCAATCGGCAATGCCGCATGTGAGTTTTTTTCAAACAACACTTCATGTGTTTGTCTATCAACAATTAATGCAACGCTCGATTTAAGGTTCAAATCATCATGATTACCTCTTAAACCCATAGCAGCAGCAAAAGATGGGCGTTTTTCCTCTGCAGCTTCCGCTTTAGCGCGTGTGGTAGTTGCTCTAACTTTTTTCGGCTTAGTATTTTGAGACTTTTTCGCTGTCGCTGTTTTTTTGTTAGACGTAGAATTTTGCGCCCACAAATCCGTAGAAGACACTGATAGAGTTGTCGCCACAAATCCAATCAAAACAGCCTGCAATAGTTTGAATCGTAAGTTCATGCGTTTTTAAAATCTTTAGTTACTAATATTTGATAAATTTTTAAGTACCGCCATGATAAGGCATGAATGGCTTTACTTAGTGCTTGTTTTATTCACCAAGATGACCGCACTCATGGTAATGGCGATACCTAAAATAATGGTCCAGGTAATTGGTTCATTAAATAGTATCCAAGCCATCACAGCAGTTGTTGGCGGGGTGAGATACATCAAGCTTGTAACCCTTGTTGCCTCACCGTTTCTGATCATCACAAATAACAAAGAAATAGCACCAATTGATAAGGCTAAAACAGCCCATATGAGCGATAGAATTAACTCTGGCGCCCAAATAATCTCCCTGGTCTCAAACAGAAACATCAATGGCAGGCATATAACAGCTGAAGCTGCAAACTGAATCACTGATCCAGTGCGCAAATCAAACTGCGCACAATATTTTTTTTGATACAAAGTACCCATCGTGATTGAAATCAAAGCTATCACAATAAAAATCAAACTTAAATGACTCATCCCAGTCAGAGACAGCTTGGCCCAAACCACCAATCCAACGCCCAATAAACCCATAATTAACCCCAACCACTGCCTAGGCGTGACCTTCTCTGCAATCCATGCAGCAAACCAAGCTGTGAGAATAGGCTGCAACCCAACAATCAATGCAGTGAGTCCTGCGGACATCCCTTCTTTTACGGCAGCCCAAACACCTCCTACATACCCAGCTTGCAACAAAGCCCCAGCTACTGCGATGTGCATGATTTGCGAACGACTAGGCCAAGGCGCCTGCCAAATTAAAACCACTGGCAACATACATAAAACCACTGAAGCAAAGCGAATAAAAATGATTGTCAGTGGCTCTGCATACGGCATGCTGTAGCGTGCGATGATGAACCCCGTACTCCACAAAAATACAAAGATGGGCGCAATCCATGGTGCTAGTCGATGTATCCATGGATGATTGGTCATTCGTGCGCCTTTGCGTTGATTTGCTGGTGATATTGAAGAGCTAATTGTATGGTCTGATGATGCACATCGACAGTTGTCTGGATATTGCGTCCATAACCACCTGCCATTGCAATGGCAATCGGGCACTGTAACTCTCTGGCAAAACCCAAGACCATTTGATCTCTTTGCCCCATGCCCTGCATGGTGAGTTTCAGCCTACCCAAACGATCCCCCTCATGAGGATCAGCCCCGGCTAGATAGATGATCAACTCAGGATTAAATCGCCCTTCTAGATCAATCAAGGCTTGCTGAAGTGTTTCTAAATACTCCCGATCGCCACAGCCATCAGACAATCCAACATCCAAGTGGCTACCTTCTTTTCTGAACGGAAAATTCTTCTCACCATGCAATGACAAGGTAAAACAACTAGGATCTGCGCCCAATATGGCTGCCGTGCCATTACCTTGGTGCACATCTAAATCAATCACGGCTACCCGTGTTGCTTGAATAGCTTGAACATAACGCGCAGCCACAGCAGCATCATTAAAGACACAAAACCCACTGCCTTTATCAGCATACGCATGATGGGTGCCACCAGCTAAGTTCACCGAAACCCCTTCTTCTATTGCAGCAACACATGCAGCAATCGTTGCTCCAGCCGATCTTCTAGACCTCTCTACCATTGCTTCAGACCAGGGAAAACCAATTTCTCTGACTTGGGTTTCTGTTAAATGACCTTTGGTCACAGCTTCTATGTAATCTGAGTCATGAGCTCTCAACAAATCGCGATCGGTGGCAGCTGCAGGCTCATGTAGCTCGATTTGGGGGTTTAAGCTGACCAAATCCCTCAAAAGTCGGTACTTTTCCATCGGAAACCGGTGTCCTGGGGGCAAAGGAAGGACAAAATGGTCGGTGTAATAGGTTTTCACCCCCTGATTTTGCCTTTTTTTCACATTGTGGGCTTGACTTAGCCTGTTTAACCCCTATACTTACATTTGTGCAGTGCAACATTTTTGTGTTGAACCCCCTACTTAACGATATGGAGAATCAAATGACATTAACACCAGAACAAATCGCAGCAGCTAACAAAGCTAACTTAGAAACATTGTTGAACTTGACTAACAAGGCTTTTGAAGGCGTAGAAAAATTAGTTGAATTGAACATGGCCGTTGCTAAGACAGCTATGAACGAAAACGTTCAAAACGCTAAACAAGCTCTTTCAGTACGTGACGCACAGCAATTAATGGCTATGCAAGCAGGTATGGTTCAGCCTTTAGCTGAAAAGATCATGTCTTACAGCCGTCACTTGTACAACATTGCTAACGAAACTCAATCAACATTCACAACTGTTGCTGAGTCTCAATTGAAGAAAAACAACACAAACTTAAACGGTTTAGTTGAAGAGTTGTCTAAGAATGCACCTGCTGGTTCAGACGCTGCTGTTCAGGCGATCAAACAAGCAATGGCTGCTGCTAACAATGCTTACGAAACGACTCAAAAGTCTATCAAGCAAGCTGTAGACCTAGCTCAAAACAACTTCAACGCTGCTGCAAACACAGCTGTTAAAGCTGCTCGCGGCAAGAAGTAAGGAAATAGAAAGCCACATCAATCATAGTGTGGCTTGTAAAGAATTGTTGTAGTAAAAGTTGTCTCCTCGGTACCCAGTTAGATCTAATCTACAAGTACCTTTTTAACCCCCGCCTCGTGCGGGGGTTTTTTTATGTGGGCTGGTGTTAAACAAACCCACCATAACTACCTGATTATTTCTTCTTTTGTGGTGGTAAATCCGTACAAGTACCGTGTGCAACCTCGGCAGCCATACCAATGGATTCGCCTAGGGTCGGATGTGGATGGATGGTTTTACCAATATCCACGGCATCAGCACCCATTTCAATGGCCAAACACACCTCTCCGATAAAGTCACCAGCATGGGTACCTACAATACCTCCACCGATGATGCGATGTGTTTCCTTATCGAAAAGTAACTTAGTAAAACCTTCATCGCGACCGTTAGCAATCGCTCGACCACTCGCTGCCCAAGGAAATACGCCTTTCTCATAAGCAATATTTTTTGCCTTGCACTGCTCTTCAGTTAATCCTGCCCACGCTACCTCTGGGTCTGTGTATGCCACCGATGGAATCTGCTTGGCATCAAAATAGGATTTATGGCCTGCTGCCACTTCAGCAGCCACATGAGCCTCATGCACGGCCTTATGAGCCAACATCGGTTGTCCAACAATATCTCCTATGGCAAAGATATTAGGCACATTGGTGCGCAACTGAGTATCAACAGGTATAAAACCTCGCTCATCGACAACAACACCAGCCTTGTCAGCATCTAATTTTTTACCATTAGGAGTTCGTCCCACTGCAACCAAGACCAAGTCGTAAACCTGTGGATCACTTGGCGCTTGATCACCCTCAAATGTCACATAGATACCATCTGCTTTTGCTTCAGCTTTTGATGCACGAGTTTTTAACAAGATCTTGTCAAAGCGTGGTGCATTAACTTTTTCCCAAACTTTTTCTAAGTCTCGGTCAGCACCCGCCATCAAACCATCCATCATTTCAGCAATATCAATCTTGCTACCCAAGGTGCTATAAACGGTCGCCATCTCAAGACCAATGATGCCACCGCCAATCACCAACATGCGCTTGGGTACTTTTTCAAGTTTGAGTGCACCAGTACTGTCAACAATGCGAGGATCTTTAGGCAAGAATGGCAACATGACCGCTTGGCTACCTGCAGCAATAATGGCCTTCTGAAAACGAATCACCTCTTTCTTTCCAGTTAGACCCTTACCAGTTCCTTCTGTTAACTCAACCTCGACGTGATTGGCATCCAAGAACTTACCAACGCCACGCACAGTTTTAACTTTGCGCGCTTTGGCCATACCAGCCAATCCACCAGTTAACTTACCAATCACTTGCTCTTTATGAGCGCGTAACTTATCTATCTCTACTTTGGGTTCTGCATATGTGATTCCGTGAGCAGCCATGGCTTTGACCTCATCCATGATGGCAGCTGTATGCAATAAAGCTTTAGAAGGTATGCAACCAACATTCAGACAAACACCACCCAAAGTAGCGTAGCGCTCAACAATGATGGTGTTCATGCCTAAATCTGCACTTCTGAATGCCGCGCTATAACCACCAGGCCCAGCGCCCAAAACAAGCATGTCACATTCATGATGCACTTGACCACTATATGAACTAGCCACTGGTGCTGGTGCCAGTGTTGCTGCCACTGTTGGTGCAGCAGCAGGGCTAGCCGGTGCAGACTCTTTAGCAGGTGTGGCAACAGCAGAAACTTCAATAGTTGCAATCACCATCCCTTGACTAACTTTATCTCCGACCTTTACGTGGACACTTTTGATTTCACCCTGCTGATCGCTTGGCACTTCCATCGTCGCTTTATCTGACTCTAGAGTCAGTAGCGCTTGCTCTTTTTCAACACGATCGCCCACCTTCATCAAAACTTCAATGACGGGTACATCATGAAAATCGCCAATATCAGGAACTTTGATTTCTATCGTAGACATATCTTGTTTCCTTAAAGAACCACACGACGGAAATCAGCCAATAGTTCAGCCAAATAAACATTGAATCGTGTTGCCAAGGCACCATCAATCACTCGATGATCAGCTGTCAATGAAAGCGGACAAATAAGTTTAGGAACAAACTGCTTACCATCCCAAACAGGCTTCATGCTTGCTTTATTAACACCCAATATAGCCACTTCAGGCGCATTAATGATTGGAGCAAAATAAGTTCCTCCAATACCACCCAATGAAGAAATCGTGAACGAAGCACCTTGCATCTGATCTGGCTTGAGTTTGCCCTCACGCGCCAACTTGGCTAACTCACCAGTTTCTTTGGCAATCTCAAAAATACCTTTTTTATCAGCGTTACGCACAACCGGCACAACTAGACCATTCGGCGTATCCGCAGCAAAGGCAATATGGAAGTATTTCTTCATAACCAGGTTGTCGCCATCTAACGAGCTATTGAACTCTGGATATTTCTTGAGGGCATTCACAGCAGCTTTAATCAAGAATGCCAACATCGTTACTTTGACGCCCTGCTTTTCATTGTCTTTATTCGTCATCACACGGAATGCTTCTAAGTCCGTGATATCAGCGTCTTCATGATAAGTAACTGCTGGAATCATCACCCAGTTACGAGACAAGTTTGCAGCTGATAATTTTTGTATTCTTGATAAAGGTTTGGTTTCAGTTTCACCAAATTTACTGAAATCAATTTTTGGCCACGGCAATAGATTAAGCCCACCACCAGCCGAAACAGGAGCACCTGCTGGTGATGCTGCTTGACCTGTCATGATGTTCTTCACATACGCTTGAACGTCTTCTTGTGTGATGCGCCCTTTCGGACCAGTGCCAGTAACCTTGGCCACATCCACCCCAAGTTCTCGTGCATATTTGCGTACTGAGGGACTGGCATGACTGATACCAGCAGCCACCGGTGACACCTCTGAGCGCGGCGTTGAAACTGGTGCTGATGAAGCTGGCGCTGAAGATACCTGTTGAGGTGCTTTGTCAGGTGTTGATGGAGCTGCAGATACAGCAGCGCCTGACTCACTGAGAAGAATCACCACATCGCCCTCAGATATTGCGTCACCAACCTTCACCCTCACTTCTTTAACAACACCAGCATGTGAGGAAGGTACATCCATCGTGGCTTTATCTGATTCCAAAGTCACCAATGATTGCTCTTTTTCAACACGGTCACCTACTTTGACATGCACTTCAATCACAGGCACACCTTTGTAGTCACCAATATCTGGCACTTTAATTTCTAAAGTGGCTCCTGATGCCGCAGCTTGATTACTTACAGGGGCTGGTGACTCCGATGCAACTGAAACTTGTGGTGCAGGCGCTGCTGATGCAGACTCACCTGACTCTTCCAACAAGATAACCACATCTCCTTCAGAAATGCTGTCGCCAACCTTTACTTTGACCTCTTTGACAATACCGGCATGCGATGACGGCACATCCATCGTGGCTTTGTCTGATTCTAGAGTCACCAGAGATTGCTCTTTTTCGACTCGATCACCCACTTTAACGTGCACCTCAATCACTGGCACACCTTTGTAGTCGCCAATGTCAGGTACTTTGATTTCTAATGCTTTGCTCATCTTAGTATCCTCACACTGTCATTGGATTTGGTTTCTTAGGATCAAGACCGTATTTCTTGATTGCCTCAGCAACTTTCTGATGATCAATCTGACCCTCATCAGCCAAAGTTTTAAGAGCAGCCACAGTCACCCAACGGCGATCCACTTCAAAGAAATGGCGTAATTTTTCACGCGTATCAGATCGACCATAACCATCTGTACCTAACACGGTGTAACGCTTACCAATATTCTGAATCGCTGGTCTAATTTGTTCAGCAAACATGCGCACATAATCAGTTGCTGCAATGACTGGACCTGTTGCATCTTTTAAGAGCGTCTCTACGTGAGATAAAACAGGCTTACTGGCAGGATTTAGCATGTTTTGACGTGATACAGCATTCCAATCACGCCCCAACTCAGTAAAGCTTGGGCAACCCCAAATATCTGAGGCAACACCCCAATCATCACGCAACATATTGGCCGCTTCGATGACTTCCCTAAAAATCGTGCCACTACCCAACAACTGCACTTTTAATTTAGCTTTAGCATCACCAACACTGGTTAACTTGTACATGCCCTTCAAGATATCTTTCTCAGATCCCTTAGGCATCGCTGGGTGCGCATAATTTTCATTCATCAAAGTGATGTAGTAATACACATCATCTTGATCAGTCATCATGCGACGCATACCGTCTTGAATGATCACTGCTAATTCAAAAGCAAAACTTGGGTCATAGCTAATGCAGTTCGGTATTGCAGCACTCCACAAGTGACTGTGACCATCTTCATGCTGCAAACCCTCACCATTCAAAGTGGTTCTACCAGCAGTGCCGCCTAATAAGAATCCGCGACTGCGCATATCCCCTGCTGCCCAGGCCAAGTCACCGATACGTTGGAAACCGAACATGGAATAAAAGATATAAAACGGCAACATCGGTACACCATGAGTTGAGTATGAGGTTGCCGCAGCAATCCAGTCACACATAGCACCCGCTTCATTAATGCCCTCTTGCAAAATCTGACCATGTTTATCTTCTTTATAGAACATCAACTGATCATGGTCTTGCGGTGTATACAACTGACCCAACTGATTCCAAATACCTAGTTGGCGGAACATACCTTCCATACCAAAAGTTCTAGACTCATCAGGAACGATAGGAACAACTCGTTTACCAATTGTTTTATCTTTGATCACGATATTGAGTAAACGCACAAATGCCATCGTGGTAGAAATTTCTCGCCCCTCAGTGGTGGCCTCTAACAATGGCGCAAATACATCTAGCTTCGGCACATCAAGACTTTCCGCTTTAGTGCGACGCTGTGGCAAGTAACCACCTAGCTCCATGCGACGCTCGCGCATGTAGTTCAACTCAGGACTACCTTCTTCAAATTTCACCAAAGGCAGTTCTTCTAGCTTGTCATCGGGCACTGGGATCTTGAATTGATCTCTGAAGGCCTTGATGTCTTCAATATTCATTTTCTTGGCCTGGTGGGCAATGTTCATGCCCTGGCCAGAACCACCCATGCCATAACCCTTGATGGTTTTTGCAAGAATCACTGTAGGTTGGTTTTTATGATTCGCTGCGGCGTGGAATGCTGCATATACTTTATGAGGATCGTGACCACCACGATTCAAATTCCACACATCCTCATCACTCCAGTCAGCAACCAATGCTGCCAACTCAGGGGTGTTAAAAACAGTTTTTCTAACATAAGCGCCATTCTTTGCTTTCATGGTCTGGTACTCACCATCCACGATCTCGCCAAGACGCTTCATCAAGATGCCTTTTTTGTCTCGCGCAAATAAAGCATCCCAATGCGTACCCCAAATCAATTTAATTACGTTCCAACCGGCACCTCTAAACTCTGATTCAAGTTCTTGAATAATTTTGCCGTTACCGCGCACAGGTCCATCTAGACGTTGCAAATTGCAGTTAATCACAAAGCACAAGTTATCGAGGTTCTCACGACCGGCCATGCCAATCGCACCCAATGACTCTGGCTCATCAGTTTCACCGTCACCCAAGAATGCCCATACTTTGCGACCTTCTGTATTTGCAAGACCACGATCTTGCAAATACTTCATAAAGCGCGCTTGATAAATAGCCATGATGGGCCCCAAGCCCATCGATACAGTTGGGAACTGCCAAAAATCAGGCATCAACCATGGATGCGGGTAACTTGAGATTCCTTTGCCATCCACCTCTTGGCGGAAATTGAGTAAATGCTCTTCTGTTAGACGACCCAACATATAGGCGCGCGCATACACGCCAGTTGCCACATGGCCTTGCACAAACACCAGGTCACCACCATGCTTGTCAGAAGGTGCATGCCAAAAATGATTGAAACCTACGTCATACAAAGTGGCAGCGGATTGGAATGATGAAATATGACCACCCACATTGGTATTTTTATTAGCTTTGAGTACCAAAGCCATCGCATTCCAACGTGTGTATGAGCGAATCCGATGTTCAATCTCTTGATCACCGGGTAACTTAGCTTGCTTTTCTACTGGGATGGTATTGATGTAAGGAGTCTCCGCATGGAATGGCTGCACCACTCCATTAACCCTTGCATGTGAAATTTGTTCATCAATTAAGAAGGCAGCTCTATCAACACCTTCTTTTGCTATGACGCCATTTAAGGCCTCAATCCATTCTTTTGTCTCTATTGGATCAACATCAATTGGGTTAGATCCATTTTTTTGTTCTGGAACTGCAGTCATTCTGTGACTCCTCGTTGTCGAGCATTGATCTTGTGAGGCTTTTGACCTCATTTGTTGCTGTACAAATTCTAAAAACGACCTCTGCCAAGCAGCAAGGAATATTTCACATAACGAATATATTTATCATAATATGGAATATTATTGCTTGGCAGCAAAAGTAGAGCTATTAATAGTGCAAAAAAACTTAGCTCTACTCTCAGCTCGAATTAAACTCATGTCTTCTATGGTTTTCCCCTAGTCAATAAGAACCGAAGTTGAAAAAAGTCTTTGCCCGCACTCTTGAGTCCATCACACACAAACTCACTGGTAAGCACCTGAAATACGGCGCAAGTTCTTACGCATTCTTATTCACCCCCATATTGGCCATCACCCTCTTCACGGGTGCCATGGGGCTGATTCTTTGGACGCTGAATTACCAAGATAAAAACCAACAGCAATACACCCTTTATCGTGAAAGTGCGTATGCCAAACAACGCATACTGCTCGGCTTCTCATCCAATGAAGACACACTTTTAGAGCTGAGTCGCGAGATCAGCAACTCTGTGAATCAAATGCGTTCACCAGACTCATTCTTAAAGCGCTCTACAACCTTGATTCAGGACAGCCCAGAAATTCTTCACTTGAGATGGATTGATCGAGATAAAAAAAGCCTGTGGACAGTGCCTGTGGCAAGAAGCAGCACCGAATGGTATGACCGACCAAAAATTAAAAGTCCACTAGACGAAGAGTTATCAAATGTCTTTATTGAGGCAGCAGAAACCAATAAAGCTGTCTACAGCAAAGTTATTTATCTCAACTTCCCTGAAGACGACAAACTTCGCATTGATCGAGAGTATGTTTTCTGGCACGTCACCCCGATTATTCAGACAGGTCGAGTGATTGGCGGTATCGCGGTTTTATATTCAGCCAAGAAAATATTGCAACACATGGTGCCCAGTGAATTAAACGGCCTGTATCGATTTGTTTTGCTAGATGGGTCAGGTAAAGAATTGGTGGCATCCAATCCAAAGAAAACCAGTTCCAGATCAATTGAACATCAAATCACCATAGACAAAACACCGTCGCAGCTAGGTCTTCATATCAGCACCTATCCGCCACCAACCAATCTCACTTATAGAACATTGCTATGGTTGGTTGTGGGCTTGAGTACCTTTGTACTTTGGAGTCTTTGGTCCGTTTGGAAGCAAAACATCAAACGTTACGCCATACAAAGAGATTTACAAACCGAAACCAACTTCAGACGCGCCATGGAAGAATCCATGACGATTGGCATGAGGGCTCACGATATGAATGGCGTGATCACCTATGTCAATCCAGCCTTTTGCGATATGACAGGCTGGACCAAAGAAGAATTGATTGGCATGCCACCTCCTTTTGCCTTCTGGCCCAAAGAGCTTCAGCCAGAACTCATCAAGAAAATGTCTCTAGCACTCAGTGGCAATGCACCTCGCTCAGGTCTAGAAGCCATTCTTGAAAAGAAGGATGGCACCCGTATCAATACGCGTACCTTTGTATCACCATTGATTAACGATCAAGGCGTTCAGAGTGGTTGGATTAGTTCAATCGTTGATATTTCCGAACCCATCAAAATTCGTCAACAACTAGCCTTGGCTCAAGAACGTTTCACGACTGTGCTGGAGAGTCTAGATGCTTCGGTATCCGTGATCTCATTACAAAGTGGTGAACTTTTATTTGCCAATAAGTATTACCGTGAAAACTTTGGCACAAGCACACAAACCCATCTAGATCTCGCCGGCCACGAAATTGAACCAAGCGATATAGGCGCATTAGACGATGACAAAATTGATGGTTTTGCAGGACTGCCCGCTTCTGAATTGACCCCCGGTCAATCAGATTTTAGAGAGGTGCTCATTCATCAAAATGGTCATTGGTATGAAGTACGCCGACGTTACATCTCATGGGTGGATGGTCATTTAGCACAATTGATTGTTGCCACAGATATCACTTCTCGCAAAACTGCGGAAGAAGAAACCAGACAGCAAGAAGAAAAAATGCAGTTCTCAAGCCGCTTAACCACCATGGGTGAAATGGCATCATCTCTGGCGCACGAGTTGAATCAACCACTAGCGGCGATCAGCAACTACTGCACTGGCATTGCCACACGCCTTAAATCACAGCAAAACTTAGATATCGAAAAAGATATCTTGCCTGCGATTGAGAAAGCAACCACTCAAGCTCACCGAGCCGGAACCATCATTCAACGCATTCGAGGCTTTGTAAAACGCAGTCAACCACAAAGTAAAGTCACAGATATCTACTCAATCATTGAGGATTCTGTTGGTTTGGCTGAAATTGAGGCACAACGATATGGCGTACAACTAAGCGTTACCTACAACGACACCATACCTAGTTTATTTTTAGACCCTATTCTGATTCAGCAAGTTCTTGTTAACCTGTTGAAAAATGCCATCGATGCAATCAAAGGCAACAACAATAAAAATGCCTACAGCCGAGTGATTCAGGTCAAAACTGATATTGATCACGCCCATAATCCAGCAATGGTTCGCATTCGTGTGATTGACCAAGGACCCGGAATACCTGCCGATGCCCTTGACCGACTCTACGAACCATTCTTTAGCACCAAGCAGGATGGCATGGGTATGGGTTTAAATATCTGCCGGTCCATTATCGAGTCTCATCATGGTCGTTTATGGGCTCAAAATAACCTCAATGAAAAAGATGAGCCAATCCCTGGCTGCACCTTTACAATACTACTTCCACTAGATAAATAAGCTTATGAAGAACAAACCTGATATCGTGACTGGGAAAC
>OGVN01000051.1_pt1 | contig 13011 bp, 15 predicted proteins | sample 1575751 | NCBI WGS metagenome assembly OGVN01 (sample SAMN07581530, study PRJEB24739) | freshwater metagenome | place: Singapore | collected 2015-01 | reverse complement strand
ACCTGAAGGATGGTTTTATTCCATTGATGAAGCAGAAGCATTTCGCAAAGAACAACGCAAGGCGAGAAAATAATGAACAAATTAGATATACTAAATCTGGCATTCGACGAAATAGGTCTATCTGATTACATCTACAACTTGGAGCCAGACCAATTAGCAACAGCAAATAAGAAAATAGACGCAATGGTATCAGCATGGTCCATCGCGCATCAATTTCCATATCCAATTGGGACAGAATATAATGACCCAACTGATATACAAATGAATATAGTTGAAATAGTTTATCTAAATGCCGCAGTGCGACTTGCCCCAAGTTTCGGTAAACAAGCATCAACTGATACAAAAAATGCAGCCAAAAGGTCATTAGAGCACTGGATAGGTCGCAATGGACCCAAATCAAGAGACGATACAAAAAAATATCCCAATGAGATAACAGGATTGACATTATGAATATAAACGAATTACCACTATTATCCACAATTGGGACAACTGATTTGATACCAATATGGAGTAATACTTTAGGTGGAACTGCAGCAGTATCATTTAATACATTAATAACTTCTTTAGTTCAAGAAATATACGCAAAACAAGACTTTAATAGTCAGTATATTACAGCAACAAGTGGTGGTAGTGTATCAATTACTGATAAACAACAAAATATTTTCGCTATTTTGTTGGGTTCTGGTACTTTATCCACATTTACATTAACATTACCTCCAGCATCAAATACTTTAGATGGACAAACAGTTATGGTATTCACTGTACCAGGAGTTACTACATTTACTTTAGGTCTAAATGGGGCATTAGGAGCAAATATTCCAACCTCATTAAGCAATAATGCGACATTCACTATGCGATATGACGCAGGTCTGAATACCTGGTATCGGGTGAATTAATGATTACTGTACCATTACTTTATGGAATAGGTACTAAACCAACAGGTAATCCTGAAGTCATATTGCCATTAAATCTTGAACTAGTGAAGAAGAGCACTGGTGAAGGAGAGGGATATGCCATACAAACAGACGGGATGGTAAATTTTATTGAAGGTAATGGGGTAGATAGGGGTGGTATTAACTGGAATGGTAGATATTTTCGTGTTAGTGGTACTGATTTAATTGAAATTTACAAAGATGGTACAAAAGTAGTTAGAGGTACTATCCCTGGTGATACATTGTGTCGTTTTGATTATAGTTTTGATACATTATCTATCAGTAACGGACAAAATTTGTATTTTTATAGTAATGAGAACAAACAACAAATAGCAAGTATTAATGACTTCGGACAAGTATTGGACCATAAGTTTATGGATGGATACTTCTTTACTATAGATGGAGCAAATATTGTTCAGTCCGACTTAACTGATAAAACAAAAGCCAATCCATTAAAATATGGCTCATCTGAATTAGACCCAGATAATATTGTTGCGTTACAAAGAATACGAGGTGAGTTGTATGTGATTAACGAATATACAACAGAAGTATTTAACAATGTTGGTGGTACGAATTTTGTCTTGGCTCGTGTTAATGGAGCCCAAAGTATGGTGGGATGTGTTGGGACACACGCGAATGCGGTATTAAATGATACATTGGTACAGGTAGGTAGCAGTCGTGGTAGTGCTATTAGTATATGGGCATTATCAAGAGGTGATGTGAAGCGAATTAGTACTAAAGATATTGATTATGAATTAAACAAATTAACTGAAACAGAAAGAAGAGCAATACAATTAGAAGTAAAATTGTATTTTAACGGCAATAAATTGTTAGTACATTTGCCCAAATTCAGTTATATGTATGATAGTGATAATGGCGTATGGTCACAATTACAAAGCAATGAGAACGGATATAGAGCCCGTAATTTAGTATTATGGGAAAGCAATTGGCATTGTGGAGATACACAAAGCAATTACTTGGGCATATTAGATGAAAATGTCAAGAGCCATTTCGGTGATAAAGTAGATTATCAATTAGTAACAATGTTGTTGGATAATGCTGGTGATAAAATGATATTACATCAAGTAAATCTATTGATATCCACATCCAATAGTTCAGAAGAAAGTACGATAGGTATGAGTGTATCTAAAGATAATGGGACAACATACAGCGCTATTAGATACAAAAATATCCATCCAGGTAAAAGAGACCAACAACCAATATGGGTAAAAATGGGTATGTTTAAAACGAATATGACTATTAAATTTACTTGGAATAGTGATGCTGTATTAGTTGTTAAGAAATTATTAGTAGCACTGGAGACTTTATCGTATGGCAAATAAATTTTTAACAAGACACGAAATGTCCAATATGGGGTGGTCAGACGCAGCCATTAGAGCAATGGAGACTGTGTGGTCAGATACCTCTGTTGGATTACCTGGTGGTATATCAGAAGCAAAAGCAAAAGCACAAACAGCAGACGATAAGGCAGTTGCGGCTGATAATAAAGCAGTTGTGGCTGATAATAAAGCAGTTGTGGCTGATAATAAAGCAGTTGTGGCTGATGATAAAGCAGTAAAAGCAACTAACCAAATTCAAGTGGAGAAGCCAACGAGTTTAACGCCAACAATAAATATTCAGGATAACTTTAAATTAACTGTCAGTTTAAAACCAACTAACCCAACTCTAACTTCTTGTAGTTTTATATTACCAGCAAATGGTGGAGTAGGTCATACAATATCTATAACAACTAAAAGTGCTATTACATCAACAAGTTTTAGTCCAAGTGTAACAGGTGGTCCAACAACAATGACAGCAAATAGTAGTTTTAAATTTACTTGGGATGGAGATGAATGGATAACAATATTATAGAAGTACCTGAAGAACGAGACCAATTATTAGATGTATTGGGATATACGGAAGTTGTTCGATTAAGTACTCCGAATATTCAGGATATTATTAATTTAGAAGAATTTTTACTAACATTACCACAAACAGATTGTGAAGTGGAGCATCATTATATTGATAATGTAATGACAAGAACTATGTTTATACCTAAAGGCACTTTAGCAACAGGTCGCTTTCATAAAAAAGAATGTATCAATATTATATCTAAAGGTTCTGTCGTTGTGTGGACCGAATTAGGACCTGAAATATTAATTGGTCCGTGTAGATTTGTTAGTCCAGCAGGTCTAAAGAAGGTAGCGTATGCTTTAGAAGATACGGAATGGACTGGAATATTTTACAACAAAGATAACCATATCAATAACGATAATGTCGTTAATGAACTAACATACAAAAACGAGGAACAAATATGTTCGGATTATCAGCAACAGCAATAGCAGGTATAGCAGTAGGAGCAGCCGGTGTTGCATCCGCAGGCCTGAGTTATGCTGCGTCCTCAGAGCAAGAAGCTGCCGCAATGGCTGGGATGGATGCACAAGAGCGGTCACAATATAGAGCAATGGAAGAGCAAAAAAGAGCAGCAGCAAAGTTTAATGAATTAATGAAGCCGTTTATTGCGCCTGGTGATAAAGCATTCAAGATACAACAAGACCTGGCTGGTATGGGGTCAGCAAATGGATTAAAATACCAAATACAAAATGTGTTGAATGGACCTGAATATCAACAAATGATAAAAGTAGGGAACAATAATATATTACAAAATGCGTCAGCAACAGGTGGATTGCGCGGGGGCAATACAGAGCAAGCATTGATGACATTATCCCCAACTATCTTAAATCAATTGATGAACCAGAGGTATCAACGAGTATCTGATATAGCAAATGTTGGATATAATGCTCGTTTAGCATCTGGTAATGCTGAATTAAACACAGGTAGTGCGTTAGCACAGAACCAACAAAATATTGGAGATGCTCAAGCAACTGGAGCATTAGGTGTAGCACAAGCAAACGCAAATGGCCTTAATGCTATTGGGCAAGGCATCGGGGCTATTGGTGGTGCTGTTGGTGGATATTTCCAAAATATGCCAACAGCAAATACAGGTGCACCATTTAGTGGGGCCGGGAGTAATTTCGGTAGTTCAATGGCGACTGCTGACCAATATATGAGAACTGGACGGATAGGAGGCTGGTAATGTTAAATATTGATTACCAAAGTGCGTTAAGACAAATGGGTGAGACGACAAGTGTGCCTGAAATGTTAAAGGGGTATGCTATTGGATTATCAGCATCTGATAATTTAATGAAAGGTATACAACAAAACGAACAAAATAATGCTGATAAAGCAGCAACTATGAGTTTGTATAACATTATGGCGAAACCAAATCCAACAGTGGATGATTTTAAACAGATGTACGCACTACATCCAGAGATGTCTGATAACATTTTAAAGAAAATGTCAGCATTATCCCAAGAAGTACAAGACCAACATTTTAATAATGGTATATCGGTCGTATCGGCATTGGATAATTGGAAAGAAGGACAACCTGATATTGGTGTTGATTTGTTAAAGAAGCAATTGGATGCGTTAAAGAAGGCTGGCAATGAAGCACAAGTTCAATCAGTAACAGCATTAATTAGCGGATTGTCTGACCCATTAACCAGAACACAAACATTGAATAGTTATAAAGGCGCATTATACGCAGCAAATCCTGATAGAATGAGCAAATATTTGTCCAATCGTGTTAATCAACAAAAGGCAAATACTGATGAACAAGAAGCATTGAACAAACTGGAAAGAGATAGAAAAATGGCAACAGCCACTCCAGTTGTAGTACAAGCGACTGGTCCTGATGGAATGAAGATATCCCAATTGGTGTATAAAGACGGCAAGGGCAATATTATTGATACAGCAGGGTCAACCTATCCAAGTGCCGGATATTATGGGGATAAAGCAGCCGCATCAGCGAATGCGACCAACCAATCAGCTGCGAATTATGCCCAAACGAAGAGTATTAGTGAAGAGGAAGGTAAGAATATTGCGAAGAATTATAATGAAGCAGTTACCAATTTGCCAGTTATTGATAACCAAGAAGCATTATTAGATGAATACGAAAAAGAACTAAAAGGTGAAGGTATAGACCCAAATGGCGCGTTCGGATTGGACTTCTTCGGTACACAGCCATTAGATACATTAGTGACAAAATATGCGAACGACCCAAAAGCACAGCGATTAAAAACTTTAGCAGAGCAAATGACCCACGCAATTACCAGTACTTGGAGTAGTGTGTTAACAGATAAAGACTTTGAAAGTGCTCGCACAGGTTTAGGTCTTGGATTAAACGTGAGTCGCGAAGCACAATTAAAAAATATTGCGACAGCAAGAGCAGCATTTGCCAGAGCACGAAAGAAATATGAGGGATATACCCAAGCATATAATAATGCTCGCAATAGAACCGAAGCGGTTAATTCACAAGATGTACCACAAGATGGATATTACCACGGACCAACTGGAAGACGAGTTATTGGGATAGACCCAAAAACAAAGAAGAAGGTCTATGAAGACGCAGACGGTAAAAGATGGATTAGTAAATAATAGGATAAGTATTAGGATTGTTTATGGACAAAATTACACAAAACCACATAGCGGCATTTAATCAATTAGTTGATCTGGGATATCAACCATACATAGCAGCAGGTATTGTGGGAAATTTACATCAAGAAAGTAATTTAAACCCAACTGTTGAAAACCAAACAGTAAAAGGTCCAAATAAACCATTCGGGGTCGCACAGTGGACTAACGACCGCAAACAAGCATTGTTTAATTACGCAAATCATAGAGGAACAAGTCCAAGCGACCTATCAACCCAAGTATCTTTCCTAAACCACGAGTTACATAGTTCAGAAGCAAGTGCTCGTGCTCATTTGTTAAAAACCAATAATGCCACTGATGCAGCATTGTCGTTTCGGAAGAATTATGAGAGGTCTGGCGATGCAGAAGCAAATGATAAAAGACGCATAGGTATGGCAAATAAAATCTTAAACTTTATAATCCCAAGCGCATATGCGGAAGATATGGTACCATATGATGGTGAAGTTGTACCATTAGAAAATGATAATATGGTGCCATATAATGGTGAAGTTGTACCATTAGAAAATGAAAGACAACCAACTGCGTCCCAACCACGTGAAGAAGACAAACAACCACAAGCAAATCAACCAACTATTAGTCCTGGGACATCTGCCGGTGCTGGATTGATGTCAGGAGCAACTTTCGGTATCAATGATGAAGTGGATGGAGTTATTAACGCTTTAACTGACAAAGCGATGGATACTTATGCTGATATTGTTGGTAATCCACAAGCAAAAACTGGTAGAACATTTGAACAAAATTATATGTTACACAGGGATGAGGTCAGAAAACAACAAGAATTAGCGCAACAACAACATCCAGGAATGTATGATACTGGCAATTTAGTTGGAGGTGTATCAACGTCTATACTCCCTATCGGAGCAATAGGTACAACAGTATCTAACGCAACTAAAGCAGTCCCAGTCATTAGTAAAGTAGCAAAACTGGCATCAAGTGCCCCTATAGCGGGTGCTTTATCTGGTGGTGCTATAGAGTACGCAAATAATAGCAATCCTGATACAGTATTACAAGATACTGTGAAGGGAGCAATTACTGGTGCTGTTACTGGATTAGGATTTAGTTTATTAGGGCGACTTGTACAAAATGGATTATTTACGAATGCGCACGAGCAGTTACAAGAAATAGCCAAACGCATTACTCCAAACGATGAACAGTTAAAACAACTAAAAGTAGCAGGTACAGCAGCATATAATGCGTTGGATAAAGGTGGGAAGATTATTTTAAATCCAACACGGAATAGCAATTTGATTAGTGAAGTAACTAACACATTGGATAATTTTGATGTTCCAAATAATATTAAGAAGTTGTTTAGTCCATTGATGGAAGGTGGTCAGATGTCATTTAAACAATATCGTGATATAGAAGAACATACCGATAAGTACTTGCGCATCATTAATAATTCACAAAACAAAGCAGATGTAAAAGCAGCATTGATACATCTAAAATCATCATTGTTAGATGGATTAGAAGCAAGTGGTAGTCCTGAATTAAGAGAAGCGTGGGATATGGCAAGAGGTGAATATAAGAAGTTTATACAAGCACGAAACGCACAAGACTTGATGAGGAAATCAACCAATGCTGTTACAGATAAGACCAATTTAAAAACAGTACTTACTAAGCAACAAAGGGATAGAAATTCACTCCCAAAACAATTCAACAATGCGTTAGACCAAACCAAAACTATTTTACAAAATAATGAGATGTCAGGCGTGCCAGTAGGTAGTTCTGAATTTGAAGGATATAGAGATTTGGTGCGTCGTGGAGTTAATATGATGACTGACCCAATCAGCACTCGCGCAAAAGTGGCTGTAGAACAACAAAATATACCAAATTTCGCTCCCAATATCAATGCTGATGTGGTTAGAGAAATTGAAACACGAATAGCAGTAGCAGTACGAAAAGCACAAGAAGCAGCCAAAGAAATCACCAGGGCGGCAGATGTAACATCTGGTCAGGAAAAAGTTAAACGATTATTAAATAGGTAGAATGATGAACAACAGTATGTGACTGGCAAAATAATGCGATTGATTAAAACATTGCCGAATCCCGGAAATATACCTCCAGGTGCCATAACTACTGCACTAATTGAAGATGTCCGAACAAGGAACAAAAAATGAAAAAGAAAACTAAAACCATTGTAAATTATATCCTACAACGAATGAAAGAACCATCAACTGCAGCGTCGGTTGCTGCATTATTTGTATTATTTGGTGTTCCTGTTCAGAACGAGTGGATAAGTGCTGGGTCACAGGTATTAGGCGCAATCGCATCTATCGCAGGTATCCTATTATCTGAACATAAATAATTAGATACCAACTGATTTTTGTTAATGGATAGAGATGAAATAGATGTACGATTATTGGATAAAAGGCTAACGATATTGGAAATGCAATTAACACAACAACAACAAGGATTAGCGGATGTCGTGGATGCAATCAATGATGTGAAGACGAGCATCACAACACTTAATAATTCAACTAATCAGTTTATTGTTGCGTGTGAAACGAAATCTAAAGCATATGGGAAAATATGGTCTGTTGGATTGCCATTAGCATTTACTATAATAGGTGGCTTATGGGCATTCTTTACTGAACTGAATAACCATACAAGTAATGCTGATATACGACCTCCCATCGCCTATTATGAACAAAAATACCAAAGTGAAACAAAAAAGGAGCACAAATGAATATTGACCCAAAACTATTAGAACAAATTTTAGCATTAGTTCACGGAACTGGCAATACATTATCAATGACCACATCTCCCAATATGGCTGGAGCAGTAGGAGCAGTAGCATCAAGATTTGACCCCAGATTGAACGATAAATCAATGGGAGAAGTGTATGATGGAATTACACAAGCAGCCAAGGCTAACGATGCTTATTATATGACAAATTATATGCCCAGTTACGCAGCAGGTAATGTTATTGGTGGGCTGATATTAGAGGCACTGATGCGAGGGAGAGGTCAACAGAAAGAGCCAGAATATAAGATGCCTGAAGTAAAAGACAGAGGACCTGGATATGAAGTCAGTTCCGTTCCATATGAGTCATTAACTCCAGCAGAAAAAGAATTCTTTAGTCGTCAGCAGACCTATACAAATAATTCACAATATCCATCTGGTAGAGCAGCATTGGAAAATAGCCAAGACCCCAATGTACAAAAATTATTGAAGAGAACTGGTTGGGATAAAGTAACACAAGTGGATAATTCGCCTAGTTACTTGGATAGTTTATCTAAGGAAGAATTGGTGAAATTATTAAGGAGCAGATATGAGTAAATTAAGGGAACAACTGAAATATGAAGAAGGTGTTAGATTACACGCGTATAGGGATAGTTTAGGAATTAAAACTATTGGAGTTGGGTGGAATATGGAAGCACATCCAACATTTGAAGGTAAGCGTGTCCTGGATACCATCACTCTAGAACAATGCGATAGAATGTTAGATTATCAAATACAACAACATCACTCCGAATTGTGTAAACGATGGTCATTTTACGCGAATTTACAACCAAGTGCTCGGAAGGATGCCCTGTTACAAATGGCTTTCCAGTTAGGAGTAGATGGGTTGATGGCATTTGTGAATACCAGAGCCAAAATTGAGGCTGGATTATATGAAGCAGCACGGCAAGCAGGTCGTAAAAGTCGTTGGTATGAACAAACTCCCAAAAGAGCCGAAAGAGTGCTTACACAAATTGTAACTAACACATATTATCCAGTTAAGTAATATATTGAAGAGCCACTCTTGAAATGGCTTAGCAGCAGGTAGTTCACTTTTAGTTAATAGTTCCCAGAAGTCGCTTTCTGATATTAAATCCACATTTTTCTTGACGTTACACAACTCGGACTTTGAGTCCGAGTTGAATTCACTTACTTTAGTTTTGTCTTTACCCGGTCCAAACTGCGCGAGTTCGCTCTCGTTCAAGCACACATCCCTCCCACAAGAAAAAAACTGTCTTCTTATAAGTAAAGTGGTATAATATCATTTTTTAACCGGAGAAAAGAGATGACAAAACCCCACTATTTATCAGATTATGACGAGCCAACCGAAGCAGATGCTTTTATTACAGAAAATTGTGCTTACCACACAATCTATCAGATCTGTATAGACACAATCCCAATATATGTTGGCTATGTACACAATCGAGAGTTGAAAGATCGGTTGAGAGAGCATATCCAAAAGGCTAAAAATCCATCCAAGACAGAACAGACAAACAGAATAGTTCGCGGAAGACCAACCGATAAGGATTTAGTGTTATTAGCAGCCTTGGAGTGTGATGCTGAAATTACGATTCATCCATTATTACACCAACCAGCTTACATAGAAGTTGATGAAGAGGAATTCATTCAACTCCACAAGTCACAAGGTCATCCAATTACAAATGTAGCGAAGGGATGCAAATTCCAACCTTTAATAAAATTACCAAATGGCACCATAGTTGAAGCAGAAAGAGGATTATCAGAACACGAGTCCAAAATGCTATTACAAAAACAATTGCGCTTACAAAAAGCCAAAACTGCGCGAGACAAAGCCAAAAAAACCCAGGAAAAATTTGATAAGAAGAACTTTTCTGGACCATTGCGTGAATTAACGGAGGATGAGTTAAGGGAGGCTTATAACCATCATTGTGATGAAATAAAACGACTGTGGCCAATGGATGGGAAGTGGGGAAGAGAACCAGAACCATATGAGCAATGGCTGACCCAGTATCCTAAAATGACAAGTGCTCCTATTCAATAATTATCCAAACTTTAATTTGTCAAATTAATAAGTATAATAACTTGTATAAATAATAGTAGAGCAGGACAGGAATGAACTGCTCCATTTTTTACCCATAAGGACATTTTAATATAAATAAACATAAAGAGGAATTAATAATGAGACCACAACAATTTAATAGAAGAGCAAATCTAACAACTATCAATCAAGTAAAAGAATTAGCGAATACTGCTAAACAGATTGAGAAGTCTATGTTAGAGCAATTAGGCAAAGCAAATCCAGAGTATAAGAAAATGGCAGTTATTCTGGATAAGTTAGAAACATTAACACAATTGATGTAAGGAGAACGGAAAATGGCATATAAAAGCGAAAGAACAGATTATTGGAATGACCCATTATGGAGAATAATGCCAGTTGAGTATGGTAATTTAAGAGACAAATTGAACAGTTGGGGAGTGACAAGATACATTAAAAACAGAGGAGAAGCCAGTGATATTATAGGTGAGTTGTTAGAATGTTGGAAACAACTAAAAGCACTGAAAGAAGCAAAATCATTAATAAAATTGACTGCCATTAAAGATAAAAGTGAACAGGAAAAAGCCAGAGAAGCAAAAGAGTTGTTACAAACAGAAATTGAAGATATTGAAAATAAAATGGAGTTGATTAGAACTGGAAAATAGATAAAAAGAAACCCCATATTGGAAGTATGGGGTTATTCACAACAGATATAATTTTTTTAAATTATATCGTTATTTATAAAATTCACAACAATGGGAGACACTCCCAAGGATATAAAAAATGAACACTTATTCAATAGGACAATGGGAACACGCAAAAGATAATAATGTAAAAATATCAACTGGGTGGTCTTGGGAACAAATAACAAATAGATTAAAAGATTATACAGAATTGGAAGATAAGACATCTATAGACTTATGGAATATGGCAGAGTATGACATTAATTCTGTTGATTTAGGATACAATGGTTTACCAAGAAGAAGTAATAATAACATCATATCTGTAACAGGATTAATCATTGATGTTGATAATGATAGTCTATTACAACCAATATTATCAATAACAGAAGCACAAGAATTCTTTAAAAAATGGACACACACTATCATCCCATCATACAGTCATTTAATTAAACAAGATAAAAATGGCAGATTGATACCAAAATATAGAGTGATATTACCATTCAACAAACCAATGCCATATCTGGAATTTGTCAGTCGGTTGGACAGTTTAAAAATGGTAACTGGTTACGAACAAGGACAAAAATTACCAGAAGAATTAAGAAGTGATACACAAACATACGACAAATCCAGAATTGATAGAGCCAGTTATACCCCAACACAAGGCTTCTTCTGGCCAGCCAGACCAATAGGAGCAGAATATTTTACAATTGACCACACAAGTGAATTTTTTGATTGGGAGACAGAAACCGTAAAGAAAGTTGTTGTTGAACAAGAGAACAAGATAACTAAATTCACAAAAGAAAATCTGGTTAAAGGAGGAACTGGAGATTTAGTCATCAAGTCATTTGATATTGTTCAATGGTTTAAAGACAATGGGTTGTATATAAGTCACGCAGAAGACAAAAAACATAATGTCATTTGTCCATTATGTTCAGAACACAAACACGGAAATAGTGGCACTTGTATCTATGAAGGCGATATTGATGATTTAGGAAGCAAAACCGGATATCCCAACCTATCTTGCCTACACAACCACGGAAGCCACATCAATGGCTGGCAGTGGTTAATTAAAGAACACATTGGGATAGAAGCAGTAAGACCATATTGTTTAACTATAGAAAAAACAGATGTAAAAAATCCACTAACTGAACAATTCAGTAAATTACCAACACGACTGAAAGACAATAAAGTAGTTGTACAAGACGATAGTGGAGATGGTTTTGAATGGCCACATTATGACTATGATATCCCATTTGATAGACAAAAGCGTGCTATGTTATTAGAAAAAGCATTCAAGCAATGGATGATTATGCCAGATACAACAAGTTTATTGTTATGGGCAAGAGAAGGATTCGGGAAGTCACATATAGTCCATCTATTACACAAACATAACAAAAAAACAATACTATGTAGCAAATCTAACGAACAAGCAGAAGAAATGGCAATTCGGTTCAGAGCAGAAGGACTAAAAGTTCAATTAATTCAAGGACGAAAATACTTATTAGAACAAATGGGATATGATGTAGTGTTATCAAGAGCAGAGAACCCCTGGGATGGAGGTCAGATTGATAAGAAAGCGACATTTAAGAAATGGAGAAATGAGCGCCGGATGACACAAGCAGAAGTGGAAATGGTATGGAACAGCATTGAAGATACAGATCCAGATTTTAGAAAATATGATTTAATTTGTACAACTCACGCACGACTATTATCTTGGACACGAATACAAACACAAAACCCAGCCAATGTTATATTACCAAAATGGGTAACCATAATTATGGATGATTGTGACACGAATGATTTTTGTAAATTAGTCCCAACCAAAACATTAAAAACTATTAAAGTTGATGGAGTTGAGGTCCAACACAAAACAATTGATGGCCGAAATTATTATGTAAAACCAAATACTTTACAATATGGATGGGGGTTACATAATAGAATTATTTTTACAACAACAGAATTACTGACAAGTCATTTAATACAGGATAAATTTACTTGTTTTATACCTGACTTAATGCCAGCACTAAAATTAGATGCTGGAAACATTACGATTTATGGTACGAATTTTACCAGCGCTAAAAAAGATGGGTTGTTGTTGCCATTATTA